>Ga0070668_100000826_pt1 | contig 21375 bp, 23 predicted proteins | sample KBSS43metaG_FD_64661 | JGI IMG/M metagenome (GOLD analysis project Ga0070668, IMG submission 64661) | Switchgrass rhizosphere microbial communities from Kellogg Biological Station, Michigan, USA - KBS S4-3 metaG | ecosystem: Host-associated > Plants > Roots > Rhizosphere > Soil ...
ATGGTCACCACCGAGAGCGAACAGAGCCAGATCGTACGGGCGCTCGCCGCGGGCGCCCACGAGTACGTGATCAAGCCCTTCACCGAGGGCGCCATGATCGAAAAGCTGGCCCTGCTGGGCCTCGTCCCGACCGGAGCGAATTCATGAGCGTCGAAGTCGAGGTCAACGAGAATGACCTCGCCGAGATGGTGGAACAGGTCTGGATGTCGTATCTGGATCCCGAGGGCATCAGCCCGTTGATCCCGACCTACGACGAAAACCAGCCCTCCGAGGTGCATTCCTCGGTCTCCATCACTGGATCTTGGACCGGACACGTGGTGTACGCGTCCTCTACCGCCGCGGCTCGCCGGGCCGCCGCCGCGTTTCTCGCCATGGAAGTCGACGAGGTCAGCCAGGAGGACCTCTCCGACGTACTCGGCGAACTCGCCAACATCATCGGCGGCAATGTCAAGGCGATGTTGCCGCCCGGTGCCCTGCTGTCGCTGCCCCAGGTGATGCTCGCGCCGGAGAACACGACCGTGTATCCGAACGCCGAGCGGATCAGCGGGGTCTACGGCCTGTGGGAGGGCGAACCCGTCTCCGTCTCCATGTGGCAGAGCCGGTCCGAGAAGAAGGAGGAGGCATGAAGATACTCATCGCCGACGACAGTCGGGTGATGCGGCAGATCGTGGTCCGCACGCTGCGCCAGGCTGGCTTCGGCGACCACGACCTGATCGAGGCCGCCAACGGTCAGGAGGCCTTCGACCTGGCCAAGTCGGAGCAACCAGATCTGGTCATCTCCGACTGGAACATGCCGGAGATGACCGGCGTGGAGGTGCTGCGGAAACTGCGCGCGGCCGGCAATGACGTCAAGTTCGGTTTCGTGACGTCGGAGAGCACGCCGGAGATGAAGGAACAGGCGGAGGCGGCCGGTGCGCTTTTTTTCATCGTGAAGCCGTTCTCAGCTGAGCGATTTGATGAGGTCTTCGCTCCTATTTTGGGATGATTACGACATGTCCGACGTCTCGGTTCTTCCAGGCACTCTGGCCGTCCGCAACCTCTTCGAGGACCTGCTCGGCCGCGAGGTGACCGTCAGCCCCGGCGATCCGCTCTCCGCGGACGAAATCGCCAGCGCCACGGTCGCGATCTTCACCGACACCTCTCAGCAGATCTACGGCGTGCTCGGCATGGAACTGTCCCTTGCCGCGAATGCCGGTGCCGCGCTCGGCCTGTTGCCGGCCGGAGCGGCGGAGGACAGCATCGACGAGAAGAAGCTGTTCCCGAACCTCGCCGAGAACGTCTTCGAGCTGTGCAACGTGCTGACCAGTCTGCTCAACCGCGAGGGCGGCCCGCACGTCAAGCTTTATCAGGTGGTCTATCCCGGCGACCCGCTGCCGGCGGACGCCCGGGCGCACCTGATGGCGCTCGGCCGGCGGGTCGACCTGATGGTCGAGGTCAACCGCTACGGCAAGGGAAAGTTCAGCCTCTCCCTCGCACCCTGACCGCAGCCGCATCTCTCCTCAAGTGGGCTCGCCGAACTCGGCGGGCCCACTTTTTTGGCTGCCTTCGATCCGGTCCTGGGCGGTGGGCGGGGCGCTCGGACGGGCTAAGCAAAACTGCAACCCGGTCGAACCTTAGGTCGAGCAAGGCAATAGGACAGGAGAGAGTGATGACCTCACCGACCTCAGGCGCCTCCGGTACCTCGGGCGTCAACGCCGCGGCGGCGAAGACCGGTATCGAGAAACAGTCGAAGGACCTGGGTGACAAGGACACCTTTCTGAAGCTCCTGGTGGCGCAGCTCAAGTATCAGGACCCCAGCAAACCGGCCGACTCGACCCAGTTCCTGGCGCAGACCGCCCAGTTCACCCAGGTCGAGAAGCTCGGCGACATCGCCGATCTGCTCAAGTCCCAGCGCATGGTCTCGGCCAGCGCGCTGGTCGGCCACACCGTCACCTACATGGATGAAAACGGGGCGAAGCTGACCGGAGTCATCTCGGCGGCGAAGCTCAACGGAGACAGCGAACCGATCCTTCGGGTCGGGAACACGGACGTACTGCTGTCCAAGGTCACGGAAGTCCAGACGACCGCCCCACCGACCGGAACCGCGAACGACACCGCCGGTCCGAAACCCGCCTGACCTTCCTACAGCAAGGGATCTTATTCATGCTGCGTTCTCTGTACTCCGGAATCAGTGGCCTGCACGCACATCAGCAGATGATGGACGTGACCGGTAACAACATCGCCAACGTCAACACCGTCGGTTACAAGGCCAGCTCGGTGCAGTTCCGCGACACGCTCAGCCAGATGATCGGTTCGGCCGGCGCCCCGCAGAACGGCATGGGTGGCACCAACCCGTCCCAGGTCGGTCTCGGTGTCTCCAACAACGGCATCGTCGCCAACTTCGCCCAGGGCTCGCAGCAGACCACCGGCCGATCCGGCGACATGATGATCCAGGGCGACGGCTTCTTCGTCACCCGCAGCGGCAACGAGATGCTCTACACCCGGGCGGGTTCCTTCACCTTCGACGCGAACGGCCTGCTGGTCACCGCGGCCGGCGAGCCGGTGCAGGGCTGGACGGCGCAGAACGGCGTGGTGAACGCGTCCGCCAAGCCGGACGACATCCGGATGCCGCTGGGCAGCACGATCCCGCCGAAGGAGACCGCGAACATCACGCTCAAGGGCAACCTGAGCAGCGATCCCATTCCTGACCCGAACAACCCACCGCCGGGCGGCGCCTACACCGTGGCCAACCCGTACACCGCCACCATCCCGGTCAAGGTGTACGACGACCAGGGTGCGACCCGCACGGTCCTGGCCAAGTTCACCCGCGATGCCACCACGCCTACGGACTGGACGGTGGACCTCTTCGAGTCGGACGGCACGACGCCGGTCGCCGGCACCGGCCAGCTGCCGCTGACGTTTGCGAACGGCGCGCCGGACGCGGTCACCGCGCCCGGCGGGGTGATGGACTTCACCACCTTCAAGGTCAACGTCGCGGACCTCACCCACTATTCGGGGATCTCCGACGCGCGGGTGTTCGACACCGACGGGCAGACGGCCGGCGCGCTGACGTCACTGTCGTACAGCGTCTCCGATACGGGCCAGATCGTCGGCGTCTACAGCAACGGCCTCAAAGAGGTGCTCGGCCAGGTCGCCATGGCCACCTTCAAGAACCCCACGGGTCTGGAGAAGATCGGCGACTCCTCCTTCCGGTCGACGGTCAACTCCGGGTACGCCCAGGTGGGCACGCCGGGCAGCGCCGGCATGGGTGCGGTCGTCACCGGCGCGCTGGAGATGTCGAACGTCGACCTCGCCCAGGAGTTCACCAACCTGGTCATCGCCCAGCGCGGTTTCCAGGCCAACTCACGCATCATCACCACCTCCGACGAGCTGCTCCAAGAGCTCGTCAGCATGAAGCGCTAGGCATACCGCTAGACCGGCCGCGGCCGGGACGGGCACTCACGTGCCCGTCCCGGCCGTTGTCTTTCAGCCGATCGGCTGCACCCGTAAGGCGACCGGATGGATCTCATCAGCAACCGTCAAGCCGCCGATGTTTCCAGTGAACGGGCCACGGACGGCCTACCAGCCCAGGACCACACCACCACCCAAGGACGGATGTAAGTGATCCTCGTAACCCGCATCAACGGTGCCGTGTTCGCCCTGAATCCGGACCTGGTCGAGCGCGCCGACTGCACGCCCGACACGGTCATCACGCTGGTCGACGGCACCAAGTACATCATCGCCGAGTCCGTGCCCGAGTTCATCGACTCGGTACGCCACTACCGCGCTTCGCTGATCGCTCAGGCGAGCCGCCTGGAGGCCGAGCCCACGGCCATCGCCCCGTCGCCGTCCGAGGACGACGACCACGACGCCAAGGTGCTCCCGCTGCACCGGAAGGAACGCTGATGGATATCGCCGCCATCGTCGGTGTAGTCGCCGGCCTCGCCATTGTTTTCGTCGTCCAGGCCCTCGAGGGCGGCTCGGCCGCCTCGATCATCCTGATCCCGTCCATGCTCCTGGTCTTCGGTGGCGGCTTCGCCGCGGCCATGGCCGGCGGCATCCTGAAGGACGCGACCGGCGTCGGCGCCCAGCTCAAGAAGGCGTTCACGACCAAGGTCACGCCGCCCACCCAGCTCGTCGACAGCGTCGTGAAGCTGGCCGAGCGGGCCCGCCGCGAGGGTCTGCTGGCCCTCGAGGACGCGGTCAAGACCGTCGAGCACCCGTTCCTCAAGCGCGGTCTGCAGCTGGCCATCGACGGCACCGACCCGGAGGAGCTGCACGACATCCTGCACGCCGAGATCGCCGCGAAGAAGAAGGCCGACAAGGCCGGCTCGAAGTTCTTCGAGGGCATGGGCGGTTACGCCCCGACGATCGGCATCATCGGTACGGTCATGGGCCTCGTGCACGTGCTGGAGAACCTCGACAAGCCGGAGACGCTCGGTCACTCGATCGCCGCGGCCTTCGTCGCCACCCTCTGGGGTGTGCTGAGCGCCAACCTCATCTGGCTGCCGCTCGGCGCCCGTCTCAGCCGGCTCAGCGCCGTCGAGGCGGAGGAGATGGAGCTGGTGGTCGACGGCGTGCTGGCGATCCAGGCCGGCTCGAACCCGCGCCTCGTGGCCCAGAAGCTGCGCAGCCTGCTCCCGCCGGACGATGCCAAGAAGGCTGAGACGGCCGCGTCGACCAAGAAGGCGGCCTGACCTATGAGCGCAGGCGGAACCGCCAAGCGGCGGAAGGCCAAGCACGAGGAACACGAGGAGCACGTCAACCACGAGCGCTGGCTCGTGTCGTACGCCGACATGCTCACGCTCCTGTTCGTGTTGTTCGTGGTCCTCTTCTCGATGAGCAGTCTCGACCAGAAGAAGTTCGCCGAGCTGGCCGCGGGCCTGTCCTCCGGATTCGGGGCGCAGAGCCCGGCGTTCCAGGGCCAGACCGCGACCCTGGACGGCTCCGGCAACAGTGCCGAGGTCGTGCAGATCGACCCGGGCGCCAACCCGGGCGACGGCAAGGCCGGCAGCGTCAACCTGACCGCGAAGGAGCAGCAGGCCGTGCGGGCCGCGATGGCGGCGGCCAGCCGGGCAAAGGCATCCGAGGACGCCCGGGCGGCGACCAAGGAAGCCGAGAACATGAAGAAGATCGAGAACAAGATCGCCGATGCGCTCGCGGCACAGCGTCTGCTCGGCACGGTCAAGTTCACGATCGACCAGCGCGGGCTGGTGGTCACCGTGGTGACCAACGAGGTGGTCTTCGCGGGCAACCGGGCGGACCTGCAGCCCGGCGGCCGGAAGATCCTGGACGCGATCGGCCCGACGCTGGCCAAGCTGCCGAACAACATCGAGGTTGACGGCAACACCAACCAGCTCAAGGCCAAGACCACGTTCTACCCGAGCGGCTGGGAGCTGTCCGCGGCGCGGGCCTCGGCCACCGTCCGTTACCTGGTCGGGCACGGCCTGACCAAGGGCCGGATGAGCGCGGTCGGCTTCTCCGACACCAAGCCGCTGATCGACCCGTCGGACGCCCGGTCGATCACGATGAACCGCCGGGTGGACATCGTCGTCCTCACCACGCTCAAGGCCGACCAGGCGGCACTGTTGCCGGTCGCGGCCGGCTCCGACGGCAAGCTGCACACCGGCCAGACCACGGCCGAGGCCAAGGCGGCCGAGCAGGCAGCACACGGCACCACCGGCACCACTGCCAATACCGCTACCACTACCACCGCGCACGACTGACGAGAGGAGTTCACATGAGCAAGGACGAGAAGGACACGGCCGAGGCGCCGAAGAAGTCCAAGAAGATGCTGCTGATGATCATCGTGGTCGCCGTCGTCGCGCTGCTGGGCGGTGGTGCGGGTGCGTTCTTCATGCTGAGGGGCGATTCGGCCGAGGCGGCTCCGCCGGAGAAGGGCGCGGTCAAGGCGATCGACACGCAGCTGACGATCAACCTGGCGGACGGCCACTACCTCAAGATGGGCTTCGCGCTCCAGCAGACCGCGGACGCGGCCGAGGAGGTCGAGACCAGTGAGGCGCTGAACCTCGCGATCGAGACCTACACCGGCATGACGGTCGCCGAGCTCTCCACCGAGAAGGGCCGGGAGGCCGCCAAGGAGGAGCTGCTCAAGAAGGTTGTCAAGGCGTACACCGAGGACGACAAGAAGATGGTGATGGACATCTACTTCACCCAGTTCGTCACCCAGTAGGTTCCAGCGGCACGGACGGGCGGGTTCACCTCGGTGAACCCGCCCATTTCGCTGATGACGGGCCGAAAACGCCTCTCCGGCTCAGCGGATCCGGAAATGAGCCGATGGGGACGACGTGACCAAGTCGTCCTCCGCGGTCTCGGCCGCACGTTCACCGGGCAGGATGTCGCGCCGCGGCCAGAGCGGAGGGCCGGCGCCGTACGACTTCCGCCGTCCGATCAAGCTCTCCCGGGAGCACGTCCGCACCCTGCAGATCGCCTTCGAGACGTACGCGCGAAGCTGTGGCACCTTGCTGACCACCCGGCTGCGCGTGGTCAGCAACGTCACGCTCGCCTCGATCGAACAGCTGAACTACGAGGAGTACGTGGCCACCCTGGCCAATCCCACGGTGATCGCGGTGGTGGTGCTGGACCCGCTGCCCGGCTCGGCCTTGATGGAGATGTCGACCTCGGCCGTGATGACCGCGATCGACCACATGCTCGGCGGCCCGGGCGGTCCCCAGCCGGAGCGGCCGCTCACCGACGTCGAGATGCCGCTGCTGCGGGGCCTGCTGGAGCGGATGCTGGGCGAGTTGCGCTACGGCTTCGAGCAGCTCGTGACCATCCAGCCCAAGCTCAAGGAGATCGAGTACAACGCGCAGTTCCTGCGCAACATCCAGCCCGGCGACGCCTGCGTGGTGGCCACCTTCGACCTCAAGATCGGGGCCGAGGAGTGCCTGGCCAGCATCTGCCTGCCGTTCAACACGATCCTGCCGGTCCTGTCCCGGACCGAGGCGGTCGTGCTCAGCGACGCCGAGCGGGCCACCCGAGACCTCTCGCTGCGCAATCTCACGGCCGGACTTTTCTCGGCTCCGATCGACGTTGCGGTCCGATTCCAGCCCATTCGTATGCGTACCGATGACATCGTGGACCTACGTCCCGGCGATGTCGTCCCGCTGGGACACGCGACCAGCCGGCCGCTCGAGGTCACTGTCAACGAGACCATCTACGCCCATGCAGTTCCCGGTAACCAGGGGGCTCGGCTCGCCTGCCTCGTGGTGCCGTCCCCCAAGGAGTCCTCTGCCAAGGAGTCTGGCCGCCCATGACCGCGCCCACCATCACCGTGCCGCAGCTCGCCCTCGCCCGAACCGCCGCCGAGGCCGCACTGGCCGTCCTGCCGACCAGCCGGCCACTGGTAGCCGCCGACCCGATCGCCGCGACCGCGGACGCGCTGCCCGCGGGGCAGGCGGTCACGGCGAGGTTCAGCGGTGCGGCCAGCGGCGAGGTCGTCGTGGTAGTAGGCCAGGACCTCGCGGACGCGCTCAAGCAGAGCCCGCTGGGCGAGCTCGACCTCACCGCCGCCGTCCGGCCGGCCCTGGAGGCGGCGGCGCGCGCGTTCGGCCCCGTGGTCCTCGACCCCGGCGTGGTGATGGAACCCGGGGTGGCGCTGAGCGCGCTCATCACCAAGGACGACGCGATCGCGGTGCCGCTGGTCGAGGGCGACCAGGTACGCGCCGTGCTGGCGCTCGCGCTGAGCCCCTGGCCGAGCGACGACCCGTCGGCGATGGGCGGGGTGGCCCGGCGGGACCCGGCCCCGGCGGCGCCGACCCGGGGCGGGCTCGACATGCTGCACGACGTCGAGATGGAGGTCTCGGCGGAGCTCGGCCGCACCCGGATGAGCGTCCGCGAACTGCTCTCGCTCGCCCCCGGCGCCATCGTGGAGCTCGACCGGGCCGCCGGCAGCCCGGCCGACCTGCTGGTCAACGGCCGGCTGATCGCCCGGGGCGAGGTGGTCGTGGTCGACGAGAACTTCGGCATCCGGATCACCGAGATCGTCTCTCCCGGGACCGAACGGGAGTAACGGCCTTGATCGAACTCCTTCTGCGGATCGGCTTCTCGCTGGCCGTCGTCCTGGGCCTGATGTGGCTCCTGGCGCGGATGATCCGGCATCCGCTGGGCAGCGGCCGGCGCAGCGGGACCCTGGCGGTGCTCGACCGACAGCAGTTGACCCGCGGTGCCGCGGTCACCGTGCTGCGGGTGGCCGACCGGGCGATGATCCTCGGCGTCACCGACCAGCACGTCAGCCTGCTCGGCGAGAGCCACATCGAGGACTTCGACCGGCATCCGGCCGAGCACCGGGACGCGCTCGAGATCGACGACGGCCCGCTTCCCGGCGCTCACCCGGCCACCCGGGCCGGCTGGGCGTCGTCCGCCCTCGACTTCCTGCGTGATCGGACGACGAGACAATGACCTGGCGCGCGATCCGGCTGCTGTTCGCCGGCCTGGCGGTGGCGTACGTGCTGCTGCCCGGCCCGGCCGCGGCGGAACCCGGCCGGCCCGCCGCGGGCGCCGCGGTCGCCGCCGTGGCCCTGCCCGATCGCGCACCCCGAGCACCGGCGCCGCCGACCCCACCGGCGCGGCCCGGCAAGCCCAACATCAACGTCAACATCAACGGTACGAACCCCGACGGCAGCCGGCCCGCCACCTCACTGGTGATCATGCTGGGGCTCACCGTTCTCTCGGTGGCACCGGCGCTGCTGCTGCTGTGCACCTGCTTCACCAAGGTCTTCATGGTCCTCGGGATCACCCGCAACGCGCTCGGCCTGACCAGCATGCCGCCCAACCAGGTGATCGCCGGCCTGGCGCTGTTCATCAGCCTGTTCATCATGGGACCGACCGTCTCGGCGATGAACGAGCGGGGGGTGCAGCCCTACCTGCGCGGCGACAAGACCCAATCGCAGGCGTTCCGGGACGGCGTGCGGCCACTGCGCGACTTCATGTGGAAGACCACGCGCGAGGACGAGGTCGGCCTGATGATCAAGCTGTCCGGCCAGGAGCGGCCGCGGAACAAGGACGACGTCGAGCTGACCACGCTGGTGCCGGCGTTCGTGCTGTCCGAACTGCGGGCCGCGTTCATCATCGGCTTCGTCATCTTCATCCCGTTCCTGCTGATCGACATGGTGGTGTCGGCGTCACTGATGTCGCTGGGCATGATGATGCTGCCTCCGGTGACCATCTCCCTGCCGTTCAAGTTGCTGCTGTTCGTCCTGGTCAACGGCTGGGGGCTGATTCTCACGGCGCTGGTGGCGTCGTACCGATGAACTGGGACGTCCCGATTGCGGACCTCCTCGCGATCATGCTGGGCGCGGCTCGTACCGGCGCCTGGCTGATGATCTGCCCACCGTTCAACTCCCGGCTCATCCCCGGCACGGTCAAGGCGCTGCTCTCGGTGGGGCTGACCCTGCCGCTCGCGCCGTACCTGCGGAACACGATCCCCTCGCTGGAGACCGCCGACCTGATCGCCAGCGCGGCGCTGCAGGTCTTCATCGGTGCCGGGCTGGGCTTCGTCACCGCGCTGCTGTTCGCCGCCCTGCAGGCGGCCGGCGACCTGCTCGACCTCTTCGGCGGTTTCACCCTGGCCATGGGGTACGACCCGTTGTCGCAGAACCAGAGCTCGGTGTTCGGCAAGTTCTACAACCTCGTCGCGGTCACGCTGCTGTTCGCCAGCGACGGGCATCAGCTGATCCTGCGCGGCTTCCTGCAGTCGTTCCGCACCATGCCGCTGGACGTCAGCTTCTCGATGGGTACGTTCAGCAAACTGCTGCTCTCCGGCATCGGCGAGATGTTCCTGGCCGCGCTGCAGATCGCCGGCCCGCTGATCGCCGTGCTGTTCCTGACCGACGTGGCGTTCGGCCTGCTCAACCGGGTGGCGCCCGCGCTCAACGCGTTCCAGCTCGGCTTCCCCGCCAAGATTTTCCTGGTGCTGCTGCTCTCCGGGCTCGCGATCACGCTGCTGCCGTCGGTGGTCGAGAAGATCGTCGACCAGGCGGTCAGCGCCGTACTGCAGCTCACCGGTGGCTAGTTCCGACCGGATAAGGGGGTGAGATGTCCGGCGAGAAGACCGAACAACCGACACCGCAAAAGCTGAAAAAGGCCAAGCGGGAGGGCCAGATCGGCCGCAGCCAGGACATCGGTGCCTGGTTCGGCATGCTGGCCGCCAGCATCATGCTGCCCCGGACCATGCGCTCGGCGATCGACCATGCGAAGGAACTGCTGGAAAAGGTGCCGGAGGTCGTCGCCCACCCGGAGCCGGCCAAGGCGCTCGGCCTGCTGAAGGAGGCCGGCCTGGGCGCCGCCTGGGCCGTGCTGCCGCTGTCCATGACGATGATGGCAGTGGGCATCGCGGCGGCCGGCGCGCAGGGCGGCATCCGGGTCGCCACGAAGCTGTTCATCCCGAAGTTCAGCCGGCTCAACCCGCTGCCCGGGATCAAGAAGATGTTCGGACCGCAGGCGCTCTGGGAGGCCACCAAGGCGCTGGTCAAGACGACTGTGCTCGGGGCCGTGCTGTACACCACGACCAAGGACGTCATCCCGGTGCTGATGACGGCGGGCCAGTTGCCGCTCAGTTCGCTGCTGAGCGTGGCCTCGGGCGCCACGATCAAGCTGATCCAGGCCGCCTCGGCGGTCGGCATCGCGATGGCCGCGGCCGACTATTTCGTGGTGCGCCGCCGTACCAACAAGCAGTTGCGGATGACCAAGGAAGAGGTCAAGCAGGAGAACAAGAACGCCGAGGGTGATCCGCTGGTCAAGGCGCAGATCCGGGCCCGGCAGATGGCGATGGCCCGCAACCGGCAGATGGCCGACGTGCCGACCGCCGACGTGGTGCTGGTCAACCCCACGCACGTGGCGGTGGCACTGCGGTACGACCCGCTGAAGGGCGCCCCGCGGGTGGTGGCCAAGGGGCAGGGGCCGGTGGCCACGAAGATTCGCGAACTGGCCGCGGAGCACCGCATCCCGATGGTCCAGGACGTGCCGCTGGCCCGGGCGTTGCATGCCAGCTGCGAGGTCGGCCACGAGATCTCCGCGGAGTTCTACGGCGCGGTGGCAAAGGTGCTGGCGTTCGTGATGAGCCTGAAGGCACGCGGATCGGCTGCCGGTTTGCACCGCAACCCGTCTGCCTCAGCAGCCGCATAACCGAAGATTTAGGAGATTTCCTCACATCGGCCCCGTGGCCGGGGGAAGATCGGCTGGTGGGTGAGCCCACCTTTACCACCCATTCCTGGAAGGTGCCGTGAAGAACCGCAACATCAGCCGCCTTGCCGTACCCATCGGGGTCATCGGCATCATCATCATGATGGTCGTCCCATTGCCGACCTTCCTGCTGGACGTGCTGATCGCGCTCAACATCACCGGTGCCCTGCTGATCCTGCTGACCAGCATGTTCGTCCAGAAGCCCCTCGACTTCTCAGTGTTCCCCGCGCTGCTGCTGGTGGCCACGCTGTTCCGGCTGGCCCTGAACATCAGCGCCACCCGGCTGGTGCTGCGCGACGGCGACGCCGGCAAGGTGATCCACGCGTTCGGCAGCTTCGTGGTCGGTGGCAACCTCGTCATCGGCCTGGTGATCTTCCTGATCCTGGTGATCGTCCAGATGGTCGTGGTGACCAAGGGTGCCGAGCGGGTCGCCGAGGTGGGCGCCCGATTCACCCTCGACGCCATGCCGGGCAAGCAGATGGCGATCGACGCCGACCTCAACGCCGGACTGATCGACGAGGCCGAGGCCAGGAAGCGCCGCGCCGAGGTGGCCGCCGAGGCCGACTTCTACGGCGCGATGGACGGCGGTTCCAAGTTCGTCAAGGGCGACGCGATCGCCGCCATCATCATCACCCTGATCAACCTGGTCGGCGGCTTCGCCATCGGCCTGGCCCAGCAGGGGATGTCGGCCGCCGACGCGATGAACCAGTACAGCCTGCTGAGCATCGGCGACGGCCTCGTCTCGCAGGTGCCGGCCCTGCTGCTCTCGGTCGCCACCGGTCTGATCGTGACCCGCTCGGCCACCTCCGGCGACATGGGTTCCAGCGTCACCGCCCAGCTCAGCCAGAACAAGCTCGCCATGCGCATCGGCGGCGGCGCGGCGCTCGCGCTGTGCGTCATCCCGGGCCTGCCCAAGCTGCCGTTCCTGCTGGTCGGCGTGGTGGTGCTGGTGCTCGCGCAGCGGCTCAAGGACCCGGTGCCGGAGGCCGAGGTGGCGGCCACCGAGGTGGTCGACATGCCGGCCCCCGACTCGCCGGAGCAACTCCTCGGCGAGATGCGGGTGGACCCGCTGGAACTCGCCCTGTCGCCGGACCTGGTCGACCTCGTCGACGCCAGCAGCGGAGACCTGCTCGACCGGGTACGCGCGTTGCGCCGCAAGATGGCGATGGAACTCGGCGTGATCATGCCGCCCGTGCGTACCCGCGACGACCTGGACCTGCCGCTCTCCTCGTACGCCATCCGGATCTCCGGGGTCGACGCCGGCACCGGCGAGGCCCCGCCCGGCACCGTCCTCGCGATCGGCGACGGCCTGCACGGGCTGCCCGGCCGGGCCGGCGTGGAACCGGTCTTCGGCCTCCCCGGCAAGTGGGTGCCGGCCGAGTTGCACTATCAGGCCGAACTCTCCGGCGCCACGGTCGTCGACCGGGCCAGCGTGATCATCACGCACCTCGCCGAGGTGGTCCGGAGCAACGCGAGCCGGCTGCTCGGCCGCGAGGACGTGCGGGCGCTGACCGAGATGGTCAAGCGGACCCACCCGGTCGTCGTGGAGGAGCTGACCCCGTCGCTGCTCAGCCTCGGGCAGATCCAGAAGGTGCTCCAGGCAATGCTGGACGAGGGCGTGCCGGTCCGCGACCTGGTCCGAATCTTCGAGGCGCTCTCGCTGCGAGCGAAGGTCTCCGTCGACCACGACAGCCTGGTGGAGGCGGCCCGCGCCGCGCTCGGCCCGGCCATCGCCGCCCAGTACGCGACGGGCGGCCGGCTCACGGTGATCACCCTCGACCCCATGCTCGAGCAACAACTGCTCGAATCGCTGCGGCCCAGCGAGACGGGTGCCTTCATGGCGATCGACGGCATGCGTGCCGAGGCGATCGTCAGCGAGGCCGCCCGGCTCGCCGAGACCGCGGAACAGCAGGGCCTAGCACCCGTGCTGGCCTGCTCGCCACAGCTGCGGCTGCCACTGATGCGACTGCTGCGCGCCGGCTCGCGTCGGGTGCAGGTGCTGTCGTACGGCGAAATCTCTGGTTCGACCGCACAGATAGAAACGATAGGGGTGGTGAACGGTGCCTACGCGGGTGCTGCTTGAGGGACCGGCCATCGAGCCACTACTGGCTCAGGTACGCGATGAGTACGGCTCCCGTGTCCGGATCATCTCCGCCGACAAGGTCCGCAGCGGCGGCGTCGGAGGTTTCTTCGCGAAACAGCATTACGAGCTTTCCGTCGAGGTGCCGGACCCGACCGAGGACAGGAATGACATGGCACAGCGCACAAAGTCGGCCGACAACGGCCACACACTGGAACGGCTGCTGGAACGGGCCGAATCGCAGGACCGAACGGACCGGCCCACCAAGGCTGCTCACCCCGCATTCAGCACCACCAGCCCACGGACGGTCACCCCGGCCACGTTCGGCACGGCCACCCGGCCGTCCGCCGACGCGCCGCCGGCCCGGCCCGGTTCGGAGCACGCCTTCGGCGCCGACGAGGGCCGCCACGCCGGCCTCGGCGACACCGGTGCCGCCTTCGCGGAGCTGATGGCCGGCCTGGACGCGTCCGGTCACACCGAGATCGAGCGGCCGACACCGCGACCGAAGGCGGCGGCGCCCCGGGAGGAGACGCCGACGGTGCGCCCCTTCCGGCCGGCCGCGGCCGACGAACCGGCGGTGAACGCCGGCCCCAAGCCGCCGGCGCAGGAGCCGGGGCACGCGAGTCTCGCCGAGCGGATCGGTGGGCTGTCGCCCAGCACCATCGAGGAGGAGCCGCCGCCGCCCGAGGAGCCGCCGCCCGCGTTCGCCGCCGAGACGCACGTGGGCCCGGCGGCACAGCGCTCGCCGGTCAGCGCGGCACCGATCCGGGTGACCGAGCCGATCGACACCGACCCGGTGGTGCGCAACCTGGTCTCGGTGGGCATGCCGGAGGCGATGGCCCAGCAGATCACCGGCGGCGACACGTACGCCGGGGTGCTCAGCGTGCTGGCGGCCCGGCCCTCGGCGCCCGGCATCCCGGACGGGCCGGGGGAGATCCTCGTGCTCGCCGGCGACCTCGGCCTGGGCGTACCGGTGGCGCGGCACCTGCTCGATCAGATCGAGGTGCCGGAGAACCACCTGTTGCTCGCGGCGCAGTCGACGGCCGGCACCGGGCTGCACTCGTCCCGGCTGATCTCCACGCCGGAGGCGGCCGAGTCGCGCGCCGAAAAGCTGCACAGCGCCGAGTTGGCGTGGGTCGTCGTGATGGACGCGCCGGTCGGCGGCACCGACCCGATCTGGGTCAACGAGATGTGCGACGCGATCGGGGCCACCGCGCTCTGGGCAATCGTCGACGCCACCCGCAAGACCGCCGACACCGCCCGTCACCTGCGCACGCTGGGCGAGGTCGAGTCGCTGGTGGTGCACAGCGTGGAGCTCACCGCGGACCCGGCGTCGGTGCTCGGGCTCGACCTGCCGATCTATTCGCTCGACGGCAAGCCGGCCACGCCGCACGCCTGGGCCGCCATGCTCTGCGCGCGGATCGCCTCGGACGTGCTGCCGGTGGCGGCCCCGCCCCGCCGGGTGACCCGTTCGGTGCGGCAGTGATCCGTCCGTCGGCCCTGCTGTTCGCGCTCGTGATCAGCGCTCCGGCGCTGTACCGCTACGTGCTCGACCAGGTCGACATCACCGAGGTGCTGATCCGTTTCATCATCGCGGTGCCGATCGCGGCGTTGCTGCTGGCCGGGTTGCGGTTTGTCACGGCCGGATACGGGCGGGCCGAGGACGAGGAGGGACGGGCTGATGGGGAAGATCAGCCCGTCACCGTGGTGACACCCACGCCGCTCGACTGAACCATTTCAAACGCGCACGGCGACCGGCGGCGGCCGGCGGACCCGGATCGGGCCGCCGGCCCCCGCCGTCCTGTGCTCAGGCGTGGATGTCGAGGCGGCCGCTGCCCGGCTCGGCGCGGCGCACCGCGGGCGCGGTGTCCGGCGCGGCCGGCGCCGGGGCCGCCTCGCTGCGCGGTCCGTATCCCGCCGAGGCGAATTGCTGGCGTGCCTGGTCCTGCTGTGGGTTGCCCTGGCGCAGGTCGAGCGTGGTGTTGCGGAAACCCGACTCGGTCAGCTCGCGGCGCAGGTCGTCGAGCGACTGGCGCAAGGCCTCGTTGCCCGCGTCGGTGGCGCCGGTCAGCTGCACGTTGATGTCGCCGTTGCGGATCTCCGCCACCACCTGGACCGGGCCCAGGTCGGCCGGGTGCAGGTGCACGGTCAGCCGGTGCACGCCGTCGGCGTCCAGCCGCAGCGGGGCGATCCGCATGGCCAGCTGGGCGGCGGCGGGCGGCATGGGTGCCGGGGTGGGTGCGGCCGGTGCCGGCGCGCCGGCCGCGGGCGCGGTCGGCGCGGTGGGCTGCGGGCCGGAGACCCCGGCGATTCCGGCCTGGCCGAGTGCGCCGGGCATGGCGGTGCCGTCCGGGGACACGCCCGGCGCCGCCGCGGGGTTGACCGGGTTGGCGGACAGGCCGGTCGGTGCCTGGCCGGTGGCCTCGGGCCGAGGGGCCTCGGGCGTGACGGTGGCCTGCTCCGGCGGCGTGGTGCTGTCGGCCGCCGGGGCCGGGGCGTTCGGGTCAGTTCCGGTGGGGGCGGCAGCCTCGGATGCCGGGGTGGTGGGCGTGGTCGGCGGGGAGGCGGTCGGGACGGCCGGGGATTCGCCCGGCCGCGGGCCGGCGGTGCCGTCGGTGGGCGCTGTCGCCGGCGTGGTCGCAGCGGTCGAGGCGGCCGCGAGCTGACCGGCCAGGCCGGCCGGAATCGTGGGTGCCGCGGTGCCGGGCATGCTGCCGCCTGCGGCGGGCGGCGGTGCGGCGGCGGGCTGGGACTCCGGAGCCGGACCGGAGGCGAGGTCGGCCGGCCCGGGCGTCGCCGGCGCCTCGGCGAGGGTGTTCGCGGTGGGCGCGGCCGCATCGGGTGTGCTCCCGGTGGGCAAGCCGTCGGTGGGTGGGACGCCGGTGGGCGAGCCGCCGGTGAGTGGGACGCCAGGGACCGGCGCGGCCTCGACGGCCTGGCCGGTCTGCGGTTGGCCGGGTTCGGCGGTGCCGGTCGATGCGGCGGGTTGACTGAGGTCGATCGGGGTGGCGCCGGCCGGGACGGGTAGGCCGGCCAGGGGCAAGGCGACGGCGGTGGCGTCCGCCGGCGCGTCGTCCTCGGTCTCGGCGGGGTCGGCTTCCGTCGTGGTCGTGGTCGTGGTCGCGGTGTCGCTCGTCTGCTGGGTCGGCTGCTGGCCGGTGATCGTGGGGTCCTGCTCGTGGGGTTGCCGGCCGTCGGGGCGCTCGGCGGTGTGGCGGTCGGCGTTCGCCTTGGTGGCGTCGGTCTGGCCGGCCGAATCGGAAGGCCGGTCCGTGGTTGCTTGATCCGCATCGGTTCGCTCTGTGGCGCGGTCCGCGGCGCGGTCTGCGGCTCGGTTCGCGGCTCGGTCTGCGGCTCGGTCTGCGGCGGTGCGGGCCGCGGCCCGGTCTGTGGCAGCCCGGCCGGCGGTGTCCCGCCGGAGTGATTCGCGGCCGGCCGCGCGGTCCGCTGCCGCCCGGTCGGTGGCTGCCCGGTCCGCGGCCCGATCCGCGGTGCTCCGGTCGTTGGCGGCGCGGTCCTTGGCCCGGTCGGTCGTGGTGCGATCAGCCGCGTCCCCGTCGTGCTGCGGCCGGCTCAGCTCGGCCGACAGCGCCGAACCGAAGTCGTCCGCACCCGCACCGCGCCGACCGGCCGGCCGCCGGCCGGCGTCGGGCGCCTGGGTGCGGTCGGTACCGGTGACGGAACTCGGCATCTTCATGCGGTTCTCCTGATCCTCGCCGGCGATCGGCGGGTCGAGTCAGCCGCCGAGGGCGGCGAGGGCCTTCTGCACCTTCGGGACGTACGCCTGGGTCTCCGCGAACGGCGGGATACCGCCGTACTTGTGCACGGCACCGCCGCCCGCGTTGTAGGCGGCCAGCGCCAGCGGCAGCGACTTGAACTCGCGCAGGTTGCGGGCGAGCAGCTTGGCGGCGCCGTTGATGGCCTGCTCCGGGTCGAAGGCGTCGCGGACACCCAGGCCCTTGGCGGTGGTCGGCATGATCTGCATCAGGCCCTGCGCGCCGGCCGGGCTGACCGCGTCCGGGTTGTAGCCCGACTCCACCTTCGCGACCGCGGCCAGCAGCTTCGGCGAGACGCCGTAGCGGGCGCCGGCCTTGACGAACAGGTCACCGTACGGCACGCCGTCGAGCGACCCGCCGCCGCGCAGGCTGGCCGGGCGCACCGAGGCGAGATTCTGGGCGGCAACGGCCGCGACGTCGGACACCACCCGGCGGATGTGCGTCGGCTTCTCGTACACGGTCTGGATCCTGACCTCGTCGCCCGGCTTGGGCGCCGCGATCATCTTGTTGTTGCCGAGGTAGATGGCGACGTGGTCGACGGGGGCGTCGAACGCCAGGATGTCGCCCGGCTTGGCCTGCGCCAGATTGGCCACCGGCTCGCCCGCCTTGGCCTGCTCGTGGGACAGGCGGGGCACCTTGACGCCGAGATCGGCGTAGGCGCGCTGGACCAGCGCGGAGCAGTCCAGCCCCCGGTCCGGATCGGTACTGCCGAAGACGTACGGCGTGCCCAGGTACTTCTTCGCCGAGTCGACGATGTCCTGGCCGGTGACGGCGCCGTTCATCCGTACCGCCGGGGTATCGGTGGCGCCGGCGAGCAGCGAGGCGAACGACGAACCGGCAGCCGCACCCGGGCGGGTGGTGACCGTGCCGGCGCTGGTGGCGTTCGGGTTGACCGGGACGAGGCCCAGCTGGCCCTGCAGTTCCTGGATGCGGTTCAGCACCCCGTTGACGCCCATCACGCCGAGCCCCCGGCGATGCCGCGGGCGGCGTTGCGCGCCTTGCTGGTCATCGACAGCTCGTCCAGGGCGGCCTGGTCCTTGCGCAGGTCGTGGGCGCGCAGCATCTCGGTGTGCCGTTCGGACATCAGCTCCACGGCCCGGCGGCGCTTCGCGGCGTCGGCCAGCACGGCGAGCCGTTCCCGCTCGACCGCCTCGGCGTCGCCGACCATGCGCTGCGCCCCGGACAGACCGGCGGCCAGTGACTGGCGGGCGACCAGCGACGCGACCATGGCCCGGGCCGAGCCCTCGCTCGGCGCCGACGACCCGATCAAGTCGAGCTGGCGGCGCTTCACCAACGCCTGGGCGTCGCGGATCTCGGCGCGCGACTTGATCACAGCGCCGCGGGCGGCGTCCTCCTGCGCCTTGCGGGCACGGAGCACGGGTCCGAGTCGGAACAGGCGATTCAAAATCTGGCCTCCTAGCGCAGGCGGGCGGGCCCTCATCTGACCGCTTCGGCCCACCCCGCCGATGACTGAGCCCCTGCACCCGAGCTGCTACTGAGCTGGCCGGCTCCGCTTCGCTCCGCGGGCTGAGCTGGCCGGCTCCGCTTCGCTCCGCGGGCAATCGCCCCTTTGGGGCCGATGAGATGGCACGCGGTTTCCTGCCGTCAGCAAACCCCGCTGCCGTCAGGAAACCGAGTGCCATCTCATCGGCGGGGCGATTGCAGGTGTTACCCGAGATGGGCGGCTCCGATTAGATTGGGAGTTTTATACCGTCGCGACGGCTCTTGTCGCGTCGTTGCGCCTCGGTCGAGGTTTCGCCGTGGGGTAGACGCAAGTTGTGCCGGTGCGGATTTGCCCACAGGGGCTGCCGGACTCGGGTGTGTGGGGTGCTGTGCCCGGCGGCGCCGATTGTGCCCACGGCGTCGGTGGTGTGGGGAGACGCGCCGATCAGTGAGCTGGACATGCCGACGCCGGTGCTTGCTGGCCCGAGTGTGAGGAAGTCGGGTCATGCGGCTGGCTGGTGGCGGGTGTCGTGCCTTGGTGGGGTGGGAGGCGGGTGGCGGGGCCTGTGGGGTGGTGGGGTTTGGTTAGGAGGCGGCTATCAGGGCTCTTAGTTGGGACCAGGCCTCGGGGGCGGTTACTCGTTCGTCGAGGCCCTGGCGGAGGAAGGCGTTGATGTGGGGCCAGATGGCGGTGGCTCGGTCGGCTTCGGGGTTGGTGCCGGGGACGTATGCGCCGATCTCGACCAGTTCGCGTACCTCGCGGTGGGCGGCCATCAGGCGGCGTAGTTCGGTGGCGTCGGCGCGCTGCTCCGCGGTGGTGATCTTGTTGGCTACCCGGGAGATCGAGTCGAGCGCCTGGATGCTCGGGAAGTGGCCCGCGGTGGCCAGCTTGCGGTCGAGCACGATGTGCCCGTCCAGGATCGAGCGGGCGGCGTCGGCGATCGGCTCGTTGTGGTCGTCGCCCTCGACCAGCACGGTGTAGAGCCCGGTGATGCTGCCCCGGGCGCCCGGACCGGCCCGCTCCAGCAGCGAGGCCAGCATGGCGAAGACGGACGGCGGGTAGCCGCGGGTGGCCGGCGGTTCGCCGACCGACAGCCCGACCTCGCGCTGCGCCATGGCCGCACGGGTCACGCTGTCCATCATGAGCAACACGTCCTGGCCCTCGTCGCGGTAGTACTCGGCGATCCGGGTGGCGACCGCGCCGGCCCGCAGCCGCACCAGCGGCGGGGCGTCCGAGGTGGCGATGACCACGATCGAGCGGGCCAGGCCTTCCTCGCCGAGGTCGTGCTCGATGAACTCGCGCACCTCCCGGCCGCGTTCGCCGACCAGGGCCACCACGTTCAGCTCGGCCGACGTGCCTCGCGTGATCATGCTCATCAGGGTGGATTTGCCCACGCCGGAGCCGGCGAAGATGCCGATCCGCTGGCCCCGGCCGCAGGGGACGAGCGTGTCCAGCACTCGTACGCCCAGGGGCATGGGCGCGTCGACCAGCTGGCGGGCCATCGCCGAGGGCGGCGCGGCCTCGATCGACACCATCTCGCCGCGCAGCGGCGGCCCGCCGTCCATCGGGCGGCCGAGCCCGTCGAGGATCCGCCCGCGCAGGTCCGGGCCGACCGCGACGCGCAACGGACCGCCGGTGCTGACCACCGGGGTGCCGCCGCCGAGCCCGGCGATCGGTCCGAGCGGCAGGCAGGAGAGCGTGTCCCCGTCGAGCGCCGCCACCTCGGCGAGCACCGCGTCCGGGCCGGTGCCCATCTGCAGCAGGTCGCCGACGCGTGCCTCGAGCCCGCTGACCGTCACGCGCAGGCCGACCGCGCCGACCACCCGTCCGCGGCTGAGCGGCTTGGCCGCGGTGATCGCCGCCGCCATCCGGTGGCGGAACACATCGGTCATCTGGGTCTCCCTAAACGCGGAGCGCCTCCTTGGCGCGGGCCACCGCCGCGGCGACGGTGGCGTCGACCGTCGCCATGCCGGACTCGGCGATCGCGTCGCCCGGGCGCAGCGTCGGGTCGGCGCGCAGGCACACCCGCCGCCCCTCGTGCTCGAAGTCGGTCTCGCCGGCGTCGCCGACCAGGGTGTGGAAGTCGTCCGGGTGCAGGCTGACGACCAGGTCGCCGGATTCGGGTGCGGCGGCCATGGCCCGGCGCAGGGCGTCGGCGCCGCGGCCTCGCGGATCGTCCAGGCTGCGCCCGATGATCGCCTCGGCCAGTTCGAAGGCGTGCGCCAGCAGCACCTCCTGCAGCTCCGCGAAGGTCGGCATGAGCTGGTTCTCCAGCTCCGTGACGGCCCGGCCGAGCGCGTTCACCGCCTGCGCCAGGGCGGCCGCCCGCCGCTGATCGTGCGCCTGCTCGGCGGCCCGGGCGCGGGCCGCCATCGTGTCCGCCTCGATCGCCGCCTCGCGCTGGCCCTGCGCCCAGCCCTCGGCGTACCCGGCGGTGCGGGCCTGCTGCTTCGCCCGCTCCACCGCCTCGTTGTCCTCGGGTACGCCCTGGCGCAGGTCGACGGCGAACCGGGCGGCGGCCGCGGTGTCGGCGACCGTGCCGCGCAGCACCGGGTTGCGGTTGTCAGGCGATGAGCTCATCGGCCTCGCCGCCGCGTTGCACCTCGATCTGCCCGGAGTCCTCGAGCGAGCGGATCACCGAGACGATCTTTGCCTGGGCCTCCTCGACCATCTTGACCTTGACCGGGCCGAGCAGGTCGATCTCCTCGATCAAGTTCTCCCGGCCGCGTTCGGAGAGGTTCCTGGTGACCTTGTCGCGCACCGTTTCGGGCACGCCCTTGAGCGCGGTGGCGAGATCGGCCGGCTCGACCTGGCGCAGCACCAGCTGCACCGCCCGGTCCTCGAGGTTGACGATGTCCTCGAACATGAACATCCGGCGCCGGATCTCCTCGGCC
>Ga0070668_100000827_pt1 | contig 21352 bp, 22 predicted proteins | sample KBSS43metaG_FD_64661 | JGI IMG/M metagenome (GOLD analysis project Ga0070668, IMG submission 64661) | Switchgrass rhizosphere microbial communities from Kellogg Biological Station, Michigan, USA - KBS S4-3 metaG | ecosystem: Host-associated > Plants > Roots > Rhizosphere > Soil ...
GTGAGCCGCTGCGCCGTCTTCCGCCCGATCCCGGGCAGGCGCGCCAGCTCTGTGACCAGTGCCTCGATGACGCTCACCCTCGGCTCAGAGCCCCGGACCGATGGGCGGCGTCGGCAGCTTCTTCATTTCGGCCTGCACCAGCTCGGCCGCGCGACGTTGCGCCTCGGCCACGGCAGAAAGGACGAGGTCGGAGAGCAGCTCGGCATCACGGCCGGCAAACGCCTGGGCGTCGATGCGCACGTCCCGAATGTTGCCGCGTCCGTCGACCGTCACGCGCACAAGACCGCCGCCGGCCTGGACCTCAAATGTCCGGTTGGCGAGCTCGGTCTGAAGTTCCTGAAGGCGGCCCTGCCACTGCTGGCCGAGCTGCCACATCTGCTGAAGGTCTACCATTCCCATGTTCACTGCCACCGGCCAGGGTAAGAAACACAGCCCTATTCCACGATCTCCAAATCTAACGCCTCCGCGGCCACATCGAGAGCCGGATCCCGCACCCGCAGGCCCTTGAGCCTGTCGGCCCGCAAACCCTCCGCCGACAGTCGCTTGGGCGGCTGCGCCGCTGCCGCGTCACTGTCGACCACGGCCAGTTCCACGGGGGCTCCGACAATCTTTACCAGCAGCGCCGACAAACGCTCCTTTTGCCGCTCCAGCGTCAGGCCAAGCCCGGCGTCCTGATCGGTAAAACGGAGCCCAAGGCGGGGCGGGGCCACCTGATCCGGAAGTGTTGCGGCCAGGGCCGTGCCAAGAAGTGGACTCTCGGCCCGCGCCGCCGCCACGATGTCGGGCCAGGCCGATATGAGGGCTTCCCGGGTGAATGCGACCCGGCCGATGACGGGCGCCGCTGCGGTTGCTGGGGCCGGCGGCGCCACCGGCGCGGGAGTCGCGCCCTGCGCGCGCCGGGGGGCCACCGCGGGAGCCGGCTCCGTGGCGCGAGGGCGCCCTGCCTGGTCCGAAGGAGCGGGCGGCGCACCATCGAGCACGGCTTGGAGGTCCACCACACGATCGAGCATGGCCCAGCGGAGCAGCAGCGTCTCCACCACCAGCCGGGCATTCCCGCTCCGCCGGATGGCCGTCTCATTGTCCGAGAGCAGGCGCAGCATGCGCAGGATGTCACCCGGCTCCAGCGACGCGCGATACCGCTCCAGCATGGCGCGGGTCGACTCGGTCAGCCCTTCCGGCTCGGCGCCCACCTGCACCATCAGCAGTGCCCGGAGCATTTCCGCCGCCCCGTTCATGAATTCACCCAGGTCAGCACCCGACTCCAGGACCTGCTCCACGAGCCTGAACACCCCCGCCCCATCGCGCTCGACGACGATGCGGCAGACCTCGGCGTAGGAGTCATCGGCCACCAGCCCGAGCACCTCGCGGACCCGGTCGACGGTGACGGCGCCTTCGCCGAAGCTCAGGCACTGGTCGAGGAGCGAGAGGGCGTCGCGCATGCCACCGTCGGCATGGCGCGCGATGAGCGTCAGTGCATCATCCTCGGCCTTGATGCCCTCGATCCCCAGGACCTCCGACAGGCGGTTCCGGATCGCAGCGGGACCAATGCGGCGGAAATCGAAGCGCTGCAGGCGCGACAGCACCGGTGCCGCCGTCGAGGCGATCTTCTGCGGCTCCGTGGTGGCGAACACGAACACCACGCGAGGTGGTGGCTCCTCGAGGATCTTGAGCAGCGCATTCCACGCCTCGCGCGTGAGCATGTGCGCCTCGTCCACGATGTAGACCTTGTAGTGGCCTTCCTGGGAAGCGGCGTACATGGCGCGTTCGCGCAGTTCGCGGGCGTCATCGACACCACGGTGGCTCGCCGCGTCGATCTCGACCACGTCGAGTCCCGCCGCGCCGCTCCAGGTGCGACGGCAATTTTCGCACTCGCCACAGGGATCACCCAGGGCATCGCGATTGGCGCAGTTGAGGGCCATGGCCAGGATGCGCGCCGCGGTGGTCTTCCCGACTCCGCGAGGACCCGTCAACAGGTAACCGTGCCCGACCCGGCCACTGGCGACGGCACCGCGCAGCACGGCGGTGACGTGATCCTGGACCAGCAGGTCACTGAAGCGCTTGGGTCGGTAACGGCGGGCGAGAGCAATCATGGGGGGAAATAAAGTGCCTCAGGCTCCCCGAAGCGATACCGGACATCGCTTAGCGCTGCTACCGGCAAGGTCCTGACGCGATTCACGCGCCGGCACCCTTCGGACCTGAGGCGACTGGAAGATAAACGAACGGAGATTACAGCACCACTCCCTGGCGACGCTGCAGGCGCAACGCCTCCCAGCGTTCTGCCACCACCCCCCCGATGAGGAAGACCACGGCCATGTAGTACACCCAGAGCACAAACAGCAGCAGTGCGCCCAGCTGCGCCCCGCCGCCGAAGGCCGATGCCGGGAGCACCGACCGGGCGAGGTAGACCCCGTACAGTCGCTTTGCGATCTCGAAGCCGAACGCCGAAAAGGTCGATGCGATGAGCACCGAGGTGAAGCTCATGCGCCGGGGCGAGGCGAAGCGATAGATCACGAGGAAGAGCGACACCGAGAAGACGAAGCTGAGGAGTTCGGTGAAGACCCGGCCTACCGTGCTCACGATGATGGTGTACGACGACAGCACGGCGGCCTCGCTTCTCGACCGCAGCAGCACCAGGCCCGCCGAGAAGACGGTATTGAGCAGGAACAGCGTCGCCACGGTCAATGCGAGTGCCGCGTCACGCGCCTTGTTCCGCAGGAAGGCGCCGATGATGCCGTGGCTCGCGCCCGGCCTGGAGGCGACGTCGTACACGAAGTTCAGCGAGTTCCGCATGCTGGCGAAGAGGCGCGTGCTGAACCAGAGGAACGTGGGCACCGCGACGAGCGAGAGGTTGCCGCGATTCTCGAAGATGCGGGTGAGCAGCCGCTCGACGGGCCCGAACGGGTCGTGGCCGGGCATGCTGTTGTGGGGTGGCAGGAAGCGGTGGAAGAGAACGTCGGGATCGAGGGTCGTGCCCTCGGGCGCGAGGCCCTGCACCAGGAAGGTGAAAAGCACGAGCAGGAGGAGCGCAAACGGCACCGCGGCCAGCAGGGCGTCGAAGCTCAGCGCGCTGGCCAGGAAGGGAACGTTGTTCTCGTCGGCCGATTCGAGGGTGCGCCGGATGAAGCCCCAGACCGAGCGATGCCAGCTCCGGGGCCGGGCGGGCGCGCTCAGGCGCCCTGCTCCTCCGATGCGTCGGCCACCCCGCGACGGCGCGACCGCGCCCGCGCGAGGCGCTGCTCCAGCTCCGCCCGCGGCGTCACGACGACTTCCTCATCCTCGTCGTCGAAGCCTTCCTCGTCCACCTCGAGCACCTCTTCGGCATCCTCGAGCCACTCCTCGACCCGCTGGCGACGGTCGCCCAGCTGCTCGGTGAACTCGTCCATCTTCTCCTCGGCCATGGCCCGCAGCTTCCGCAAGCGTCGCTGCACCCCCCGACGTGTTTGTTCCCCCGTGGCAGGCGCGTAGAACAGCGCCACGGCGGCGCCGGCCAGCGCGCCCCACAGGAACCACTTGGCGGAGACGTCGCCGCCCCGCTGCACGTAAACGACCTCGCGCTCACGATCGCGCATGAAGCACCCCCTGTTGTGCGTCGCCCGTCAGTGGCCGACTTGGAATACTAGACGCCCGATGCTCCGGACGAAGCATGACCTACGCGAAATCGCCCGGATCGGCCGGCGGCGTCGGGCTGTCGCCGCTCCCGGGCCGTCCCATCGCGGCGAAGGTGAGCTGCTTGCCCAGTTCTACCCCTGGCTGGTCGAAGGGATTGACCCCGTACCACGCACCGGCAAACCCGGTCGCGAGCTGGTAGAACATGAGCAGTTCTCCCACGGTGTCCTCATTGACCTCGGGCATGCGCAGCACCGTATGCATGCGGCCCGCCGTCGCGAGTGCACCCGACGTCGCCCGGCACTCCGCGGCCAGCAATTCGCTCAGCGAGCGCCCAGGAAGGTACGAGAGGTCGGCGGGAAGTTCCGCGCTGCCCGGAATCGTGACGTCGATGCCGTGATCGTCCACCGATACGATCGTCAGGACCTTGTCGAATGGCCCTTCCATGAAGAGCTGCACCTGGCTGTGCTGGTCGGTGGCGCCGACGGCGCCGACCGGTGTGGGCCCGGCGAACACCTCGGCGCCGCGCCGATCGTGCCGCTTCCCCAGGCTCTCCGCCCAGAGCTGCCGGTACCACTCCGCCACGTCGCGCAGCCGGTCGCAGTACGGCATGAGGACATCGATGCGCGCACCGAGCCAGGTATCCGCGGCCCAGTGGAGTGCCGCATGCAGTGCCGCACGGTTGCGCAGCAGGTCGGCCGACTCCGCGTCGCGAAGCGCGCGCTCCGCGCCACTCAGGAGCGCGGCGATGTCGATCCCCACGAGCGCCGCCGGCAGCAGTCCCACCGGCGACAGCACGCTGAAGCGGCCACCCACCGCCGGCGGCACGTCCACCGTTGCGATCCCTTCCCGGCGCGCGATGTCCCGCAGGATGCCGCGTTCCGGATCGGTGGTGAACACGAGGTGGCGCGACGCGGCGGGACCGAGCGCTTCCTCGAGCCAGGCCCGGACCACGAGGTACTGCGCCATCGTCTCGGCCGTCGAGCCCGACTTGCTGACCACGTTCACGAGGACCCGGCGCGGATCGATGCGACGGAGCGCCGCATGCACGCTGGCCGGGTCCACATTGTCCAGGATCGTGAGCCGGGGGTAGAAGTCCCTCCCTTCATCGTCGAGCTCGTTCCACGCCGGTGCCCGAAGCGCGGTCAGGAGCGCGCGTGCCCCCAGCGCGGAGCCACCGATGCCAAGCACCAGCACGTGATCGAAGGCCTGGCCGACACCGCTGGCGAACTGGGTGATGTTGCGTACGGCGCTGCCCTGCTCCGCCAGGTCGTAGAACCCGTACTCCCCGGCGGCGCGTCGGGCGCGAACCTCGGACTGCACCCCGGGAAACCGGCGCACCAGGTCAGCGACTTGCGCCCGGGTCAGGCCGTGATCGCCATCGAGGCCTTCCTGCAGCATCCGTCCGTATTCGAGTCGCAGCATCGCTCAGATCTCCACGATCAGGCCGTCATGCGCCGGGAAGACATTGGATGGGAGCTGGGCCTCGAGTTCCGCGTGACCCGTTTCATGTGTCAGGTGCGTGAGCCAGGTTCGCCGGGCGCCGACCGCGCGTGCCACCTCAACGGCCTCGCCAATGCTGAGATGGGTGGGATGGGGCCGCCACCACAACGCGTTCAGCACGAGAACCTCGAGTCCCAGCAACTGCTCGCGCTCTGCCTCGGGAACTTCCTTTACGTCCGTCAGATACGCCAGATCCCCGATCCGGTACCCGAAGACACGCCCATGCCCATGCCGGAAGGCGAGGGGCAGCACCGGTACACCCGCCACGTCCTGCCAGCGCCCCGCATCGAGGGCACGCGGCGCCAGGAGCGGTTTCGACGTCCCCTCAAAGGCGGTGACGTCGGCGTCGAAGATGTACCGGAAACTCTCCTGGAGCTGGGCGAGAGTCTCCGGGGCGCCGTAGACCGGCAACGCCGCCCGCTGCTTCACCGAGAAGATCCGCAGGTCATCGATGCCGTTGACATGGTCAGCGTGTTCGTGGGTGTAGAGGACTGCATCCACATGAGAGCGGTTCGCGGCGATCAGCTGCAGCCGCAACTCGGGAGGGGTATCGATGAGCAGCGCGACGCCGTCCACATCCACCAGTGCGCCGGTGCGGGTACGCCGGTCACGCGGATCGGAAGAGAGACAGACCGGGCAGGTGCAGCCGATCTGCGGTACCCCGAACGAGGTCCCTGTTCCGAGGAAGGTGAGGCGCACGCCCGCTACACAGCCTCGACCTTGAGCAGGTTCGTGGTGCCGGGCGTGTCGAACGGCACGCCGGCGGTGACGACGATGCGATCCCCGAGCGAAGCCAGGCCGCGCGACAGGAGCTGCTGGCGTGCCACCGGCAGGAGGGCGTCGTAGGTCGGGAAGTGCTGCACCAGGAGCGGCACGACTCCCCAGACCAGCGAGAGCTGGCGGAAGGTGTCGGGCTCGGGCGTCACGGCGAGGATCGGCACCGACGGGCGGTAGGCCGCGACCGTGCGTGCGGTAAAGCCGCTGGAGGTGAGGCAGACGATGGCCGGGGCCTGCATCAGTTCGGCCGCGGCGCAGACCGCCACGGCAATCGCCGATTCGGTGCGGGTCGTCATCGCCGCCCCATCATCGTCGCCCAGGAGGCGGTCCGTCTTCTCCACCCGCCTGCCGACGGCGATGTCGAATGCCGGGCTCCGCCCGCGCGGCTGCCGCTCGAGCTCCCTGGCGATCCGCACCATGGCCTCCACCGACTCCCGCGGGTAGGCGCCCACGGCGGTCTCCGCCGAGAGCATCACGGCATCGGTCCCGTCCAGGATCGCGTTTGCCACATCGGAGGCCTCCGCCCGCGTCGGTCGTGGTGCATGCACCATCGATTCGAGCATCTGGGTGGCCGTGATGACGGGCTTGCCATGAATGTTGGCCTCGCGGATGAGTCGCTTCTGGGTGAGCGGCACTTCCTCGAACGGCAGTTCCACCCCGAGGTCGCCCCGGGCCACCATGATGGCATCCGCAGCGCGCAGGATGCCCTTGATGTTCTGGAGGGCGGTGTCCTTCTCGATCTTGGCGATGATCCGCACGGAGGACGGCACCAGGCGCCGCAGTGCCTCCACATCCTCGCCGCGCTGGACGAAGGACATCGCGATGTAATCCACCCCGGCCGCGACGGCGCGCACGACCTCGTCGGCATCCCGCTCGCTGATCGCCGGGGCACTCACCTCGAGGCCCGGAAGATTGATCCCCTTGTTCGGCTTGAGAAGGCCACCGTACCTCACCACGCCGGTGACCCGCTCACCCTTCACGTCCTCGACCTCGACGCTCAGGAGACCGTCATCCAGGAGGATGGTCGCTCCGGGCCTTACGTCCCGAGCCAGCCCTTCGTAGGTCGTCGGGATCTCGCCTGAGGTCGCCGACGCCTCCGGGGCAAAGACGACCCTGGAGCCGGATGTGAGCTGCCTGGGTTCGGGCAGGGCACCCACCCGGATGCGCGGACCCCGGAGGTCGACCAGGACAGCCGCCGCGTGATGAGCCGCCCGGGACTCGATCACACCGCGCAGCTCGCGAATCCAGCGCTCGCGCACCTCGGCCGTGCCATGGGAAGAATTGACGCGCACGACATCGACCCCAAGGTCGAGGAGCGCGCTCATCTGCTCGGGTGAGTCCCACGCGGGCCCCAGCGTGGCGACAATCTTGGTCCTGCGGATAGGTGTAGTGGTCACAGTGCGGGCAGTCTAACGCGGCGGGAACGCTTGCGCACCGGGGCTCTGGCCGAGCAGCGGATTTGCTGTCGCGTCACCCACAATCGCGGACCAGATCGAGTCTGGCGTGCGGTCCGGACGATACCCACAGCCGCCATGTGGAAGACTTATCAACATTCGACTGAAAAAGCCGCTCGCCCGATCCACCACAGGGAGGAATCCCATTCCGAGGACAATCGATTTCCACATGTTGAAAACTGCTGATTCGATGGGGAGTCGAGGGGATCAAAAATCCTGGGGAGGTTTGAAATGAAACGAGACGACGCCTTATACCTAAGATGCATTCTCTTGCATATCAATGGTTTACGCTAGCATGTCTCAAGCAGGATATCGCATGATGACACTGTCGTTACCAAGTGGATTCGCCAACACTTTCCAGATTGCGAACAGATTCCACAGCGCAAGAACCGGTAGCGCCACTGTCGAATGCCATCAGACGAATCCCCCACAAAACTGACCCACGATCAGTCCGGTAGCTCGCTCAATTCGGCCCTTCCGCCCTGGTAAATGGGGCCCAGGTAACGGATGGGCGAGGCGCGCATGACCTTGGCCAGCCGGTCCTTTCCCTGAATAACCAGGGCGCCAACCATGGACCGGCTGGACGTAGCCGAGAGGGTCCAGCGAAGCAGTACGGGCTTGTTCCGTGACCCCTCGAAGACCAGGACGCGTTCGACGGGCGAAGTGAGCACGGTGGAGTCGCTGGCGGCGTGTCCGTCCCAGATCAGGGTGGTCTTGCCCAGCGAAATGACGTGGCGCTCGTCGTCGCCGTGGGCGGCCTTCCCGAAGGTCGCCTTCACCCGGCGAAACGAGACCCGGGTGGAATCGCTCCCCTTCTCGATCCGCTTGTCATTGGTGAAAAGCACGCTGGCGGACAACCCGTTGGGCGGCTGGTCAGCCGTCACCCTCGCGCCGAAGGCGATGACCCCAACCATCTCGGACTCCCCCGCGGCGGCCACGAGTTCCCGATTCCCCCCATCCGCACGGCCGAACCGGTAGATGCACACCGTGGCCGGCATCCAGGAGCCGTATTCGGGCTGGTCCTGGAGGACCCTGAGGAGCGCCGGCGGGGGGTCGGTCATCGCGTCCAGACGGACCGGCTGGGCGTCGCTGGGGATGAGGCGCGGGGCGTCAGAGGGACTCACCAGAAAGTTGATGCAGTAGCCCTGCTGCAGGTTGGTGAACTTCCACTGCAGCCCACCCTGGGCTGCGAGGGGCGCCGCAAGGCTCGTGAGCCCTGCAGCCAGCAACAGGCACCTCATGGCTGCGCCGCCTTGGCGATCGCTTTCCTGAGCGACTCGAACTCGCGCCGGTCCTCGGGTTGGAGCCCCAAGTCCCGATAGCTCACCTTTCCGTCGGGCTTGATGACGTAGACCGTAGGGCGATCCAGTCCGTCGGCACCGTCGCTACCATAGCGCCGGGCCACCCGCTGGTCCGGGTCGCTGAGGAGCAAGTACTTGATCCCGATGCTGTTCGCGAACCGGCGGTGTGTCTCGAGCGAATCGCTGCTGATTGCCACCACGACTACCTCCGGACCAGAGGAATCTGCGACGGCGGCGAGACCCTGGAGCTCGGCGATACTGCCGGGCGTGAAGTCCCGCGCGAAAAAGGCCAGCACCACAACCTTGCCCAGGTTGTCGGTGAGCCGGAACGGCTGCTCCTCCGGGCCGATGGCTTCCCTGCTCGCCCACGGGAGCGTGAAATCGGGCGCACGCTGCCCCGTCTCCGGCCCCTTCACGACTCGGGCGGTCGGTGTGGGTGGTGGCGTCTTTGGCTTGTCCTGGGCTCCGAGGTGGCTCGCGCCACCGACTGTGAGCGCCCAAAGCGCGACCCCCGCCACCACGGTTCCGGGCAGCCGGCCGGCGCCGCGTCTATGGTGTGGTGACACGGGCCAGCGCTCCGGAAAGGTCCTGGTCCGCGCCGGTGCCCGTATAGGCCACCTTCCCCGCGGAATCGATGATCACGATGTAGGACGTCACCGGCGCCTCATAGGCCCGGGTGCTGACGCCCTTGTCGTCGTACAGGGTGCGGTACGGCGGATTGTTGCTTGCAATCCACCGCCGCACCCGCTCCGGAGTCTGGTTTACCGTGACGTTCACGCCGAGGAAGATCACCTTGTCACCGTACGCGGCGTGGGCGGCCTTCACCTTCGGCAGCAGCTCCTCGCAGACCGTGCACCAGGTGGCCCAGAACTCGAGCAATATCGGCTTCTTCCCGATGTAGTCCGCGAGGTTCACCGGCTTGCCGTCGATGTCGTTGACCACGACGGCCGGCGCCCTGGCGCCGAGGGCTATGCCCTCGTCCTGGGCGTGCACCGAACCCGCCAGCCCCATGAGCAGGAGGATCGACGCGCAGAGAGGTCTCACGAGTTGCGCCCCGCCTGGAACGCGTAGTACTCCGCCATGGCGAGGAGCAGCACGCCGCCAGCCCGCTTGAGCCACAGGAGCCAGGCTCCGCTGCGCGGCAGGGCAGTCACGGCACCAGCGAAAATGCCCACGCCGGCCAGCACCGCGGTCATACCGAGCGAGAACGCCAGCAGGTAGGCAAACCCCAGGACCGCACTGCCGGTGGCAGCCACGAATGTGAGGACAACAGCGAACGCCGGGGCGCCACAGGGCGCCGCGACCAGTCCTGACGTGGCGCCCATCATGAAGGCGCCATAGGGCCGCTCGGCGCTGAAACGCGCCGCCCACGCCAGCACGCCTGATGACATCTGTATCGTAAAGACGTCCAGCAGGGCCAAACCCGACACGAGCAGCAGGTTCGCCATGAGGAGGAGCGCCCACTTGTTGCTGCTGATGCCGCCGAAGATGGAACCGGTAAGGCCGGCCACGAGGCCGAGCGTCGCGTACACGAGGGCCACGCCGAGGACATAGAGGGCGACCATGCTGACGCGGGCCCGCGCCGGACGGCCCGCCGCGCCGGCCCCGCCGAGCAAGCCGGCGGTGATCGGAATCATGGGATAGACACAGGGCGTGAAACTGGTCAGCAGGCCCGCGCCAAACAGGATCGGGAGGGCCACGAGGGGGCGCTCGCGTAGCGTCTCGGCAAGGGGAGCACTCAGCATCAAGTTGGGAAGGCCTACCGCCCCGAACCGCCCTCGGTCCCGGCCGCCTCGGCCACACCATACCGGGCTGCCACATAATTCTCGAGGATCTCGAGGAACTCGGGTACGATCCGGTCACCCTTCAGCGTCACGAACAGTTTGCCGTCGACATATACCGGCGCCTTGGGCTCCTCGAACGTGCCGGGCAGCGAGATGCCGATGTTCGCATGCTTGGATTCGCCGGGGCCGTTCACCACGCATCCCATTACGGCCACCTTCATCTCCTCGACGCCGGGGCGATCCGCACTCCACACGGGCATCTTCTGCCGCAGGTAGCCCTCGATATCCTGCGCCATGTGCTGGAAGAACGTGCTGGTGGTGCGCCCGCAGCCGGGGCAGCTGGTGACCTGCGGCGTGAAGCTCCGCAGTTCCATGCTCTGGAGAATCTGCTGCGCCACGCGCACCTCCTCGGCACGATCACCGCCCGGCGCCGGCGTGAGCGAGACGCGGATCGTATCGCCGATCCCTTCCTGCAGCAGCACCGCGAGGCCCGCGGCGCTCGCCACAACACCCTTCGCTCCCATCCCGGCCTCGGTCAATCCGAGGTGGAGCGGATAGGTGCTCCGCCGCGCCAGCATCCGGTAGACATCGATGAGGTCCTGGACCCCGGAGACCTTCGCGCTCAGGATGATCCGGTCGTGCGCCATTCCCACGGTCTCGGCGAAGGCCGCGGAGCGCACCGCGCTCTGCACCATCGCCTCCATGGTCACGTCCCGCGCATCGCGCGGCGCGTCCAGCAGGGCGTTCGCATCCATCAGCTCGGTCAGCAGCTGCTGATCGAGTGAACCCCAGTTGACCCCGATGCGGACCGGCTTGCCATGGGCCAGGGCCACCTCGATGATCGCCCGGAAGTTGGTATCGGCATGCTTGCCACCGACATTGCCCGGATTGATCCGGAACTTGGCGAGCGCCGCGGCGCAATCGGGATGACGCGTGAGCAGCAGGTGCCCGTTGTAGTGGAAATCCCCGATGATCGGGACGTGCACGCCGATGCGATCAAGTCCCTCGACAATATGGGGCACTGCGCGGGCCGCGTCCTCGTTGTTGACCGTCACGCGCACCAGCTCGCTCCCCGCGCGTGCCAGCTCCGCGACCTGTCGCACCGTCCCCGTGACGTCCGCCGTGTCGGTGTTGGTCATCGACTGCACGACGATGGGATGGCACGACCCGACGGCAACGCTGCCGACATGGACGGTGGGAGTGGTGCGGCGCGCGGCGAATGGCATGGCTACGACCGGTCGAAGTGTGCTTCGGAAATGGCCCAGCGGTCGGTGTCGCTCAGCACGAGATTGCCCGCGACGGCGCTATCACGCACGTGGGCCTCGGTGCGGGCGCTCGGGATCGAGAGCACCGTGGGTCCCTGGGCCAGTCCCCACGCAATGACCAGCGCGTGGGGAGAGAAGCCGAGCTCGGCGGCGATGCGCTGCAGCACCGGGTGGCCCGGCAGCTTTTTGGTGAGCCGGCCACCGCCGGTCGGACTGTAGGCCAGGAACGCGATACCCCGCTCGCCGCAGTAGCGCACGACTCCGGTCTCGATCGCCTCGCGGAAGAACGGGTTGAGCCGGTTCTGCACCGCGGCCACCTCCGTGATGGCCTCCGCCGCCTTGATCTCGGCGACGCTCACGTTCGAGAGCCCGATCCAGCGGATCTTGCCCTCGCGCTGCAGCTCGGCCAGGGCACCGACGCTCTCCTCGAACGGCACCTGGTGATCGGGGGCATGAAGCTGGTAGAGGTCTATGCGGTCCACCTGCAGCGCCTGCAGTGAGCGCTCGCAGGCCCGCCGGAGCCGCTCGGGCCGGGCATCGCGCTCCCAGCGCCCGTCGGGCCGGATCATGCCGCCCTTGGTGGCGACCATCACCTGGTCGCGGGGACCGTTCCACGACTTGAGCGCCTGCGCCACCAGCCGTTCGTTGTGGCCGATGTCGTTCTGGTCGAGGCAGTAGACGTCGGCGGTATCGATCAGGGTCATGCCGGCATCGAGGCCGGCATGAATGACCCGAAGGGCGACGTTCTCCGGGGGGCGGCCGGCAAGGGACAGGTGCATGCCGCCGTATCCGACGATGGAGACCGGGGGCGCCCCGCGTCCGAGCGGGCGCAGCTGCATTACACCAGGCCCATCTGCTGGACGAACCGGTCATACTCCGCAGCGTGGATCTTGCCATCATCCAGCAGCGGCTTGATCGCCGCGATGATCTCCTGGCGATTGCCCTCGATGCGGCGCTCGCGCAGCTCGCTGATCATGCGCGAGAACCGGTGCTCGTACTCATCGCGGTCGAGTTCGCCGTTGGTGCGCATGTCGCTCAGGTGCGCCAGCTCCCGCGCGACCCTCGAGGCGGCGACGGGCTTGGGGGGCTGGCTCGGCGGGTTGGACGTCATCGGCGCTTCTCCTGGGGCAGATGAGGGTGGTGCGGTTCCCGGAATATAAGCCGTGATCGCCGGTCCGCAGGGCACCCGGGGTACCACGGTTTGATGGTGACAGGCGATCTGGAGCAGACCGACCCCCAATCGAGAGCACCGACATGGCACGCACTGACGCACGGCTCGACGCCGGCCTCGCCCTCCTTCGCATCGTGACGGGCGCGGTCTTCCTGGCACATGGCGCCCAGAAACTGTTCCAGTTCGGTCTCGCCGGCGTCACCAGCTCGTTTGCCCAGATCGGCGCCCCGCTGCCGTCGATCACTGCCCCGCTCGTATCGGGACTCGAGTTCTTTGGCGGCATCGCGCTCATCGCGGGACTCCTGACGCGCCTCGTCGGCCTCGGGCTTGCCATCGACATGCTGGGCGCGATCTTCCTCGTGCATCTCGCCGGCGGGTTCTTCATCCCGAAGGGCGTCGAGTTCGTCCTCATGCTCTGCGCTGCCGCGGCAACCCTGGCCCTGACCGGCCCGGGAGCATTCTCGATCGATGCCGCGCTGGCCCGCCGGCGCTCCATTCCATGAACCGGGAACAGCATCATGTCACCTGAGGGCGACCGGCTTCCCGCCACCACCCATGTGGGTGCAGTGCGCCTGCAGGTGGCCGACCTCGACCGCTCGATCGGGTGGTATGAGCGAGTGCTCGGCCTCCGCGTCCACGCGCGCCGCACCGGATGGGCCACACTCGGCGTGCCGGGCGCGCCGCTGGTCGAGCTGGTCGAGCGACCCGGTGCGAATCCGGTACGGCGGCGAGCCCATCTCGGTCTGTTTCACTACGCCATCCTGCTTCCCAGCCGCGCTGCCCTCGGGCAGTTCCTGCGGCATCTCGCGAGCATCGATGAGCCGGTCGGCGCCTCCGACCATCTCGTCAGCGAGGCGCTCTACCTCCACGACCCCGACGGACTCGGCATCGAGGTCTACGCCGACCGGCCGCGGTCGGCCTGGCAGCACCACGCCGGCGAGCTGACAATTGACACGAGGCCGCTGGACATTCAGGACGTCATCGCTTCCGGCGGCGAGACGGCGTGGAACGGCATGCCGGCCGGGACGGTCATGGGCCACATGCACCTGCACGTGGGGAACCTCGACCGCGGCGCTGCCTTCTATCGTGATGGGCTGGGATTCGATGCCACGGTATGGAGCTACCCCGGGGCGCTGTTCCTCTCGGCAGGAGGCTACCACCACCACCTGGGCCTCAACACATGGGCCGGGGAGGATGCACCACGCCCGGGAGAGAACGACGCCAGGCTACTCGAGTGGGAATTGATCCTGCCCGACGCGGACAGCGTGGAGAAGGCCGCCGCCAGACTCCAGGAAGCCGGTCACGGCGCGGACAGCTCGGCGGATGGAGTTCGCATCCCGGATCCATGGGGAACCACGCTGTTGCTGCGGACCTGACCCTGCCGGGAATCAGGAGTGCCCTGACCTCGCGCCTGTCACTGCCCCGATGTCAGCCGCAATCGTCGCCTTCGACGCGAATTCCATCAGGGCGCGGGCCGATGGAGTAAGCGGTTCGCGGTCGGGCACGACAAGGCCCACCCGGTGCGTCACGACCGGATCGACCAGAGGGATCGCCCTGATGTCATCGTCGGGCGGAAGGAACTGCAGGAAGCTCTGGGGCATGACGCTCGCCCAGGAACCGCTCCGGACATGCGCAACAATCGCGAGCACACTATTGGTTTCAATTCCCGGCCGGACAACCTCTCCGGCCTGGAAGAACGTCGCATCGAGGATTCGACGATTCTGCATGTCGTTCGTCAGCAGGCATAGCGGGAGGCTTGCGGCCTCCGCCCAGGTCATCTGTTCGGCCGTGCTGGTCACCTCTCCCACCCCGACCGCGAAGTAGCGCTCGGCGTACAGCGGGATGCCGCGGACGCGTGCGAGCGGCTCATTGTCGAGGTAGGTCAGCCCTGCGTCGAGCGTAAAATCATCGAGGCCACGCTGGATATCGACCGAGCTCAGGGAAATGACCGAGATGGTCACGCCCGGATGAACCGAGGCGAACGGTGTGGTGAGCTGCGCGGTGAGTGGCAGCGCGGTGGGAATCGCGCCCAGCCGGAGGCGTCCCACCAGTTCGTTGCGGAGCGCGCTGACTTCCTGATGCAGGCTCTCGACGTCGCCGAGGATGCGCCGCGCCCAGACCAGGATTCGCTCGCCCTCGACGGTAAAGCCCTCGAAGCGCTGGCCGCGCTGGACAATCAGCACGCCCAGTTCCGCTTCGAGGTGCTTGATGCCGGCAGAAAGAGTCGGCTGCGTCACCTGGCACGCGGCCGCTGCGCGCGCGAAGTGGCGCTCGACAGACAGCGCAAGGAGATACCGCAGATTCCGTGTCAGCACGGTTCAGCCGTCGAGGTCGCGCACGAGAAGTTCGAGCGCCTCGCGGTTGATCCGCCAGTAGCTCGTCTGCCCTTCCTTGCGCTTGATGACGAGACCCGATTCCACGAGAGCATCGGCGTGGTGACACAGCAGGGCCAGGCTGATCTCGGTCTCGGCCGCCACTTCAGTGCCCGTCGCCTCCTCCTCCCGGCCGCGCAGGAAATCGACGATGCGCAGGCGGGTGGCTTCGCCCAGCGCCTTGAAAGCCGCGGCCCGCTGTTCGGGCGTGAGTGATGCGCGTGTCTTTGCCATTGTGGAATCTATCCTGCCGGCTCAGCCGCACGGAGGTACTGCACCGGCCACGCCGGCGTGGCGCCGAGCTCGCGAGCGGCGCGCAGGGGCCAGTAGGGATCGCGCAGGAGCTGGCGCGCCAGCAGCACAAGGTCGGCCCGTCCGGTCGCGATGATGTCGTTGGCCTGGTCCGACTCGGTGATCAGCCCGACGGCGCCTGAAGGAACGCCCGCCTCCCGGCGAATCCGCGCCGCGAACTCGACCTGGTATCCGGGCTCCAGGGGAATCTTCACCCCGGGCACGAGCCCGCCGGATGAGCAGTCGATCACGTCCACACCGAGTGCCGCGAGCCGGCGCGCCAGCTCGACGGACTGCTCGATGTCCCAGCCGCCGTCGGCCCAGTCGGTCGCCGAGATCCGTACGAAGAGCGGAAGGTGCGACGGCCAGGCACTGCGTACCGCCCCGGTCACCTCGCACAGCAGCCGGATGCGGTTCTCGAACGAGCCACCATAGGCATCGGTGCGAAGGTTGCTCAGCGGCGACAGGAACTCATGAAGCAGGTAGCCGTGCGCGGCGTGAATCTCGATGATCTCGAAGCCAGCCGAGCGCGCTCGCGCGGTCGCGGCGCCGAACGCTCGGACAATCTCCTCGATGCCTTCCGTGGTCAGTTCCCCAGGCGCGCGATCGCCTGGCTTGAATGGAATTGGGCTTGGCGCCACGGTGGGCCAGCCACCCTCGTCGAGGCTCCGCTGCTGGCCACCTTCCCAGGGCCGCGCGACGCTGGCCTTCCGCCCCGCATGCGCCAGCTGGATTCCCGCGACCGCCCCGTGCGACCTGATCTCGCGCACCACGACCGCCAGGCCCTCGACGTGGATGTCCTTCCAGATGCCCAGGTCCTGCGCCGAGATCCGGCCCGCTGCCATGACGGCCGAGGCCTCGGTGAAGACCAGCCCCGCCCCGCCAACCGCCCGGCTTCCCAGGTGTACTACATGCCAGTCGTTCGCCGCACCGTCCACGCTGGAGTACTGGCACATGGGGCTCACGACGATCCGGTTCCGGAGCGTGACCCCGCGCAAGGTGAGCCGTTCGAGGAGCGGTGGGACGACAGTTTCGGTTCTCATCGACGAATGCTCCGGGAAGTCGCGCGACGACTCAACTTAAACACTTTAACAACTACTTGACAATGTTCGGGAGCAGGCACACGTTCATTCCGCCTCACGAAGCCGCGACACCGCCGGGCCGGAGAGCCAGCGGTGCCGCATGCCATTGCCACGATCGGAGCACAACATGACCGCCACCACCTCGCCGGCCGGCGCCGCAACTTCCCCCGCCACCATTCCGGCGCAGGGCTATGCCGCGTTCGACCCGACCTCGCCGCTCGGCCCCTACAGCTTCAATCGTCGCGCGCCGGGCGCGCGCGACGTGCAGATCGACATCCTCTTCTGTGGCGTATGCCATTCCGACCTTCACACCGTGAAGAGCGAATGGCAGGGCACGACCTATCCGTGCATTCCCGGACACGAGATTCTGGGTCGCGTCGTGCGCGTCGGCAAAGAGGTGACGAAGTTCAAGCAGGGTGACCTCGCCGCCGTGGGCTGCATGGTCGACTCGTGCCGTACCTGTCCCGACTGCCGCGAGGGACTGGAGCAGTACTGCCAGAACGGCCAGACCTTCACGTACAACAGCAAGGACCCGATCCTCGGCGGGGTGACGTACGGTGGATATTCCAGCGGTATCACGGTCGACCAGGACTTCGTGCTGCGCGTCTCCAGCAAGCTGGATCCGGCCGGCGCCGCTCCCCTCCTGTGCGCCGGGATCACGACCTGGTCACCGCTCAAGCACTGGAACGCTGGCCCGGGGAAGAAGGTGGGCGTCGTGGGTCTCGGCGGGCTGGGCCACATGGCGGTGAAGCTGGCGCATGCGCTCGGCGCCGAAGTGGTGCTGTTCACCGGTTCACCGGGGAAGAGTGAGGACGGGAAGCGTCTTGGCGCCAGTGAGGTGGTCGTGACTCGCGTCCCGGAGGAAGTGGCGAAGCATGCGGGCAGCCTGGACCTGATCCTCAACACCGTGTCGGCCACCCACGACATCAACCTCTACCTCAACCTGCTCAATCGGGACGGCACCATGGTCATGCTGGGAGTGCCGGAGCATCCGCACCCGTCCCCGAACGTGGGCTCGCTCATCTTCAAGCGCCGTTCGCTGGCCGGGTCACTCATCGGCGGGATCAAGGAGACACAGGAGATGCTCGACTTCTGCGCCGAGCACAACATCGTGTCGGACGTGGAGATCATCCCGATGCAGCAGATCAATGAGGCTTACGAGCGGATGCTGAAGAGCGACGTGAAGTACCGCTTCGTGATCGACATGGCGTCGATCAAGTAACCTCCTGAATCGCGATCACGCGGACGTCCGTCTTCGTACAGGCCCTGTCCCGGCAGACGCCGCTGATCCACACCTCGCCACGGCCAAGCATCACGCCCTTTGCGTTCACCATCATGTCGCCGTACGGCTCGTCCCGTACGGCGGCAGCGATGGCGGGAGTAATGATGCAGTCATACCCGGCCACGAACTCCTGCGGCGTCTTGATCGTGCGATTCGACCCGCCAATTCTCACCGTGATCGGGTAGCTCACCAGCGCAGCCACCCCGGCTGCGTCGTGCGTGTCGATGGCCGCCTGGAACGCCGTGATGGTCTCGCGGTACCGGGCGGAGTCCCCCAGCAGTGCCTGAATCGACTCGCTGGTCGACCGCTGCGCACCCGCTGGCATGGCCGTGGTCATGACGGCGCAGGAAACCAGAAGCATCAGGCGCAGGAAGTCGCGGGTCACGAGAGCGACGGTTCAGGTCGTCGCCGCGACCGCGCCGGATGCCTGTTCCACCGGGAGCCCGGCGGCCGCCCACTCCTGAAATCCCTTCGTCAGGTTCACCACATTGGTGATCCCGTTCGCCTGGAGCACGCTGGCGGCAATGGCCGACCGCGATCCGGCCTGGCAGTGCACCACGACCGGCCGGTCGCGCGGCACTTCGGCGAGTCGCTTCACGAGGAACCCGACCGGAATATTGGGTACGCCGGGCAGGTGTCCCGCTTCCCATTCGCTCCGGCCCCGGACATCAATGACGGAGACCGCCCCGCCGGACTGCTGCGTCGCGAGCTCAGCCGATGAGACCTGGGGAACCGTGATCAGGTCGCGTCCGGCCCGCTCCCATTCCTGCACCGCCTTGATCCCGAAATAGCCCGCGAACCGGTCAAGCCCGATCATGGCGAGCTCCTTCGCCGCCTCGTTCACGTTGTGAGCACCGCGGTCGCTGCCGGAGTCGTCCACGATGAGGTAGAAGTCGTCATCGAACGGCGTGAGCCAGCCGGCCCAGGTGGTGAAGCTCCGGTTGAGCGGAATGTTGATCGTGCCGGGCACATGGCCGGCGGCGAACTCGGCCGCCGGTCTCGTGTCGATGACGAAGGCCCGTCGCGCGAGGACCTCGGGCAGTCGCACCTCCGGCAGCCACTGCGGCGTCGAAAAGCCATGGAGGATGCGCGGGCCATCCCGGTTGATCCGCTTCATCTCGGCGAAATAGGCCGGTGGTTCCGGCTGGCCGGTGAGCACCTGGCGCATGAACTCGTCCTCATCCTCGATACCGAAGGCCCAGTTGAATCGTCGCTCGTAGCCCACGGTGCTTTGCGGTATCGCGCTGAGGCCCTTGCCGCAGGCGGAGCCGGCCCCATGGCCCGGCCAGACCTGGAGATAGTCGGGATACGCCTTGAAGCGCCGCAGCGACTGGTACAGCGTCCGGGCGCTCGCTTCCATGGTTCCTTCCACCTTTGCCGCCTTCTCCAGCAGGTCGGGGCGTCCAACGTCGCCGACAAAGACGAAGTCGCCGGTCACGATCGCGATCGGCTCCGTGGCCGCCGCGGTATCGGTGACAAGAAAGGCCAGGTGCTCGGGCGTGTGACCAGGGGTGTGCAGGACATCGATGTGCACATTGCCGACCATGATGCGATCGCCGTCGCGGAGGAGGACCGCACCGGCGTCACGGGCAAAGGCGTACTGCCAGTCCTTGCCGCCCTCGGCGGAGAGGTAGAGCGCGGCGCCGGTCCGTGCCGCCAGTTCACGGCTGCCGGAGACGAAGTCGGCGTGGATGTGCGTCTCGGTGACCTGGGTGATCGCCACCTCCTCCGCCTCGGCCATCCGGAGGTACTGATCGATGTCACGGGTGGGGTCGATGACGATCGCACTGCCGGTGCGCCCGCAGCCGATCAGGTAACTCGCCTGGGCCAGGGTTTCGTCATAGAATCGCTTCACGATCATGTGCTGCTCCTGTTCGCCGGACCGGGCCGTAATCTAAGCCAAAGCGCCCGCCGATCGTTGATCGGCGGGCGCCTCGTCCTCCAGGATCGCGGTTGTCAGGACCGCGCGAGGAAGGTCAACCGCACTCGGAGTAGCCGCACACGTGGCACTTCACGCATCCCTCGGCGAACTCCAGCTGCGAGCTGCAGTCGGGGCAGGCGCCCGACAGCGTGTTCTGCATGCCACCGAGCGCGAGCTGCTGCTCGTCGCCGGAAATCACGGGGTGCACGACGGCCACGACCGGCACCTGGGTCTCGCTGGTAGTGAGCAGGTCCTGCTGGATCCCCTGCTTCTCCTGCAGCCAGCGCTCGATCGCGATGCCCACCGCATCGGGCACCGAGAGGATCTTGCTGGGCCCAAGGCCCATGACCTTGTCGGAGCTGATGCCGCGGAGCTGGCGGTAGATCTCCTTGAGCGGGATGCCCGAGCGCAGCGCCAGGCTGATGAGCCGGCCGATCGCCTCGACGTCGGCCATCAGCGCCCCACCGGCCTTGCCCAGGCTCATGAAGACCTCGAAGGGCTGGGCGCGGTCGTCTTCCGTGATGGTGACGTAGAGCGTGCCGAGCGGGGTTTCGATGCGCCGCGTGGTGCCACGCAGCAGTTCCGGGCGTGAGCGCTTCTGGCGGCGATTGAGCGTCTCCGCCTCGAGTTCATGCACCATGCGCCGGAGCCGCTCATTCTCCGCCCGCACCTCGGCCAATTCGCCATGCAGGTCGGCGCGGGCCGCATCGGCCTCGGCGCTCGAGTTGGTCATGCCGGCGAGGTCAGCCCGTGCCTCGGACTTGCCGCTTGACGTGGCCTGCTCCTGCACCTTCTTCGCCACCGAGCCGGTGGAGAGCACCTGCATGTCGCGGCTGCCATCACGGTACACGGTGACACCCTTGCACCCGAGCTTGTAGGCGAGCCGGTAGATCTCCTCGACGTACGCCTCGGAAGCATCGTTCGCGAAGTTGCAGGTCTTCGAGATGGCGGAGTCGTTGTTCTCCTGGAAGGCACCCTGCATGCGGATGTGCCACTCCGGCTTGATCTCGTTGGCCGTGACGAACACGCGCTGCCACTTGGTCGGCACCTCGGGGAACCGGATGTTGCCCGACTCGGCAATCCGTTTCATGAGCTCGTCGCTGTACCAGCCCTCGCGCTTCGCGATCGCGACGAATTCCTCGTTCACGTCGGGCATCAGGACGCCGGCCTGGTTCCGCATGAACGCCACGGCGAAGAGCGGCTCGATGCCCGAGCTGCAGCTCGCGATGATGGAGATGGTGCCCGTGGGCGCCACGGTCGTGACGTTGCAGTTGCGGAGCTTCCGCATCGGGCGGATGCGCTCGCCCTTCGGGCCGCGTGCGCAGGTCTCGTCGGGACCCCAGATGCTGCGCTCCCACTCCGGGAAGACGCCGCGGATGGTGGCCAGGCGCTCGGACTCGCGCTTCGCCTCCTCGTCGATGAAGGCCTGGATGCGCCGGCCCAGGTCGACGGCCTCGTCGGAGTCGTAGGCCACGCCGAGCAGGATGAACGCGTCCGCCAGGCCCATGATACCGAGGCCGATGCGGCGGATCCGGTGGGCGAG
>Ga0070668_100000829_pt1 | contig 21346 bp, 23 predicted proteins | sample KBSS43metaG_FD_64661 | JGI IMG/M metagenome (GOLD analysis project Ga0070668, IMG submission 64661) | Switchgrass rhizosphere microbial communities from Kellogg Biological Station, Michigan, USA - KBS S4-3 metaG | ecosystem: Host-associated > Plants > Roots > Rhizosphere > Soil ...
TATATCTTAAGCACGCGCCGATTGAAGTTATTGCAAGCACATCCTGCGCGTCCGTCATGTCGCGGCTTCGCGGTGGCGGCCGGCCCGCGGTCCGCCTATCCTGGGGGCATGACCGAGACCCGAAACATCGTCATCCTCACCGGCGCCGGCCTGTCGGCCGAGAGCGGCCTCGCTACCTTTCGCGGACCCGACGGGCTATGGGAGGGGCACCGGGTCGAGAGTGTTGGAACACTTCGATATTGGGTATAGCCGTCAGCAGGGAGACGGCTAAGTGCGTGCTATCAAATACATTCGGTGGTCATCCGAGAAGCAGAGCAAGGGATCGAGCCTCGCCCGTCAGACCAAGCTCGTGGACGCTTTCTGCACGGAGATGGGGTGGCCTGAGGCGGAGCTACTCCGCGACGAAGGCACCTCCGCATGGTCCGGCGCCAATATCCGCGAAGGCAAGCTTGGCGAGCTAACCGACCGCATCGTCAGGGAAGGGGGCAGGGGGCTGGTGCTGGTCGTCGAGCAGCAAGACCGGATCAGCCGCCGCGACACGCTTGAGGTGATCGACTGGTTTAGCAAGGTGTGCAGAGCCGGCCTGACCGTGGCGTTCGCCGACTCGCGGACCATCATCGACGAAGACCTGTTGCGGAAGCATCCGCACCTCTTGAGATCGATTCTCGATAGCGGGACCCGCGCCAATGCCGAGTCGGAGTTCAAGTCCGAACGCATCCGCGAAGCGTGGCAGATCATGCGCGATGAGGGCCGTCCGGTTCACGCATCGTCGACCTGTCCGGCTTGGTTGGAGCTATCGGCCGATCGCCTGACCTTCACGCCTCGCCCCGATCGGGTCGCGCTCATCAACCGCATCTTCGACCTCTACATCGGGGGGATGGGTAAGCGGACGATCGCGACCAAGCTCAACCAAGAGGGCGTTAAGCCGCTTCGGCGGGGCAACGGCTGGCATGGCTCGGCCGTGCAGGCGCTCATCCGCAACAGGGGCTTGCTCGGGGAGTATGAGCACAAGGTCCGGCGAGTCGGGACCGGCAAGGTGGTCCGAGACTACTTCCCTCAGGTCGTTTCAAACGAGAAGTTTCAGGCGGCGAACGAACCTCGCCATAGCCGGCTCATGAGCAACCGATCGCGGACCAGCAAGGTGCGCAACCTCATCAGCGATATCGCGGTTTGCCACGAATGCGGTTCGAAGGCGATCATGATCACCAAGCGGATTGATGAGAACAACCGACATGACGGCTATCTCATCTGCGACTCGGCATACCGGAAGCTCGGCTGCACAAGCTCCAAGAGCTTCCGCTACCTCAGGCTTGAGGAAACGATCCTCGACAAGCTCCTCACTGTCGCGATGGACGATGTCCACTTCGCGCGAAACGATGAGGTGTCGACGATCAAAACGGAGCTTGCCGATCAGCGCCGGCAGATCGAAGGCATTTCGCGCGAGATCGAGGCCGTCCGCCGAACCATCGCCGCGCTGGCGCGGGCAGGGATGGCGGATGACGAGCGCGAGATGTCGAGTCTGATGACGCTCAACCGGCAGGAACGCGAGGCGAAGGCTACAGAGGCTGAGATTCTGAAACGGCTGTCGGTAGCGATGGGCGCCGTCGAGCCTTCAGAGCACATCCGCCGCGTCAACGCGGTGCGCGCAGATATCGCGCATACTGATGAGACGATCGGCTATGAGGCGCGGCGCTTGATCAAGATGGCGCTCAACGACCTCATCGAGGGCGTCCACCTCGCTACCCATTATGATCGGGCGGTTGTCGTCCTCAGGGGAGGGGTGCGGACGATCGTCATCCATCGTGACGGTCGTGTGCTGGACGATATCCAGTCGTACCAAAAGCAGGCGGGTGAGAGTGATCCAGTGGCGATCAAGGACTATTTCAGGCGGCTCAAAGCCGCCTGAATCGATCGGCTGCCAGAAAGATTACTCGTATTCGTTGAAGTCCAAACCAGCCGCGCCTCGTTCCCAATTCCTAAGCCACCGCGCCTCTTGCTCATCGTCACCAGTATATGGATTGGCCGATTTTGAAATCTTGCGAAAGCCTGCTGCGTAGCCTTCCTTTGCAATCTTCTCATCCTTGAACTTATCGCTTCCCATCGATTATCTCCTTCGGACGAAGTGCGATATCTCGATTCAAGTATAAGCGCCAGCGTCCTCCACATCATCACCCTCATCGTCTGCCTCGACGCTCTCACCATCGTCGCCGGCAGTAACGCACCAAGCCTCAAACGCATCACGCTCCCCCTCATCGTCAAAACTGAATCGCGACCGACCGTCATACATATCGTGCGTCCACCGATCGCAGTGAGCGGCGAGGAACGCTCTGACACGAGCGTTGATGCGGAGCGTTGAGTCATCGTCGTGGAGGACGATGAAGGGATCGATGAGGGCGATGTTTTCGAAAAGGATCATGAGGATATTTATCGATCTTGACATCGATGCTTAAAAAATTAAGCCATCAATACCTCTTCTCCCAGCGTAGGTAATAAATATTGTTTCGTCGCTGAGGGCAGCGAACTCGACTGATAACAGAGATTGCGCGTTATCGTGTATGATTTTCCAGTTGTGAATCCCATATCTTCGACACCAACCCGGTCTGAATCCAACTCCTCGCAGCGCCTTAATCTCCCGAGAGAATCTGCGTGGCGATATATTGTAAGTTTGTTCATCGCAAACGACGCAAATGTAAATGATGGCCATTTCTATGCCACCTTCCGAAGATCAGCGTCTTTGAAACGCGAAGTAGCAATTTCGAAGAACTTGCGTTCTTTCTCGATCCCGATGAATCGCCGACCGGTCCTCAGTGCGGCTACGCCAGCCGATCCGCTCCCCATCGTGTTATCGAGAACGACATCACCAGCATCGGAGAAACATTCGATGAGCCGCTCCAACAGCGCCACCGGCTTTTGAGCAGAATGATACTTACCGCTATCCTTTGGATATCGCCAGATCGAACGCGGAAAGTTGCTGCGTTTCGGGATTAGCTTTCTGTCGGGGAATTTCTGGATTCCGCCAAGGTACGGCATGAGAAGCGGCTTCGATTCCCGAACGCCGTCCTCAATCATGCCTACCGGATTGTACTTCATCCTCACGCCGCATCGATCAGCGCGACCGATCCCAGCGGGGCTGAAAAGCAGAATCTCCTCATGGTTCCTCATCGGCATATTCGCCGCTTGCAGGTGACCCGTTGCCCTCGTCTTTTCCCAGATGATCGAGTGCTTCAGTAGCGCGGTCGCGGGCGCCGCCATTGCGGTGATGAAAGGCTGAGTGCCGAAGAGCGCAATGACGCCATCCTTCGTGATGACGCGCCGGTACTCGCGCCAAAGAGCTTCCGGATCGAGCGCTTTGTCCCAACTCGATCCCGTCACTCCGTATGGGAGATCAGCGCAAATGAGGTTGATCGACCCATCGGGAATGTCGGCCATCACCTCGAAAGTATCGCCGTGGTGGAGGCCGATCATTGCGCTCAGGGACTTGCGCGACTGAGGTTTATCCGCGCCAGCGATCCTCGCCCGCGCACTCTCACAATAGCTGCCATCAAGCTCAATGCCGATGAACTTGCGGCCAAGCTTGAGGGCAGCGACGCCAGTGGTTCCAGAGCCGGCAAACGGATCGAGTACGACCCTCGCCGAAGTGCTCTCAATGGCTCGCTGTGCGAGTTCAACCGGAAAGGGTGCCGGATGATCGTTGTCGCGAGCGGGCGGGATTGACCAAACGTCGGTCAGCTTGTTCGCTCCCTGCGTGAGGCGAAATGCCGGCTTCGCGAAAATCGTGAGCCATTCGTGGCGAGGCAGGTAAAACGAGTCGTTGAAATTGAACCCGCTGTTGCGATCCCAAATTACGATTTGCCGGACGGGCAAATCAGGATTGAGATCGAGCGGAGTTTGAAGCTGCCCCGCCTGAATGCGTGGCTGATGGTTGTAGTAGATCGCGCCATCATCAGCGAGGAGCCGCCAACACTCGCGCAACACCTCCTTTTGCCATTCGACGTACTCAGCGGGGTCGCGGGCATCGTCATAACTGGCATAGCCATTGGCGAGTGCCGCACCGCGCCATCTTCCGCTTGAGCCGGCACCCCTCAATCCTCCACCAGTCGAGACGCCAAGGTTGTACGGCGGGCTGGTGACGATCAGGTCGATTGATCCCGTCGCCATTTGCCTCATCACATCAAGGCAGTCGCCGTGGATAATCGTTGCTTGCTCGTTGTCGTTGAGGGAGGCGGAAACCGGCTTCCCCTTCCTCGACGAACTCGCGGTGATGATTGCCCCGCCGGTCTTCAGACGCCTTCCACGCCGGCTGGGAACTGTCTGAGCACGCAACCGCCACCTCGCGGGCATCTCTGCACTCTCAATCTCGGGACGCTCCTCAGCGAGCCTCCTCATGCGGTTGTAGACGCTACCCAAGCTGAGACTTTCGCCCGACGCGAGGGCACGCTTGTGAAGCTGGCCAGCCGTTTGCCAGTCCGTGGTGAGGAGGCTGATGAGAGCGCTGTCCCCGATCGATTTGATGACGGCGGGGAGACGATCGGGTTCGATCGCGGGAAGCGGTGTGGGCTTCGCCTTGATTAGATTGGCCGGCTTGACGGTTTTCGGCTGATCCGCTGCCGGAATGATGGCGTTGAGCCGTTGAGTGAGTTCATAATACTGAGCTTCTGCCTGCGAAGCTCGATCGTTTGCCGCATTAATCGTCGTGAGGACGGTATCGGACAGGGCTTTCAGAATGTTTTCAATGGTCTGCATGGTAGTCCTTCGCTGTTGATGTTTGAAGGATCGCACAAGTTTGAAATCTGTCAGCAAATAGTTCATTTAGTCACGCATGGGGTATCGGCCGGGCATAGAAGCAAGCAAAATCAAGCGCATGGAGAGATCCGCCGCGTACTACGACTCGCTGCGTCCGGCGATCGAATCACTGATTACTCAATATCGACGCTGGCACCGGATCGGCCGTCCATCCGTCGTGCAGATCAAAGATGCGCTAATCGACGCGGGCTATCTGGCGCCAAAGGGTGGGCCTCTCACGTACTATATCGTCGCGAAGGCGGTGGCACGGATCGGCGAGTTCGAACCGCCCGCAAGTACCTACAAGATGTCGGAGGAAGAAAATCGTCGGCGGCGGATCGAAGAGGCGCGATTGTTCCGGTAGACGGCGGAGTTGCGGCGCACCATTGTCGAATAATATTGCGCTGTCGTTGGGCGATCGGGTAAATTTTCTAAATAGAAATGTCGAGGTAGTGACTCGACGGTGAAAAGAATATTGGAATAAATATGTAATCACGGTATAGTGATTGACATAACTCCTTTGAACTGAACGCCTGACAGTCACTACCTGTCAGGCGTTTTTTCTTCAAAGGAGAATGCCATGTTAGAATCTCAAAATGATAGCCCTCGCGATGCAAGAACGAAACTCCGCGAGTTGATGGCCCTCAAAGCCTTGCCGGCAGATGCACCGAGCCGTAGGCGCCGCGATTTTTCCGGTGATGTCGAGATCGAGGCCCAAGATGATGATGGCCTCGGCAGGCGCATCAAATTCCCCACGCATCATGACGATGTCGAGCCGGCGACCGTGCCAGAGATCGAGCTGGATTTCCCGCAAGATGATGCCGCAGCCGATGGGCCTCGAATGCCCTCAAAGAAACCCGTAGAGGCCCCGTACAGCGGCCTCTTGCAAGATGCGGTCTCAGCGGCCCTTGGGGATCGAGTATGGCTGAGAAGTCTTCTCAGCGGCATTGGTGAGGATACAGTGAGGGGATGGCTGGATGACCGTTCGCGCGTATATTCGCGCTTCCCGTTCGAGTTCAATCTGTGTGAAGCTGCGGTTTTTGATAATTGGGGGAGTGAGATCAAGCCGAAGGGAAAGAAAAAAGCCGATCTCAAAGAAGGCGAGAAGCGTTCGTATATCCAAGCTCATCGCTTCGCCATGTCGTTGAAGATTTGGGAGCGTGACGGAGTGATCGATTTCAAACGCAACGCGGACCTCCGCGCATTTGCGAACTTGATCGAGGCTGCCGACATGGAAACAGAGATCGCGCGCCTGTCCGATCCGAAGAAATGCAAGACGCCGCCAAGCGAAGAATACAAGGCCCTCATTCGCGATGCGGTCGCGCAGCATCCCGATTGCCTCATTGGCATGGTCTATTACAAGCCACCAGAGGGCGGAACGCATTACTTCGATCGTGTCCTCGTCATCGTCGACCGTGATCAGCTGCATAACACCAAACTCGCGATTGCGTTGCTGGTGATGGCCGAAGGGACCATCTGCCTGCCACGGTTCCTCAAAACCGATGCCAAGATGCAGCCGCTACGGGGAAATTGCATGATGCAGTCACGATCGGCGCGGGATGGCGCGATGTCCTATTGGAGGACTGGCCCATTCGATCGTCGTCCCAATTGATGTTTCAATTCTCTATTAAATATATGTCTTTAGACATGATATTAAATAGAGAATTGGAGATACCGGCTTTCCAAGCCACTTGTTTGATTTAGATCAAGTCATGATCGATTCTCTATTAAATAGAAAGATCAACTCGCCACAACTCGTTGCTCGATGTGAAATACCAGTTGTGAGGTGATAAATCGAGCCATGAACACAGAGATGTCGATCTCAAATCAATTAACCGATATCTCTATTAAATGGAATATTGATCTCGCATCCGCTCGATCCCAAAGAAAATACACACAAATCAAATTCGAGAAAAAGCGGGACAGAGTTGCGTTTTCGGGTTGCGTTCCGGTGCGCCGGCAGATGCGTATTGCGCTCTTATGCAGATCGGCGCCGCAGTTCATTGGCCGTCACATGTAGCCCCGCTGTATGCGATTCTTGACGATCCGATAGCGGCACGCTGCCGCCGCGTCATCATCGGTCAAATGCTGCCACTTGCACTTATCGAAGTTGGACAGGCCATTATACCACGATTGGAAGGCAATGATCCCGATCGCGATGAGCGCGATCAATATGAGCGCAAGTAGGATATTGGTGAGTTTCATGCAGATTACATGCTTGTCGCGTGTAGACGCTTCAAATTTTCGTTGATTGTGCATCCATAGTAGACGGCGGAATCGAAAGACCCATCCCCTCCGCCACCCGCCTCGGCCTTGCACTGACGCTCTCGGCCAGCTTTCCACATCAGTTGTTCTGACATCGTCTGATTGCGGCTGTCAGTGTCCATGTCAGTCGTCGTTCGCAGAACCGCCGCCGCCAACGCTGCATCTTGGCGCTTGGCCTCAGCGGTCCCGCAGTCGATCATCCCCATCGTGCTGCTGTCTTCGGCAAGGCAAGTGCGGTAATCTGGCGTGAGCATTGAACGGAGGTTGGCGTCGATCCATGCAGGCTCCGAGCCATCGTCGGTCTCGGTTGCCTCAAGCTCGGCGGAATCGTTCTGAACCTCCAAGGAAGGCGCAAGGCTATTTTCGTCTACCTCCAGCGGGCTGGATGTGTCCGTGCCAGACATGCCACTCTTGCCCCGCAGATAGAGAGCCGCTGCTTTCACCGTTGAATTGCTGAGCCAATAGGCATTGGCGAGGGAGACGACATTGCCTGAGCCGTCGGCGCTCGGCTGGACCGTGTATGTAATCTGCTGGCGTTTTTGAAGACTATTGCTCGCGATTACATCATCAGGCAGCATGTAATCCATGACCCCTGCACAGGTCGCTTTCTTGCTGTCCTTATCATACGAATCTACCGTCACGAGATCGTATTTGATGAGCTTCGCCATTTCGTCGGTATCGAGGGCGTTGAAATCAGGATGATTTCCGCTGATGGTTTTGAGGCCATCCAAAAGAATGCCGTTCAGGCTATCGAAGGTGGATGGATTCGAACACAATTTCTCAGGCGTGGTCCCGCAGCTTCCGAGCAACCCTGCCACAATCACTACCATCCAGCGCATCGATCCGTCCCCCTGACTACCCCAATCAGTCGAAGTGCTTCACAGCACCGAACGCCAGTTAGCTCCGGCTCATCGCGCCTTCGATCGCAGCCCTCAACCGAAAGACCTCATCCTGATCGCGAGTCATGTAGGCTTGAGCCTCCGACGAACTCGTCATAAGAAACAGTCGATATTCAACGATTTTCGACCGCATCAAGAACCAGTAGGTGAGCGCGCCAAAAATCGCCGCCACGACCAGCTTGCCGATCGTGAAATCAGGCACGGCCGATAGGATCGCGGCTCCGCTGATGAAGGCGCAAATGATGAGACCGATCTTCCCGTAAGGATGATACTCGCGAATCTCGACGGTATTGATTTTGTTGATCGCGTAGCTCTTCGGCCCGAACCGTACGAAATCCTTGTCGACCGTCACGCCACCGTCATTGTAAATCATTGACAAACCCCCCTGTCGTCAAACGGCCACATTGTAGCATCGTGATTGCCGACGCCAAGGGGGATGGTCGGAGGCCGTTATCAGCCCTCCAGATGCTCTTTCGCCGCAGCCTTCGCGCCCGCGATCCCCAGCTTCTTCCTGCCAACCTTGGCGGGCTTCTCAGCGACCGGTTCAGGCGCCGCTTCAGCCTTCCGCCGCATCGATCCAAGCCCGATCGTCTTGGCGATCTCCCGACGACGCTCAGCATACGCGGGAGCGATCATCGGGTAATCGGCCGGCAGACCGTAGCGCTGACGATACTCCTGAGGCGTGAGGCCATGCTGACCAAGATGGCGCTTCAACATGCTGTACGGCTTCCCGTCGATCATGCTGATGATCTTGGCAGGGTCCGCGAGGCTCTTACGGATCGATACGGCAGGCTCATAGACCGGACCAACCGGCTCCTCCGCCTTGGGAGAGACGATGTCACTGAGAGCCTGATGCACCGTCGTGATGAGGGTGGGGACATCGTCGGTGGCAACCGTGTTGTTGCTGACCATGGCTGAGACGATGTCGGCGGTCAGTTCGGTGAGGCTGGAGGTGTCGGGAAGGTCGTCGGACATGGTGGCTCCGAGTGGTTGGGCGACGATTGGATAGATCGTCACAGATATAGTCTCAATGGCTGTGATGCGAACGATCGCCAACCAGCCGTGTCAAGCGCCCATATTTCAGGTCGATGACATTCATGCGCTTGATCGGTCGCCCCGAACATGTGGCAATGGGGCTATGACAGGCGATCTCGAAATGTCGGGCCTCATCCTCTCCGGTTCGGTGATGGTGCGAGCCGTTGCGATCTTGCTACGCGAGTTCTACGCTGGACGGGCGGCGTTGGTTTGGGCGCAGCGCCGATCGGCGTCGGGAGAAGGAGATGAATGCGGAGACGTTCAGGTGATGTAGGGTCGCGACGGGAATCTGGAGCACGGTATGCCGCTACTGAATTTAAAGACCGTCGATTGGGCGCTCTGGTGCCTTCAGGCGGAGTATCTGTCTCAATGCGCGCTCAATCAGTCGTTTTTGCCATCGGCTGTATTCGAGCAGATGTACGAAATAATAACCCAAGCTCGCCCTCTTGCCAACATGCTCCCGAGATGGATCGAGCAGAACTCTGAGCAAGGCCGAATTCTCACAGCATTGCAGGCTCATTCATCACCTCAGTCGGTTCGGCTCGAAATAAAGTACAGTGGATACGAGCAAGTTGTATCGGACAGCTTCGATAGGTTGATATCATCTCTGGGTAATGACGATCTAAGAAATGTGCGCGGCAGCACTCCGCTAAACTGGTGGGAAGTTGTGATGTTTATTATGCGGCATTGTATGAACGATGCTGCCGAAGGATTGCCGGCGACCTCCCGACAAGGTTCAGCTTTTATCGACAGAGTTGGCTTTCGAGAGGATTTTCAAACTGATATCCCGAGATTCCTTTATGAGGAGGGGCCTTGGAAAGCAATCGTGGAGGAGTGGTCAGTTGATCCCGCCTCAGCAAAGGCGTCGATCGTGTCCGGTTTCTCCAAGCTTATCCTTAGAGGATACGATGCGTATCAGAGTCCAATGCCTACGGAATTGACCTTCCAAGATGTGCCTAAGCGCGCTTACGTTTACACCTCCGACTCCTTTCGCTGGCGAGATGCGAACTTGTTCGAGGACACGACTGCGGGCACCCGAGAAGTAGGGGCTGATCAAGAGATTGCTTCCTCGTCGCAGTGGACGGGCAATCCGACCATCCGTGATCGTCTCTTCACCGTCCGCGCCACCGGCAGAATTGCCCTTCAGGGTGTCGACGAACTCATTCACAGAATCGAAGATGCACGCATCAACGATCCAGAGGCTCAGGTTGCGCTCGACGAATTGAGGGCTTTGCGTGATGCTCTGAATGAGTTGATCGCGATGGCCGAAGTTGGCCGCGATATCGCAAAGGTCGGTCCTCGTTTCGAAAAAGTCTATGCGATCGTTGAGAACCATCGTGACGGCTTTTTCAAGGCTGTCGGCAACGGTGCTCAGGTTGGTTACGCAAGCTGTCTCACGATCGGCGTAGTCCATGCTCTTGCGACACTGACGAGTGTTCCGATCACCGATGGTCTCGCGGGCACTGTCTTTGCAGCAATCTATGGCAAGGATGCTCTGGTGTCGTTCATCAAGGGAAAAGCTGGTAAGGACGATAAGAAAGACTGAGGGGGATCGTCGGCCAAGATGGTGCTTTGAATCGGTGGGGTGACGATCGGTTAAAACGGTGAGGACTAGGGTTCAATAACACTCTTGTGAGAGGCCGTGTCGGGTAGCAATCTCTTGCGAAATGAGGTGGTCATATGGCGCAACCAATAGGGCGTTTTAAGGGCGAACTCATTGCGAAGTTTGCGGACTACAAAGATGGGAAGCTGATCACCCTGCTGGAGGACTTTACCTACGAGGACTCATTCGGTTTAGATTGGACAGTTCCAAAAGGCTGGAAATCTGATGGTGCGACTATTCCAAGAGTTTTGTGGACATTCGGTTCGCCTCTCACCGGCCTTTATGTCAGAGCGTCGGTAATCCATGATTATTTCTGCGATACCCGAAGCAGGCCATGGGGCGCGGTCCACAACGTTTTTTACGAGGCCATGCTTGCATCAGGCGTGAGTCCCTTGCGCGCCAAAATCATGTATGCCGGCGTTTGTTGGGGTGGACCACGATGGTCCTATGAGATCGTCAACAGTTATGAAGTGGCTTTGGCGGATTATGTTGGCTTTTCGAATTTGCCCGGCCGGATAGGGTCAAATCGCTTGCATTATCCGTCGCCGCACGAAGATCATACTTCTATTAAGCGGCGCCAGCGGATCTACTTGAATGTGTTCAGATATCCTATCACGGAGCGTGATTTGAAATTGATCGAGTTCGAAGTTGAGAAAAATGGCCTCAAGGCTGAAGATGTACCCAATTTCTGCCAAGGTAATGTTTCTACTCTGGAGCCGACGGATTTTGTCAAGCTACCAGTGAAATCTTGACACCATTACCGATCGTTCACAGCGACAGTCGGAACAGCATCGCATCCTCACGCTCTCGGGCAATAGGTAAGTAATGCTGCCATAAATACTCAGCTATGGCCACCAGAACGCTTCCCATCGATCCCAACAACGCTCCAAACTCTCATGCGCTGATCGTCAAGTTCAACGATTTCCAAACCAAGCTCCGTAACAGTCGAAGCATCGGGCGTCCGAAGCTCGATCCATCCGTTTTCATGGATGAGTTGGTCGATCGTCTCACATATGGTGAGTCTCTACTGTCCATCTGCAACCATTCCGGCAATATGCCTTCATATGAATGGGTAACAAAGCTTGCTGTGCTCAATCCTCCATTGTTCAAGGCGATCGATGACGCAAGAACGCTCGGCACAGAGGCTTTGTTTGATCTCATGCAAGACATCGCCTCAGGTGGAGAATACTCTACAGGCGATATTCACCGCGATCGTCTCTTAATTGATGTCATCTGGCGCACGATCAGGATGCGCAATCCCAATAAGTATGGCGATAAAATCTCCGCAGCATCAGGCATAATCATCGTCGCCCGACCATCCTCTCAAGATGGATTAGACGATTTCTTCGGATGATGACTAAGCTCGACATTGCACTGTCGCATATAAGCTCTGGCGCGACGATCTCGGAAGCTTGTCGATTGGCTGGCGTTTCGTCGGGTGAGTTTGTGCTGATGCTTGGTGTGGATCGTCAGTTTGGGCGATCGTATCGAGCGGCTGTTGAGCTTTGGGAGATGATCGCGGCAGAACGATCGAGATCGACTGTCACGAAACGGTAAACTGCTACGATACGCGGCAAAACCCGTGTTTCAGCGTCATTTAAGGCTTGAATCGACCTATAAGTGACATGTAATGCTATCTTCTAAGACCGTTTGAGGACAGTGGGCATGATCGTCGGCTATGCGCGGGTTTCGACCACCGATCAGGATTATGAGATTCAGGTTGAGCAGCTTCGCGGGGCCGGCGCTGAGAAGGTGTTTTCCGAGAAGCTCAGCGGGACGAAGGCGGATAATCGGCCTGAGCTTCAGAGGATGCTCGAATTCGTCCGTGAGGGCGATGTGGTGCTCGTCACTCGCCTCGATCGGTTGGCCCGCTCTGTGCTCGATCTCCATGCGATCGTCGACCAGCTTGCCAGAAAGGGGGTGGCCTTCCGCTGCACCGAACAGGCCGGCGTCGATACCTCAACCACCACCGGCAAGCTCACCCTCGCGATCCTCGCCGCTGTCGCTGAATTTGAGACAGCCATCAGGAAGGATCGTCAGATGGAAGGCATAGCCAAGGCCAAGGCGGCTGGCGCCTATGCTGGTAAGGGCCGGCTCCCGACGATCGACGCGGCTGAGGTGGTCAGGATGAGGCGAGAGGGGCATGGTCCGGCCGCCATCGCTAAGGCGCTCAATATCAGCCGTCAGAGCGTCTACCGACTAACGACAGAACTATAATCCCCTCAAATCTTTATCCTGAGCCTTTCTCAGAGCCTTTCTAAGAAAATAGCACCCATACAGCCGCTTTTCACAGAGGCTCTCAGCGGGCTTTAAAATCGATTATAGAGCGTGCTTGATCGTGCGAGGATGGTGGGGGTAGCGTTGGGGGAGACGGTAGGGGGGACGATCGATGATATGGAAAGTCGCACTGATGGGACTCTTCGCCCTGATCGCTTTAATCGGCTGCTTCATTTCGACCGGAAATCAGGGCGAAGCGATAAAGAGCGAGGATCAGTAGGATGGTTTGCGGCATCCTCTGGAGTGAGTTTGGGTGGGACGCTTTTGCCACGATGTTCACGGGCGTCCTCGCGGTAGGCGGCGCCTTTTGGGTCGGTCGCAAGCAGACGCAGATATCGGCGCAGCAAAACAATATTCTCGGGCGACAGGCTGACGCGATGGCTCAGCAAACGGAGATTATGGACCGGCAGGCGAAAACTGCGGATCGTCAGACGGAGATATTGGCAGCTCAAGCGGCAGGGCAGGATGCAAGTGAAGAGCGACAAGCCTCGAATAGGGCGAGGCAACTCGAAATAATGGCTGGACAAGTTGAGACCGCAGCATTGCAGAACAAGATACTGAATCGACAGGCGAAAATTCAGCTATCAGAGAACAGAATTGCACTGTTTGAACGGAGAACAAATGTTTATCAGGCTATATTCGACTACATTGCGCACTCAATCGCGGGTGAACTGGGGGAGCCAGCAGACAAGGCGGAGGCTGCTTACTACAGGGCGCTCCATCAGGCAATCTTCCTGTTCTCGGATGACGTAAACAATAAACTTCGGGAGCGAGGCGACAACGCCGGACAACTATTTGCGATGCGGTATAACCTTGCTGAAGAGGAAAAATATTCCACGGCTAATCTCCCGCCATTGAAGAAGCAGGTTCTTGATCAAAAAAACAAGGTCAGGGGTCACCTGACGGACCTCAAATGGGTGATACAAAAGGAAACGAAGCTATACGTCAATTGATATTGCCCCACCATCCTCTCATCCTGTATAAATAATCTCAGATGATCATTCGGGCGCTCTTACGATCATCTCGTTTATTCTCCTAATGCTCAATTCTCCTGAGACCCCCGCTTAACGGCGGGGGTTTCTTTTTGTGTAAATATCATCGGAGCTATCACCTCCGTAATTAATTGGTTTTTAGGTCGCGCTAACTTTCTGAGGGGAAGCGCTACCCAACCTTTGTATGACGATCAGGTGAGCGTGCCGCGTCGATAAATAACGACATGGCTAAAGACAATTTTCAGTACGATCGATTCGCTTCGACCTCAATCTCTTGCGCACGCTCAGGCTATCTCGTCACCCCCCACGATACCAATGAGCTTCCCAGCTACAGTGGCAAGGGCCTTTGGGTAGTAACTGGCGGCACACTCACCGTGGTATTTGCCGGCGACGATGCCACTACTGGCGCGCTGAATCTCGGCACTGTTGCGGCTGGCGCCTACATCCCATTCGTCTGCCGCATCGTCAAGGCGACCGGCACAACCGCAACCGTCATTGCTCTGACGATCTAATGGCCATCGGCTGCGGCGTCGTTGTCACGACGGTTTCATTGCGCAAGGCGCTCGCCGGTGGCGGTGGTGCTGCGCCGGTCAACACGGTCGCGCCTGTCGCGTCTCTTGTCGGATCGAGCTTCTCGACGACGAACGGCACATGGATCAATTCACCGACCGGCTACACCTATCAGTGGCGTCGCAACGGCTCCGCGATCTCGGGAGCGACGGCCTCAGCGTTCACCAAGACCAGCGCCGATTTTGGAAGCGATATCAGCGTCATCGTCACTGCCACCAATGCCAGCGGAAGCGGGCAGGCAACGTCTAACGCGATCTCTGTCCCCGCCCTCCCCGTCAATAGCGTCGCCCCCTCGATCTCAGGCACCGCACAGGTCGGTCAAACCCTAACTGCCTCAACCGGCACTTGGAGCGGATCGCCAACCTACACCTATCAGTGGAAGGCAGATGGCGCCAACATCTCGGGCGCCACGGCCTCAACCTTCGTCCTCACCGGCTCTCAGGTTGGCGCTGCGATCACGGTCACCGTTACCGCCACCAATGCGAGTGGCTCGGCCTCAGCGACATCGTCCGCAACATCTGCGGTCCTACCGTTGGCGCCTGTCAACAGCGTCCTGCCGACGATCTCGGGGACGGCTCAGGTCGGTCAGACCCTGACGGCGTCAACCGGCACTTGGACCAACTCGCCGACCGGCTACAGCTATCAATGGCGCGCAGACGGTGCGGACATCTCTGGCGCAACATCATCGACGATCGTCCTCACCGTCGCGCAGCTCGGCGTCGCGATCACCGTCGCGGTCACGGCCTCCAACGCTGGTGGATCGACCGTCGCCACATCGTCAGCCACCAGCGCTGTCAGCAATGTCGCCGCAGCGTTCACGATGACGCAGTTGAGCGAGGCCAATCGCGTCTACCAGCGCGATACGCTCACCGGCGGATCATACGGCAAGGGCGCGGGCACGATCCCCATCACGGTCAATGTCACCTCAGCGGGCACGATCTACGCACGGACGCGGGCTGCCGATGGGTCAACCATCACTCAGACGCCTTGGCTGGCGGTTTCCAACGCCACGGTCGCAAATGGTCCAGTCAACATCACAGGCGTCGAGGCTCGCCCTGATAGTTTTTACCTCGATTTAAGTCCCGATGGTACCACTTGGGGAGGTGCAAAGAACGGCACCGTCTTGGTTTTCATGGGTCAGTTGTGGATGATTGCGGCATCGCAATCCTACACGGCGAACGCCTTAAAGAATCCATATCTACCAAGCGACGACACATTAGCCACCGCAGGCTTCTCACCCGCCGCAAACACTTGGGCGCGGGTCGGCGCAATGTCCGGATGGGCGCAGTTCAGCGACGGCTCTTCAACGATCAACTCGATCGGTGGCGCATGGTGGCTCAACAAGGCCGCTCAGGCATCTGGTGTCGCGGTCGGGCTGATCGGTCACGCCGTTGGCGGAACGACTGTCGAAGATTGGGCGGTCGGTAATACTTCAACCAATTACTTGTCGACGGCTTTGACGCAGTTAACCGCAGCGGGCGGAAAAGCAGAAATCATCTATTCACAGCTTGGTCACAGCAACATCGCTGGTGCCGGCTCGATATCCTTTACGAACCAGATGGCAGATTACGCTGCATATTCGGATGGCTCGGTTGTCCAAGGTTATGTTACCAAGCTCAACGCGATTATCGATGCGGTAAAGGCTGCGAACGCTTTTTCGAATCCGACGATCATGCTCGGCACTATTCCGGCGCCGGCCGGTGCCGCTGGCCAAGGTGCTGAGGCGATCCGCCGTGCCGTCGCGGACTATGTCGCGGCCAAGGCCTATGTGGATTTTTCCAACACTGACAACATCCAAGTCACTGACGGCAGTCATCCAACCGGCAAGGGTATGATGAATCAGTCTGAGAGCGCTGTGAGAGCCGCTCAGGGCAATCTCGCGGGTGCTCCTCAATTCCCGCTTACGATGACACGCGGCACGCCATCGGGTGGCAATGTCGATTATACGATCGTCCTCACCAAGGCGTCGGGTGCTACACTTTCCCTTGTCGGCGATATCAAGCCACTACTTTCGATGTGGAAGCGCGGTGATCGCACTGCGGCCAATCGCATCACGATCAACGCCGTATCGCTCAGCGGCACGACCCTGACCGTCAATGTCGTCGACCCCGGTGATGTCCCCGTCGAAATCCTTCCCTTCGCATTTATCAACAACTCCGACTCGGCAGCACGCAATAACCGTCTCAACAATATCTTCGATGATGACACGATGGGTGGGATGTTGCCGTCAGGCAGAGCCATCAAGCTTCCGGTTCGTCCGATCATCTATAAACCGTCATCGCTCAGTCTTGGGATTGGGACGATCACCTATTCATCGTCGGGGACCGGTCCATTCGGCGGAACGACGGTCGCATTAGCGAGCGGTTACGGTATCACTCCGATGATTCCGACCGCCGATCTATTCGCGGGCACGACAATCTTTTTCCGATGGAAGCAGATTCTCAATGCTGCGTCGGCCAGATACATAATGGGTAGCTCCGTCACCGGATATCAACTCCAAGTGCAATTGCAAACCAGCGCCAGTGGCGTCAGTGGAGCGATCAATCTTAATTTCAGTTCATCGACAACATTGACGATCCCTGCGGCCAACCTGACCTTTGGTGCTTGGAACACGATCAAGATCATGAAGAGTCAGTTTGATCAGTTGATCCGCGTCAAAGTCAACGATGTTCTATTGACCGGTGCAGGGCAGGGGCAAGATCGCCTCACCTCGATCGCCTCGTTGGGAACCACCCCGTCGCAACTCGCACTTGGTGGCTCAGCCAACAGCACGATGACCGGATTGACCGGCTCCAACATGGGGACATATGGCCTTCTCGCCGATGTCGGTTTCTTCTCTGGCATGCAGGATTTCGCTGTGTCGAACAGTGCTTATCTAAATGGGTCAGAGACTGGATTGCTATATAGGATGCCACTAAACGGAACAAACGACATCCTGCTCAACTGAGGTCGTGCGGCAATAAATACCGCATGATCAATTACGAAATCCACGGTCGAGAGAGCTTCACTCTCCACATTAGGTGCATTGATGACGCCACTGGCGAAGAAAGCGATATCAGTACGCTCGCGCTCTTTCTCGAAGACAAGAAAGCAAATCTCCGAAAAGCGCTGATAGCCGACGATGCAAATCCGCTTGGCCGTGTGATCTTTCTGACGATGGCGGAAGTCTACGCTCTGCCGACTTTTCCGACCGCGTTTATCGTCCGCGATGAGACCGATGCGGATGCGCCAATCGTCATCTGGGAAGCAACGCTTCAGCGGGTTGGCTGGGTCGGCGAGGTGCAGTCATGAGCCGCTCCTATATCGTGAGCCGTGGCGGCACAGCGTCCGTCGATGTACGGATGCAAGGCCCAAGAGGCGTTCAGGGGCCGCGAGGTCCCGAGGGTGCGCCCGGCCTTGGCTCGCTCTACACATTGCCGGCTTGGAAAAAGTCGATCGACTATCGATATTTCTCCGATTCTGGCGCCAACACCGTCATCCATGTCCTCAATCTTGGACAATCCAACAGCAATGGCACGCTCTCGGGTGGAATAATCGATACCACTCCGCTCAATCCCAACCATGCAAAGATGCTCGAACTTTACAATCCGTTGGTCGGATCGTCGCCTCTCGCCAGTCAGCAGGGACCTTGGATCGCATCATATACACCAACCGGCAATGTCATCCCGCTCAAAGAAAGCTTTGAGCGCGCGGTTCCGGCTTATGTCGATCTTGCATCGGGACAATCCATTACCTTGTCGCCGAATGGAATGGGAGAGACGCAGGGGAGCGGCTTGATCAACATGTGCCTCGATTTACAGGACCAAGCCGGCCTACCGCGATCAGAATGGATTTACACCTCATGCGGCAAGGGCGGTGAAGCCTACGCAAGAATAGGGCCGGGGAACTCCCCTTGGTTGTGGTTCCGCCGCGCCGTCAATGCTGGCGCCGCATATGCACGAAGCATCGACAAGACATACATCCCAGTTATTTGGGTCGATCTTGGTGAGGATGATTCAGTTTTCGACAGTCTCGAAAACCTCACCTCAGAGCGTCAGGCACTTGATTACGCCGCCCGTATGGAGCAAATGCACTACTACGCTGCGCAAGAATGCGCGGCTGCGGCTGGTCGACCGATCGAGCCGTTGATGTTTTTGACGCAGGTCGGGACAACCTATCCCTCAACCTTCCCGCCCGCTGATGGCCGTTTGGCGAGCGTTGCGGAAGGTCAGTTGATCGCGGCGCAGAACAATCGCAACATCATCGTGGCAAATCCAAACTACTATATGCAGCATACCGACCGCCTGCATGGCACCATGTATGGCAATCGGCAAAAAGGCATGTCCAACGCCATCACGCTGATGACGGCATTATTCGGACTTGGCTTCCCGCACGCTTTGCAGATGCGTGAGCTTGTTCGGACTGGCGAGAGAGAGTTCGTCGGAGTGTTCGATACGAGCTTTTCTGGGCCACTGCGTATGCAGGAATATTGCGTCTCAGAATGGGCGGTATCCGCCGCAGGATCGGGCTACAAAGCCGGCGATACGGTCATCGGATTGGGGTGGAAAACCGCGCCTAAGTTCAAAGTCTTGGCCGATGGTCCGCTCTCGGCTGGCAATCTCAAGCTGATCGACCAAGGTTCACATCCCTCTGACATGACGGGCACACTCACTTTCCTGCCTCAGCTTGCGGGTGCCACGATCGCTACCGCCGGAACCGGATATCTCGACGGCGCTATCATCACGATCGTCGGTGGCACCTACACCAAGCCGGCGCGGTTGATCATCAAGGCCAACTCGTCTGGCGTCATCACCTCAGCGACCGTCTACGATGCCGGAGAATATTCCGTGCTGCCCTCCAATCCCGTGTCCTTCACCGGAGGCTCGCCCCAAGGTGCGGGTAGCGGCGCCAGCCTCAATCTGGTCTTCAACGGCTCCGGCGGCACGCTCGCGGTGACATGCTACAAGCAAGCGGCGCTGGGTGAGAGCATCCCATATCTCGCAACCAGCCTTGGTATCGTCGCCGGAGGCACAGGCTACGCGACCGACCAAATCCTCACCCTGATCGGTGGCGAGGCTGTGAGCGAGGATCAGCGCCCTCAAATCAAGGTCAACCTGACCAGCGTCGGCGGCGTCGTCACCTCAGCCATCCTCTACAAGGGCGGAGTGATGCGCTCCATGCCGGCTGGGCCTTGGAGTTGGACCGGCGGCACAGGGACAGGCTTCCAAACCGTTGCGCTCACATCGTGCCATCCTGTCGCCAACCCTGCCTTCGGCGGCTTCAACGTCATCGATGATCAGAGCGTGCTCAACCTTGGCAACATGACCGGACTGGCGATGCCTGCCATCACCTCGATCGATGTCGTCGACTGGCAAGGTGTCGAAAAATGCGCGGTTCGCATCCGCACGGATGTCCCGCCGTCCCGCAATGCCAAGCTGACATGCGCGCAGCGCAGCTATGGTGGCAACGGCCCCAGCTCGGGCGCGCGGAGCAACCTCGCCAGCGCGGCGTGGCCAAGTTCGTGGTTGCTGAGTTAGCCGCCTACTACACCCGCAAGGGTTGGTCAGATGGTTGGCCGGCCTTCGCAGAGCGTCTCAGATGCTCGGGGCGGGATGGTTGCGGCGCCCGATCGCCGAAAGTCAGTTGGTATGTCGCGCCACCACCGCCTGAGATCGATCCGGCTCCACCGCGCCCGCGACTGGTGCGAAACGCTCTTCCCGTTCCACGCGGCGTCGATCAGAATGAATGCGAGCGTGCGATTGGTGATCGGGAGCGTCGGCGGCTGATTCGGATCGCAAGGGGGTAGCGCGTTCGAGAAGGGGGTATCATGCTTTGGCTGTGGGTAGCTGCGCTGGTGGGCATCTTCCGTTTCCGGAGCCAAGCCTATTGGAAGTGGGTAGGCGCTTTAGCCCTGTGGTCGTTAGCAGTGTCCTTCCTGTTTCAGGCTGGCGGTACCCTCGACGATCCTTCTGGTGACGGCTTCATCACACATTACATCCGAGTGGTAACGGGTGACGGACCGGGCATGGGGCTTTTCGCGATCGTCTTCCTGATCGCCCATTATGCCGTGGTAATCTATATACTTTACAAAGCGCGGGCGGGCGGGAAAGCGAGTGAGCAGAATGCGGCTCTGAGCGACTCGAATGACGGCAAGCATGTTCCTGTTGCGCGGAAAATCGGCGAAGCCGTGCTTGTCTCGGCGCTCGCTGCGGTTTGGGTTTACGCCGTTTTCGTTATGCCCACGCAGGAACGCAAATCGACTGTAAGGCTTGAGCAACCGATCGGCTCACCTGTGAGCACGCCCATGCCACGGCGGGACGAACCTGATCCGATTGCGCGCGAGCTTGCGCAGAACGCAGCTACTCTGAACGCGCGGGGGCCGCAGCAGTTGGATTCGATCACAACCTTGACGCGGACCACGGCGGAAGGTCGAACGCTCACTTACCATTATGAGCTTTCGCGCCGCGATGGAAGCGACGACGCCCTCCGCGCATTCGCCCGCAAAGGAGCAGTGGCCTCAGCGTGTCGTGACACGAACATGATGGGCGACATGAGGGATTACGGGGTTACCTATCGCTATAGCTATATGTTTCCAAACGGAGAAAACGCGGTGACCGTTGACGCTTCGATAGTCGAATGTCGCGCCTTAGGACTCGCACGGTGATCGAGTACCGTGCTTTCATCGCGCTCGCATGATCAGAAGCATCGTCATCTTGACCGGCGCCGGCCTCTCTGCCGAATCGGGGCTACTCACATTTAGAACGCAAGGCACTGAAACCCTTTGGGAATACCTCGGCGAGGACGGTGTCTTAAAAGGACATCGAATTGAGGACGTCTGCACGCCTGAGGCGCTCGCCCGCGATCCCGTGATGGTGCACCGTTTCTACGACGCCCGCCGCGCGGCGTTGCCGACGGTTGCGCCCAATGCGGCGCACCGGGCGATC
>Ga0070668_100000830_pt1 | contig 21339 bp, 19 predicted proteins | sample KBSS43metaG_FD_64661 | JGI IMG/M metagenome (GOLD analysis project Ga0070668, IMG submission 64661) | Switchgrass rhizosphere microbial communities from Kellogg Biological Station, Michigan, USA - KBS S4-3 metaG | ecosystem: Host-associated > Plants > Roots > Rhizosphere > Soil ...
TGGGTCAGGACCTTCGCGCCCGCCGCCCGGGCGATCTCGCGGGTGCCGTCCGTCGAGCCGCAATCCACCACGAAGACCTCGCTGGCCAGGCCCGCGACCGAGGCCAGCGCACGGCCGAGATGCCGCTCCTCGTTGCGGGTGAGGATGACGACGGCGAGGGACGTCATTTGGCCCCGCAGGGCACACGGCGCTTGCGGGCGAGCCTGGCCGGATTGCCGACGTAGACGCTCCAGGGCTCGAGGTCGCGCACAGCGCAGGCGCGGGCGCCCAGGACGGCGCCCTCACCCACCGTCACGCCTGGCCCCACGAACGCCTCGGCCGCGATCCAGGCGTCACGGCCGATGACGATCGGTCCGGTCAACAAAGGAAAGGCGGGATCATCGACATCGTGCCCGCCGCCACAGAGGACGGCGCGCTGCGAGATGAGCGCATGCGGCCCAAGCTCGATACGGTCCATGCAATAGCAATCCACCCCTTCCCCCAGGCAGGCATGCTCGCCCATCGTGAGGTTCGGCGGATACCAGATGCGCACGCCGCCATAGATGCGGGCCGTAGGGGCGATCCGCCCACCGAACAGCCGCACCAGAAAACGCCGCCAAGCGTGCAGCGGCGGCGGGGTCCAGGCGCCCAGCGCCCGCCAGCAGACCTGCCAAGCCAGGCGGAACAGCCGGTGACGCAGGGGGAAGGTGGCGCCGCCGAGCAGGGGGGAGAGGGAAGCCTCCTCCGCCCTACGCGGGGCGGGGCCTGCGGCTTGCCGATCAGCCACTTCCGCAATCCCTCCAAGACACGACTCGGTGCAGCCCACTAAATACAGATCCAGAACAGCAGCTATCTATTGAATTTCGACTGACACTCCAAAGCCGCCCTCGGCGCACGCCGCGGGGGGCATAGTCGAACAAGGGCGATGAATTGACCGTAGCCTTGGTCTGGACCCAGTTCTCAGCTTACCACATCGACCGGATCGAGGCCGCCGCAAAGGCTTTGGGGGGCAAGCGGCGACTGATCGCCTGCGAGATCGCCACCGCCTCGGCGGAATACGCCTGGGCGCCGTCGGGAGACACGCTTGGCGCCGAGAAGATCACCCTGTTTCCCGGCCGGGCCTACGAGACCGTTCCGTGGCCCAGGCGGCTGTGCGCGCTGGCGCGGGGGTTGAAGAGCGCACGGACCGTCTTCCTCGGCGTCTCCTATGGCGAACCCGAAATCCTGCCATTGGCTTGGTGGCTGCGCCTGACGGGCCGGCGAGTGGTGATGATGAGCGACTCCAAGTTCGACGATCGGCCGCGAGGCGTGGCACGCGAGCTTCTCAAGGCCCTCGCCCTTTCCGTCTTCAACGCCGCCCTCGTGGCTGGGCCGCGTCAGGTCGACTACGTCCGCTTCCTCGGGTTCCGCAGGCGGCCTGTGCGCACGGGTTACGACCGTGTGAGCCTGACGCGGGTCCGCGGGCTGGCGGCATGGCCGCCCGCGCCGGAAGGGCCAGCCTTCGCGGATCGGCCTTTCATCTTCGTCGGCCGGTTCGTTGCGAAGAAGAACCTCCTGCTGCTGGCCCGCGCCTACGGCCGCTATGTCGAGCTTTCAGGCCGTGCGGCTCGCCGGCTGGTCATCGCGGGGGGCGGCGAGCTCGAGGCGGAGCTGCGTCGGCTGATCGATCAGCTCGGCATCTCTCAGCTCGTGGAGTTCCCTGGCTTCCTCCAGGCGGAGGGGGTCGCCCGCGCACTGTCCTCGGGACTGGCCCTCATCCTGCCCAGCGTCGAGGAGCAATGGGGCCTGGTGGTGAACGAGGCGCTGGCCTTCAACCTGCCGATCATCGCCTCCCTGAACGTCGGGGCGCGCGACACCCTTGCCAAAAGCCTGGTGAACGCGGTGATCGTCGAGCCTGACAACATCGAGGGTTTCGCCCGCGCCATGCTGATGGTGGCGTCCGAGGAGGAGTGGCGGCGGCTCGTCGCCGGCTCAGCCGCCCTTGCCCCCCTCGCCGATGTGGGCGGGTTCGCTGAGGCGGTGGCGGAGTTGGCTTAAGAGAGCCGTCGCGCTGCCAGGTCGGCGTCGCCAGTCCCAAAGCCTCAGAAGGGCTTTCGCCGCGGCTGCGACCGCGCGATCGGCGGCGGTTCTATCGCGACCTTGCGTCTCCCGGAACATGCGCTCGATGTCCGCCTCGAAAAGCGCCTTCAGACGCCCGGTGCCGGTGATCGATCCGCCATGAATGCGGAAACCGCCCCAGTCGCCCCAGACACGGCGGAAACGCCCCCCATCGAGGGCGATCTTCAGGAAGGCCTCGCCGTCCCAGCAAGTCTTGTTGGCCAGGTTAAATCCGCCCGCGCGGCGCAGGGACGAGGTGCGGATGAAGGAGGCCTGTTGGACGATGGTCGCCAATCCATGCACGTAGAGCCAGGCGTTGAAATACTGCGCCGACACCGCGGGCCGAAGCACCCGATCGGCTTCGTCGATGAATAGGCCGTTGCCGTAAATCACATCAGTGTCAGGGTGATTGCGGAGCGCGCGGCTGAACGCTTCGACCGCCCCCGGCAACAGCACGTCGTCGGAGTTCACGTAACAGAAGAACTCGCCGGTCGCCCGCGCCAAGCCTTTGTTAAGGCCGTCCGCCGGTCCGGCATCGGGTGAGTAGTCCACGATGGAGATTTGGGCGCGATAGCGCTCGATGATGTCGCGGCTACCGTCGGTCGAGCCCGGGTCCAGGACAATATACTCGATCTCCATGCCCTCCTGCCCCAGCACCGACTGGATCGTCCGCTCCAGGAAAGCGGCCTGGTTGAACGAGATGGTCGCGACCGAGAGTTTCGTCACACGTCGGCCCGGGTCCGCAGGCGTTGGAGCATGATCACCGCGATGACCAGATAGGCGGCGTCATAGAAGCGACGCTCGGCGCCGTAAGGCGAAAACAGGATATCCCACGATAGGAGGATCATCAGGAAGCCGACGACGACCGACCCCTTCATCCCCGAAAGAGTCACCTGGGCCGCGGCTCGGACCGTCAGGGCGAGGCAATAGGCCCAGAAGAGGGCGCCCAGGAGCCCCGCCTCCACCCAAGCCCCCAGCAGGTGGGAGTGGGTCGGGATGGTTCCCCACCGGACGAGGGCGGCCGTGTCCTGTCGCACGCCCCGGGCGCGCAGAATCTCGATGTAGCGCGTCACGTACTCCGGATCCCTCGCCCATGATCCGTGGCCGAGGATCGGCGACTCCGCAATGGCGCGGGTCGAAATGAGGCTTTCGGACCGGCCGCTCAGCAGGAAGCCCAAGGAACTCGCCTCACGCCGCCGCATGGAATCCTGCGCGATCCCGCCAAGCGTCCCGTCAAGCGCCAGCGTCGAATAGGCCGCCGTGGCGGCGAAGTAGGCCGCAGCCACGATGACCCCTGCCGCCAAAAGGGTGACAGGCCTGAGGCGCCGAGCCCGGTAGACATGGGAAATCACGTTCAGCACCCCCACCAGGAAGGTGATGCCGAAGAGGCTCTTGAAGTTGTGATAGAGGCTCACGGCAGAGAGTAGAAAGGGTGCCGCAAGGCCCGCCCAGACAAGCACCGACCGCCTGGGGATCAGCGATATCCCTGCAATGACGAAGAAGGTGACGGGGAGCCCGTAGCCCCACTTCCAGGACTCGATACGCACTGTCTCGTCGGGCATGGCGAAGGCCATCACGATCTTGCTGGCCATCAGCCCGCAGAGCAGCGCCATGGACGGCGCGATGGAGTCCCGCGAGACGCTGGCGATCGCCAGCAGGCCGACAAGGGTGAAGCCGATCTTGCCCCAGCCGCGTGCGATGTCGGCGCTGGGCGTGTGCCGAACGAGATCCGTCACGACCTGGGAGCCCAACCATAGGCCGCACAGAAGGACCACCACCCCCAGGCGCGGCGGCATCGGGATGCGGCGGTGTGACACCAGGGCCATTGCCACGGTGGCCAACATCAAGCCGTCGGTCAGATAGACGCGCCCGAAATACCGGAACTGCACGATCTGCGAGAATCCGACGACGAACATCCACACGAGAAGCAGCCACCCGCCCCGTGAAGCCAATTCACCGCCCGTTTCCGGAGACGTCGGCGCAGGCCTTGGCCTGCGCACGGGAAAGCCGTTTTGCACAAGGTGGGTGGTGGGCATGGTCACACTCGATTAGCCCGGAGAGGCTCCGGCGACGGTGTCGCGAAACATCGCATGGTACAGTCGCGCCACCACACTCGGCGAATAGGTCATATTGAAGCGATTCAGGCCGAACAGCGCGGCTGACGTCCTCACGTCGTCTGAGATCAAGCGCTTGAGCGCGCCCGCGAGCTGACCCGCATCCGGAGCGCACACGGCGCCGGCCCGGCCATCTCCGAGGATTTCCAACTGGACCTCCCATGCGGGGCCGATGACCGCACAGCCAGCGGCCATGGCCTCGAGGAAGGTCAAGCCGAAGGACTCGAACCGGCTGACGCCGACGAAGATGTGGGCCTGGCGCATCAACTCGGAGACCTGCGAGCGCGACGCCTCGCCCATGACCGTGACCGGAAGCGGCAACCCGTCGAGTGGGACGGCGCCGTCGGATTGGCTCGACACTACGGTCAGGTCGAACCGTCTGGCGATGGTCTCAGGCAGCGCGGCCAGGGCGGTCGCCAATATGTCGAGCCCCTTGCGCCGCGCCTCCCGACCCACGAACAGCAGCCGGAGGCGATCCGACGAAGCCTGCTTGCGCCGCAGATCGGCCTCTTGGACGGCCTGGACGTGCGGCAGGAAGAAGGGTGTCGCCCGGAACTTGTCGGCGCCAAGTCCGGTGACCGCCGACAGCCTTTCAACCTCGGCCTGCGAGGAGACCTGCACGAGGGCGGCTTGGGCGAACAAAGGCTGATGACGCGCATAGTCCTGCGCCACCTCGGCCTCGCTTACGCCCGAAGCGCGCTGCATCACAGGGTCCAAGACCGAATGCTGCCAGATCACCGGGCGGCTGCGCAGCCCCGTGGGGAAACCGCGGTGAGACAGCACGACATCAGCCCGATGACGCCGTACGCTTCTCTCGCCGGCGCGTCGCGCCAGCGGCATGCGCCCCTCCATGCCCACGACCGTGCGGCCGCGCGCGACGAGGTAGTCGACAGAGTCCGACAGGTCCCAAGGCTCGTTCGGGTAGATCATCTCCACTGGGATGAAATCGGCGAGCCGCGCGAGCGTGCGCATGTACCGCCAGTCTGTGTTGCGCGGGCGGATGAACCATCGCGGCGTATCCACCATCACCCGCAGCGGACGATGCTCATCCATGCGCCAACTCTCGCCCCCGACCATGGGCGGCGAAGACCGCGAAACGCGCCGCGCAAGCCGCAAAGGCGCAGTAGGGCAAGAGTTCGATCCTGCCGGCCAGCAAGGCCAGGACCTTTGCGGCCAGCAGCAGCGGCAAGGCGATAAGCTGGAAACGCGCCTGGACGGCGATCTCGCCCCGCGCGTTCAGGTCCATCGCCTGGACGGTGCAAAGGGCGGTGGCGAGGGTGAAAAGGGCGAAGCCCATGGCCATCACCGGACTGGGGGCATAGGCATGGGTCGTCCAGAGGGTGAACAGCGGACCGTGCAACGCCGCCAGCGCGCCGCCCCCGACCAAGCAGATCACGATCGTCAAGCCGTAGGCCGCCATCAGGACTCGGCGCCCCCACTCGGTGTGGCCGCCCGACATGCCCGCCCGCAAGGCCGGCCAGAGCGGGAAGGCGCAGAGCGCCACGAGGGTGACGATATAGCCGAACCCACGGGCCATCACGTCGTAGTGCGCCACCTGGGCGACAGTGGCGAAGCTGGCGATCAGCAGATTGTCGACGGCGATCTCTGCATAGGCGGCCAGCTGCAGGGTGGTGAACGAGACGCCGTGACCCAGGTCGGGTCGAAGCTCGTCCCATCGCGCCTCCTTGAGATGCGGACGAAGGTCTGGAAAGCGATGGACGAAGATGACAGCCACATTGATCCAGGCCACGAGCGTCGGCAGCCCGATCACGGCCAGGATGAAGCCCTGCAACATTCCAGGGCCGACCGGGACCAGGAACGCGCCCGACAAAGCGCACAACTGCCCCGCCGAGAACCAGGCGCCCGCCTCGGCCACCCGCTGGCGCGCATAGAGGATGCGCTGTGCGATCGAGGCCGGAATCGCCAGGGCGAAAATCAGAACCGCCAGCCGCCAAGCGGCCAGCGTTTGGTCGTCCAAACTCTGGATTCCCAGCCGCGGGAGCACCAGAAGCGTGGCTAGGCCCAGTACGGCGAACACTACGGCGAACCCGCACAAGACGATCCAGGTCCGCGACACGGCGCGCGAGGCGACTTGCGATGTCGCGCCGGAGATGCGGTTCACGAGGTTTAGGCCGAGCCCGAAATCGAGAAGGGAGAACAGCACGCTCGCCGAGAGCAACAACGCGAGCGACCCGTAACCGTGGGTCCCCAGCTTGGCGGCGGCCAGGTGCACGATCGCCACGGTCGCGAACAGGTTCACGCCCCGTACGGCGAAGGTGGCGGCGATGTTGCGGATCAGGCTGGCGCTTCGTCCGCGCGCGTCCACGGCGCTGGCGCTGGTCATCGTCAGATGCCTAGCGCCTTCGATATGCCGATCTCCCTAGGCGCTGCGATGATGTCCCCCTCGAACCAGCCTCGCCGCGGCGCGTGCTGGAGATCTTTCGCGTCACGGACATCGTAACCCCACCCGGAAAGCCTATCGATCACCCTCTCTGCGCTGCTTCCCATCGGTTCCAGAACAAGGTCGCTCAGCTCGGAAAAGATGATCGGCCTGAAGTCGCGGATAGTCGTCTCCGCGCCGGTGAATACCAACTCTTCGGCCCCCTCCACGTCCACCTTGATAAGCTTCGGCCGCAAACCATGAAGCCGCACTAGGCTGTCGAGCGTCGTCGCGGGCGCGGTTCGCGTTGTCGTGGAGACCTCAAGCGAGCCGGGAATCCGCAGCTCGCCCATGGTGGAGAACTCCTCGCGGCCTTCGGAAACCTGGACCTGACACTCGCCCTCGCGGTCAGAGGCGACGCCCTCGAATACAAGGACGCTGTCGCCGACGCCGTTCAGCGAAATGTTCTCCTTCAGGCGTCGCAGCGCCTGTTCGGTAGGCTCGATCGCGAGGACCTTCGCGGAGCTCGAGCTCTTCGCGGCAAGCACCGTGTACAGGCCGATGTTCGCGCCAACATCGACGATATCGCCCCCACAGCTCTCCGCAACGCGCTGAAACATGCGCGCGATCGAAGGTTCATAGCTGTCGAAAAGGACGTATTCGAACAATACGGATTTCGGGCTGATCGCGAACCTTCCCTGGAAAGACTTGGAGGCCACGATGACCTCGTCCGCACAGGTCGCTAACCGGGCGAGCACGTCGCGTCCCGACTGGTCCCGGTAGCGCCGCAGCGCCCGGAGGGCCCAGCGCGCCGGCGTCGCCGCGCCTCGCAGAATCCGATGACCTCGCACCCGCGAGCCGATGGTCGAGTGGATCCCGACGCCGGTCAAAGCCGCCCCCCCAGCACCTCGAAGTCCGGCGCGGCGCGCAAACGGCCCTGGGCTTGCTCAAGGTCCTTCACGTAGATCGTGTTGCGGTTCGCAAAGGACTCCCGCGCCGTCAGGCGTCGCGCCTCCGGCTCGTACGCGGCCGGAGTGAAGCCGAACTTTCTCAGCTCCGCGTCGATCTCCTCATCCTCCACGCCATAACGGCGGCCGCTGCCGTTGATCTCGATAATGACGGCTCGGCAGTCGGGGCTGGCCAGCACCTTTCCGCCGCCTCTCAGCGCCGGCAGCTCAAACCCCTCGACATCCATCTTGATGAGAGACGGACAAGCCTGCGAGCAGATCGAGTCCAGAGTGGTCATGGGGACCCGTATCGCCTTGACCGCGGGCTCGTCAGCGCCGTCGAGGACATGATTGACGGTATCGAGCTCCTCGCTGAACGAGACCACGCCCTCGACCTCGCCGACGGCTGTCTGCAGAAGCTGCACCCGATCGGCGACGCCGTTTATCCGCAAATTGTCCCGAAGGCTTTGGACCGAAGCGGCGATCGGCTCGACGGCGATCGCGCGGGCCCCGCGGACGGCGGCTGCGAGAACCGTGTAGGCGCCGACGTTCGCGCCGACGTCCAGGAACACATCGTCCTCACGCAGGAAGTGGAGCAGGAAGGACATGTCCTCGTACTCCATGAGCCCGACGTAGATGTTGCCGGTCGCCCCCGACATCCCGCGTCTGACGACCAGTCGCGAGGAGTCGACGAACCCCACCACACGCGGAACGTCGTGAATCCGCGCGGCGATCTGCCAGCGCAGGAAGCGCTCGATCGCCGCCGCCGGCCGGCGGCGGGTCAGAGGATGCTCCGTGAGCAGGCGCCAGATGTTGGCCACTTCTTGAACCAGGCTCATTGGACGCCGCCTCACACGTACTTGGCGATGGGGTCGGCGATCATGGCCTTGAGGTCGGCCTGCACCATCTCCCGCGCCAGCTCGCGCACGCCGGTCTCGTGGCGCCAGCCCAGCTTGTCGTGCGCCTTGCGGGGGTCGCCCAACAGCAGATCGACCTCGGTGGGGCGGAAATAGCGGGGGTCGATCTCCACCAGCAGCCGGCCGCTGTACGTGTCGTAGCCCTTCTCATCGGGCCCCTCGCCTTCCCAGCGGAGGGTGAAGCCGGCGTCGGCGAAGCACCATTCCACGAACTGGCGCACCGTGGTCGTCTCGCCGGTGGCCAGCACATAATCGCCGGGCTCGTCCTGCTGCAGCATCAGCCACATGCCCCTGACGTATTCGCGGGCGTGGCCCCAGTCGCGCCGGGCGTTCAGGTTGCCGATGAACAGCCGTTCCTGACGGCCCAGCGAGATGGCCGCGGCGGCGCGGCTGATCTTGCGGGTGACGAAGGTCTCGCCTCGGATCGGGCTCTCGTGGTTGAACAGTATGCCGTTGGAGGCGTGCATGCCGTAGGCCTCGCGGTAGTTCACCACGATCCAGTAGCCGTACAGCTTGGCCACGCCGTAGGGCGAGCGGGGATAGAAGGGCGTGGTCTCGCTCTGCGGGACCTCCTGGGCCAGGCCGTAGAGCTCGGAGGTCGAGGCCTGGTAGAACCGCGTCTTCTTCTCCATCCCCAGGATGCGGATCGCCTCCAGCAGGCGAAGCACGCCCACGGCGTCGGAGTTGGCGGTGTATTCCGGGGTCTCGAAGCTCACCTGCACGTGGCTCTGAGCGGCGAGGTTGTAGATCTCGTCCGGCTGAACCTCCTGCACGATGCGGATCAGGTTGGTGGCGTCGGTGAGGTCGCCGTAGTGCAGAATGAGCCGTTGGTCCTCCTCGTGGGGGTCCTGGTACAGGTGCTCGATGCGCGCGGTGTTGAACGACGACGAGCGCCGCTTCACACCGTGCACGACGTAGCCCTTCTCGAGCAGCAGCTCGGTCAGATAGGCCCCGTCCTGGCCCGTGACCCCGGTCACCAAGGCGGTCTTGCGCTTGCTTCCGTCCGACATCCGACCCCCGTCCTTTACGCCGCACGGCGCGCGGCGCCGCCGCACGCCCCGACGTCCCCTTCGCCTAGCGCAGCCTTGGTGAAGGCCTCGACAATGCTCGATTTGGCCAGCGAATGCGCGCGCTCCAGGCGGCGCGTAACGCGTCCGGCGGACTCCGCCTTGGCGGACGCCCGCAGGATCGCCTCGGCCAGCGCGTCGGGATCGCCCGGCGCAATGCAGTCGCCGCAGCCCTCCACGAACTCCGCAAGTTCGGTGCCCGCCTCCGCTGTGACCAGGATGCGCCGGCCCGAGGCCAGCATGCCGCCCAGCTTGGACGGCAGCACCAGGTCGGCGGCGTCCTTCTCCTGCGGCAGCACATGCAGGTCGGCCAAGCCCAGGAAGTCGCGCATCCGGGCCTCCGGCTGGAACGGCAGCAGGATCATGTTTCCGAGCTCGTCGGCGGCGGCTTCGACAGCGCCGCGCATCGGTCCGTCGCCGGCGATCACAAAGGCGATGTCGCGGCGGCCGCTCAGCCGGCGGGCCGCGTCGATCAGCACGCCCAGCCCCTGCTTCGCCCCGAGGCTGCCGGCGTACTGGACGACGAACACCCCGTCCGAAATCCCCAGTTCCTGACGATAAGGCGAGGGACCGGTCAGCGGCGTGATCGCATCCACATCGACCCAGTTTCGAATGACCTCCAGCTTGGATGCCGGCACGCCCTTGGCGGCGATGCGAGAGGCCATGCGATTGGAGATCGTCACCACCCGGTCGAAGCGCGCGGTCAGGAAACCCTCGCAGGCGCAGGCGAAGCGGGCGAGCTTGCCGCGGGAGCGCAGGTGACCGAGGGCGAAGGCCGCATCCACTTCCAGGTCCTGGATGTGCAGCACAGTCCGCGCCCCGACCCATCGCGCCGCCACCAGCGCCAGCGGGGCCACCGCCAGCGTGGGCTCCACCGCCAGCACCACGTGGGGGCGGCGACGAAGGATCTCGCGCAGCGCCACCACAGCCGAGCTCGCGGCGAAGGAAAGCGGCGCCAGCAGCCGGCGAAAGCCCCGCATCTGCGGATGCAGGTACAGGGGGCAACGATGCACCTCGACGCCGTCCAGAACCTCGCGCCGCCATCGGTTCGCCGAGGGGCCTTCCAGAGGCGCCCAGGCCGGATAGTGGGCGGTGGCGGTGATGACGCAGACCTCGTGGCCCAGGCTGGCGAAATGAGCGCCCAGGTCGCCTGTATAGCGGCCGACGCCCACGAGCTCGGGGGCGTAGTTCATGCCGTAGATGACGATGCGTTTCCGCACGACGCCCCCCTGGCCCCTACGCCTGCGCAATCGCCAGGATTTTAAACAGACGCTGGAGGTTCGCGCCCAGCTCGAAATGTCGCAGGAAAACCTCGGTCGCCGAACGGCCCATCCGGCGTCGCTCGGCCGGCGTCAGGGCCAGCACCCGGCGGACGCCCTGCTCCACGCTGTCGACGTCGTCGGTGGCGACCACGCCGCCGCCGGCCGCGACCTCCCGCCAGATGTTGATCTTGTCGGTGATCACCACCGGCGCGCCGCAGGCCATGGCCTCGGCCACGACGATCCCGAAGTTCTCCTGGTGCGAGGGAAGGACGAAAGCCTCAGCGGCCCTGTAGGCGCCCCACTTGGCGTCTCCCCGGACCATCCCTGGCCAATGGACGCGTTCGTCGATCCCCAACGCCTGGCACCGGCGCGCCAAGGCCGCCTTCCAACCGACGCTGTCGGGGCCGGCGATGACGAGGTCGACGTCGGGATGGTCGGGGGCGAGGCGAGCGAACGCCTCGATCAGCAGGTCGCAGCCCTTCTTAGGATGGATGCGGCTCAGGAAAAGCAGGAAACGCCGGCCGTTCAGGCCGGGAACCATCGCCTGGAACGCCCGCGCCTGCGCAGGACTTGCCGGCGGCGGCCGCGCCGTCCCGTAACCGGCGACGACGCCGCGATAGGGGCGCCCGGGGAATTGCCCGCCGGCCAGCCGCATCTCCTCCTCGGCGGTGAACAGCAGGGCTTGCGCCCCGGCCGCCAGCCGCCCCTCGAACGCCAGCCAGGAAACCTGCTTGAGCCGATGCTTGATCGGGTAGGTCCTGGCGAACCAGGGGTCCATCATTCCATGGGCGTAGACGAAATAGGGCACGCCGAGGCCAGGCAGCACGCGCGACGCCCCGACAGACGCATAATTCCAAAGTCCGTTGACGATGATGCGGTCGTAGTCGCGGGCGTGAGCGCGCAGCCAGGGCGCCAAACTTGGCGAATAGCCGAACCGCGCCATCGGCAGCCGCCTCAGCCAGGCATCGTCCAGCCCCAGCGCATGCACCTTGATCGGAACTTCGCGAAGATACGACGCCGACGGCGCGTCGAGGCTCGCGATCTCCACCGCGACGCCGCGTTGTGCGAACGCGGCGGCGTCCCTCAGCACGCCCTCGACCGGGCCGCCTCCCGCGGGATCGAGCGAGGCGATGATGTGTAGAAGCTTCAAGCGCCCAGATGCCTTCGCCGGCCGCCCGAAAGAACTTGGGCCGCATCAATCTCAGGCGACAAGTAACCACGAGTCGCACGGCGATAGACGCTCGCTTCCCGACAGCTCGATTTACAACCGGCGCGCGCGTGTCCCTGCGCCGCATCGCAACATGACCAGCTCCGCCCTATCTAGCAGGCAGGAGATATGCACATGTGGACTTTGTTGGCGTTGGTCCTGCTCTTCGGCCTGGGAGTTTTCGCCTGGGATCGCTACGAGCCGCGGTTCCGCTCCAAGCTGCGCCGATGGAGTTGGTGGACCTGAGTTCGATCGCCTAGTGGTGAAGCACGCCGTAGGCCAGGGCGGACCAGAACAGGCCGTTCACCAACACAAGACAGATTCCAGTCTGGGCAAGGGACCATTTGCCCCGGGGTCCGCGCGGCGGCTCGAAAGCCACGCGCGGCAGCTCGGGGAGCGCCAGCGCTGCGCCGGGAGCCGCGAACGCCATCGCATAGGAGCCTGAGGCCGACGCGCCGGAGTCCGGCCTGGCCGGCGTCCCACCCTTTCGTGCCGAATGACCCATGCCTACTCCCACACTCGCAGGGGTTGTTTCCCGAGAGCTAAACCCCTAACTCTCAGGTTGTAAACGCCGCGAACACACGTTTGGACCCAGCTTGGGTTCCCTTGCCGTCGAACGGCGGTGGGTAGCCGAGCCCGAACGGACCGGTTATCCCTCGACAAGGGGCGCGGCGCGCGCGATCGGCGCCGCCACGGGAGCGGCCATGGGCTATTCGTTGTCGGGCAAGCGCGTGTGGGTCGCCGGGTGCAGCGGCATGGTGGGGGCGGCCACGGTGCGGCGGCTGGCGCAGGAGGATTGCGAGATCCTCACCGCGGGCCGCGAAGCCGTCGACCTCGAGCGCCAGGCGCAGGTGGAAGAGTGGATGGCCGATAACCGGCCCCATGCGGTGGTGGTGGCCGCCGCCAAGGTCGGCGGCATCTGGGCCAACGACACCTATCCGGCGGACTTCATCTACCGCAACCTGATGATCGCGGCGAACCTCACCGAGGCGGCGCGCAAGACGGGCGTCGAGAAGCTGCTGTTCCTGGGGTCGAGCTGCATCTACCCGAAGCTCGCGCCACAACCCATCCGGGAAGACGCCCTTCTCAGCGGGCCGCTGGAGCCGACCAACGAGTGGTACGCCATCGCCAAGATCGCCGGCATCAAGCTGGCCCAGGCGTACCGGCGGCAATACGGGCTCGACTTCATCTCCGCCATGCCCACCAACCTCTACGGCTCCGAGGACAACTTCGACTTGGCGACCAGCCACGTCCTGCCCGCCCTGATCCGCAAGGCCCACGAGGCGAAGCTGTCAGGCGCGTCGGCCCTGACCCTGTGGGGCAGCGGGACGCCCCGCCGAGAGTTTCTGCATGCGGATGACTGCGCCGACGCCCTGGTGTTCCTGCTGAAGACCTATTCCGAAGCCGAGCACATCAACGTCGGTTCCGGAGAGGACCTCACCATCCGCGAACTCGCCGCCCTGGTGTGCGAGGTCGTGGGGTTCGAAGGCGAGATCGTCTGCGACACGACAAAACCCGATGGGCCGCCACGCAAGCTGATGAGCGCGGACAAGCTGAAGGCCATGGGCTGGCGTCCGAAGATCGGATTGCGCGACGGCGTGGCGGACGCCTACGCCTGGTTCCTGGCCAACGTGGCCGAAGCCCAAACGCTCTAGGCGTCGCCGGGCGTCCCGAAGCGCGCCTCGATGTCCTTCTGCAGCGCCCGCGCCGCCATGGCGTGGGCGCGGAACAGGGTGTCCATCGCCCAGCCGACCACCGGCACGTCCGCCATGGCGGTGTTCGCCGCCAGGTAGAGTCCCATCCGCCATAGGGTCGCCGGCTTCGCCTTGGCCGCGACCGCCTCGTAGATCAGCAGCCCGCCGGCGCCCACGCTGTAGAGCACGTTCGCGCCCGGTATCCAGGCCAGCACGCCGTCGAGCCCCAGCCCCCAGGGGCCGATGCGGATCAGGCCGTCGGATAGCCGCTTGATGCGCTCGGCGTTGGCCCAGGCCCGCAAGGCCCTTTCCCGCACGTCGATTTCAGGCATGGCGTAGGTCGTGTTCATCAGGTCCAGATAGGAGATGCGACAGCGCAGACCAGCGTGGCCCTAGAGCGAAATCCGTTTCGGCAGAAACGGATTTCGCTCAATACACTTTTGAATTTAGAGCATTTTCTACACCGAACCGGTGTCCACTTCGGCGGAAAATGCTCTAGGCTCACCCCCAGAGCTCGGGCGGCGGCGGCTCGATCAGGGGGCCCGAAACCTTCAGGGTCGGTTCGCGGTCGCGCGCCAGCAGCAGCGGCCCGTCGAGGTCCACGAACCGCGCGCCCTGGGCGACGAGCAAGGCCGGCGCCATGGCCAGCGAGGTGGCGACCATGCAGCCGGCCATGACATCCAGTCCCAGCGCTTCCGCCTGCGCCTTCAACGCCAGGGCTTCGGTGAGGCCGCCCGTCTTGTCGAGCTTGATGTTCACCGCCTGATAGCGCCGCGCGCAGGCGGCCAGCTCGGCGCGAGTATGCAGGCTCTCGTCGGCGCAAAGCGGAAGCGGCGAACGCCAACCCTCCAGGGCGGCGTCTTCGATCACCGGCAGGGGCTGCTCCAGGAGCTTGACCTCAAGCCGCGCCAGCTCCGGCGCGAGGCGGATCAGCTCGTCGAACGACAGCGCCTCGTTGGCGTCGACCACCAGGCGGGTCCGCGGCGCCGCGGCGCGCACGGCCGCCACCCGGTCGATGTGGTCGGCGCCGCCGATCTTCATCTTCAGCATGGGCCAGCGGGCGCGCTCGGCCGCGGCCCTGGCCATGACGGGCGGCTCGGCGAGGCTGAGCGTGTAACAGGTCTTCACCGGATCGAGGCGCGCGCGGCCCGCCAGAGTCCAGGCGCGGACACCGGCGCGCTTGGCCTCCAAATCCCAAAGCGCGCAGTCGAGGGCGTTGCGGGCCGCGCCGGCCGGCAGGGCCCGCTGGAGCGCCGCCCGATCCGCGCCGGCCTCCACCGCCGCCCTCGCCGCCTCGAGCTGGGCCAGCACGCTGTCGGGGCTTTCGCCATAGCGCAGATAGGGAACGGCTTCGCCCCGGCCCCGCGCCCCGTCCTGCTCGATCTCCGCCACCACCACGACGGCCTCGGTCTTGCCGCCGCGTGCGATGACGAATTCGCCGGCGATCGGCCAGCGCTCGACGCGGGCCGCGAGTTTCCGGGTCGCCGATCTGCTCAGGCGCGCTCAGGCGCAGGCCGGTCGGCCAGCGCCTGGTCCAGCAGCAGGAACACGCGCCCGGCCTCGGCGGTCAAAACCTCGACCAAGCCGCCCGCCGCGACGGCCTGATCGACCTGGGGCTGATAAGCCTGCACGAAGGCTTCGGCCTGCGCCTTCAACGTCGCGTCGGTGAACAGCCGGCGCACGATGCGCCGGGCCGAGGCGCCGGCGAGGCGCTTCACCACCTGGCGCGCGCCGTCGGCGTCTCCGGATTGCAGGGCCTGGGCGATCTGCTCCAGGCGCGGCCGAGGAAGAAGAGCCTCGGGGTCCACGCCCATCTTGCGCAATTCCGCGGCGAGGTCGGACACCTCCGCGGCGGGTTCGCCGCCTCCGTTGAGCGAGGCCAGCAGATCCTTCCAGGTCCAGGTCTCGCCGGGCTCCTCCTCATCGTCCGCATCCGTTTGAGGCACGCTCACGGGAGCTTCGAAGACCGCCGAGAGCGCCTCGTCGCGCGAGGTCGGCGCGAGCTTCAGCCGCGGCCGCAGGCCGAGCCGATCGGCCAGCGCCGCACCCGCGGGCTCGGCCTCGCCATCGCCCTTTGCTTCGGGAAGCGCCGCCGGGGCCTGGCTGTCCGCGGGCGAGAGCTTGATCGGCGCCACCCGCGGCGGCGCATAGGCCGAGGTGAACGAGGCCGCGGGCGGGTCAGGGATGGGAGATGGGGCGGCCACGGCCGCAGCCGGCGGAGACGCCGTCACCGCGCCCATAAGCTTCACCGCCTCGCCCAGCACCTCGAAGTTGCGGCGGACACGCTCCTGGAAGGCCACGTCGATAGCCTGCGCCTCTTCGGCAGTGCGCCGGGCGTGGTCCATCAGCGCCTCCATGCCCTGGACGACCTGGACCCGCACCGTCTCGGCCTGCGCCTGCGCCTCGGCGGGCAGTTCGCGGGTCCGCGCCTCGAGCGCCTCGATGACCGCGGCGAGCTCGGCCAGGGTCTCGCGCGCAGCCGCGGCGCCTTCGTCGAGCTTGCGGGCCGCCGCCGCCCCCGCCTCGCCCACCATGCGCGAGGATTCCTCCACCAGGGCCCTCGCCTCTTCCAGCCTGGCCTCGAACACCTGGTTCGCCTTCTGGCCGGCGGCGAAGGCGGCCTCGGAAAGCTGCTCCACCTGTTCGCGCGCCGCCGCGGCGTGGCTTGCGGCGGCTTCGCGCGTGCCGTCCGCGGCGCGCGACAACGCCTCGGCGACGGAGCGCTGCTCGGCGTGTAGCCGCTCGCGCTGCAGGCTGGTGGCCGCGGCGATCTCGCCGAGCGCGCTGGTCGCCGAGGCGCGCAGCCCCTCGCCCTCGTGCACAGCCGCCGCCGCAAGCTCGCTGAAGCCAGCCTTGGCTTCGCCCACCAGTCCCCCCAGAGCATCGCCCACCACGGCGGCGCGCTGGCTCATCTCTTCGGCGGCGCTTCGCGCGGCGGCGATGAACGCATCCAGCCGGGCGGCGTGCGCCGTGGCCTCGGCGGACAAGGCCGCCTGGTCGTCGCGCAGGGCCTGGGTCAGCCCCGACAGAGCCGCGCGCTGCTCGGACAGCCCCGCCTCCGCAGCGCGGACCTGCTGGGCCACGCCCTCGCCAGCGCTTTCCAGGCGCACGATCTGCCGCGTCAGATCCTCGCCCGAGGTCCGGGCGACGGCGCCGGCCTCTTCGGCGGCTGCGCCAAGCGCCGCGGCCCGGGCGGTCAGCATGCTCTCGGCCTCACGCAAGCGCGCCTCCGCGCCCTCGGAGATCGAGGCGACCTTCTGAGACTGCTTCTCGATGGTCTCGGCCGCTCGAGCCGCCTGAGATTCAAGATTTTGGCTGAGCGCCTCCAACTCGCCCCGCTCGCGACCGAGCTCTCCGCTCAGCGCCTTCGCTTGGGCCAACGTCGCCTCGGCGGCTTGCGACAGGCCGACGCTTTCGCTCGCCAGCGCTTCGCGCAAGGCCGCCAGGCTTTGGCGGGCGGCCTCGGCCGCATCGGCCGCTGCGGCGACCTCCTCCCGCACCGCGCGGGTCACCGCCTGGACGTCGTCGGCCGCGCGCAGCGCCGGGCTGACCAGAGTGGCTTCCAACGCCTGGGCGCGCTGCGCTTGCAGCGACAGCAACTGTCCCTGCCGGATGAAATAGGCGGCGGCGAAGATCAACGCCGCCGGTCCCGCCGCCAGCAGCGAGAAGACCGCCAGGGCGAAGCGGGCTTCGTGGAGGGGCGCGATGTTGCTGCGGTAACCGAGGGCGAAGGCGACAGGTCCCAGCGCCCACAGGACCGCGACGACCAGGGCGGCCAGATAAAGCGGCCAGGCCCGCGGCGCCTGCGGCGGCCGCATGCTGCGCGCCTTCGGCGAGGCGGGAGCCGGGGCCGCCGCGTCATCGTTCGAGGCCCCAAAATCCAGGGGCCGCCCCCGTCGCGGGTTTTTCATGGACGTTTTCCCGTGGCGGCCATCCGCTGGCCACAGGTCAAGGATGGGCCGGGACGCCGCCCTTGTCCAACATCTCACGTCTCGTGCGGCGGGGAGCCGCGCAGGCGCCCAAAGGGTCGGCCGCATCGCGTCCCGACCCATTTCGAAGGCCGGATTTCGACGAAATCATGTTTCAGGCGCGGCGCGGCAAATCATCGCGCCAACCCTGAAGACCTTGCGATCCACCAAAATGAGTATCGTGCGACGCCTTCGCGCTTTGACTCCTCTTTTTCATGAAAGGTAGATCGAGAACCTGAGCCGAACGCCCATTTATATTCGTCCGGGTGTAGCAAAACCAGATTACACGCATAGGGCGTACTTCGCGCCTGAGGCGAGTGGCGCGGATATTTACTTAGCGATCGGCTGCTGGGGTTGGGGGTTTCTATGCGTTCGGTGTCCTATCGTCTCGGGATCGGCGTGGTCGCCGCTTCTGTTGCAATTTCAGGTTGCGCCTCGGTCAAGCCGAAGCCGCTCGTCACCGCCGACGTGGTCCGCCAGGCGCACGCCGACCTCGCGGCCGGGTTCAACGCCCCGCCGGTGGAAGGCGGCCTTTCGCTGGAAGAAGCCGTCGCCCGGGCGCTGAAGTACAACCTCGACCAGCGGGTGGCCGTCGCAGAGCAGGCCCTCACCGTTCGCCAGTACGACCTCCAGAAGCGCGACATGCTGCCGAGCGTGATGGCCAGCGCCGGTTACACGGCTCGGGACGAGGACCGCACGCGCCGCAGCGTGGATTCCGTGACGGGCGGTCCGTCCCTTGGGCACCCGTTCATTTCCGAAGATCGGGAGCACTGGGTCGACCAACTCGGCGTGACCTGGAACCTGCTGGATTTCGGCGTCGGCTATTACAACGCCAAGCAACAGGGCGACCGCCTGCTGATCGCCGGCGAGCGTAGGCGCAAGGCGGTCCACACCCTGATCCAGGACGTGCAGACCGCCTTCTGGCGAGCCTACGCGGCCCAGACCTTGCGCCAGCGGATCCTCGACGGCGTCGCCATGGGCGAGGCCGCGCTCGCCGACAGCAAGAAGGTGGATGCCGAAGGCCTTCGACCGCCGCTCGACAGCCTCCGGTTCCAGCGCCAGATCCTGGAGAACCTGCGCACCCTGGAGACGCTGGACCAGGAGCTTTCCTCGGCGAAGCTCGACCTCGCCCGGCTGATCGACCTTCCCCCCTCCACGGACTTCGTCCTGCAGGAGCCCGACCTGGCGCTTGCCGACAGCCTGCTGGCGACGTCGCCCGCCCAGCTCGAAGAGATCGCGATCGCCCGTAACGCCGACCTGCGCGAGCAGAACTACAACGTGCGCATCGCCCAGGCGGAGACGCGCAAGGCGATGATGCGGGCCTTCCCGCGCCTCTCCTTCAGCTACGGCCTGAACTACGACAGCGACAGCTACCTCATTCACAACTACTGGAACGAAGTCGGCGCCCAGGTCGGCTATTCGCTGATGAACCTGGCCAACATGCCGCTGCAGAAGCGGCTGAGCGCGGCCGGGGTGACGGTGGCCGAGCAGCGGCGGACCGCCGCTCTCATGGCGCTGGTCAGCCAGGTCCACATCAGTCGCCTGCAGTACGCGAACGCCCGCGCCCAGTTCCGGCGGGCGGACCAGCTCAGCGAGGTCGAAGAGCGCATCGGCCAGACCATGTCCGCGCGTCAAGACGCCGAGGTGCAGGGCAAGCTGGAGACCATCTCGGCCACCACCTCCTACGTCATCACCATGTTGCGTCGATATCAGGCGCTGGCGGCCGTCTATGCGGCCCAGAGCCGGATGATGGCCACCCTGGGCTTCGACCCCGGGCTGCAGAATATCGACCGCATGTCGCTGGGCGAGCTGACCCAGACGGTCGGCTCGGCGATGAAGGACTGGCCACAGCAGATCGCCGCGCCGGCGTCGCTGGCGGCTATACCGCTGCGAGACGGGCCTGCCTCTCAGACGGGCGCGAAGCCGAGCGACCTCATCCTCTATGCCACCGAGACGCCCGCGAAGGTCGCCGTCGAGCCGAGGGACCGTCCGCGCCGTGCTTTGCTGGCGCGCGCCGCGGCCTGGGTCAGCCGCGTGATCAGCGCGCCGCCTCGGACGCTGTTCGCCGCCCTCAGGTCCCATCACGGCAAGGTCGCCATCGCAGCGCGGGCGGAGCCAGGCGCGTGAAGTTCCGATTTCGAAGTACAGGAACAGCGCTCGCCGCGGGCCTCCTGCTGCTGGCCGGCGCCGCGGCGGCGGCTACACCGCCACGGCCGATCCGCGCCCAGCTCACGCCCCGCCGCTTCACCACGCTCTCGGCCGAGATTCCCGCGCGCATCCGCAAGATCCACGTGACCGAGAGCGGCGCGTTCAAAGCCGGCCAGCCTCTCGTTTCGCTGGATTGCACCCTGCAATCGGCGCAGCTCCAGAAGTCCCAGGCCGAGCTCGCCGCCGCACAGAAGACCTACCAGGCCAACCAGCGGCTGAAGGAGCTGAACTCCATCGGCTCGGTCGAGCTCGACAACTCGCAATCCGCCGTACGGCGGGCCAACGCCGAGGTCGCCTTCGCCGGCGCCCTGCTCAGCCGCTGCGTGATCCGCGCGCCTTTCTCCGGCCGCGTCGCCGAGCAGAAGGCCCGCGAGCAGCAGTATGTGCAGGCCGGGCAACCGCTGCTCGAGATCATCGACGACAGCGCCTTCGTGCTCGAGTTCCTGGCCCCATCCAGCGCCATGACCTGGCTGCGGCCCGGCGCAGCCTTCTCGGTGCGCATCGACGAAACCGGCCGGACCTACTCGGCCAAGGTGGTGCGGCTGGGCGCCCGGATCGATCCGGTGAGCCAGTCGGTGAAGGTGCGGGGCGAGATTCAGGGCGATCACCCGGACCTGCTGGCCGGCATGAGCGGCGTGGTGCTGCTCGCGCCGAAATGACGACTTGAGCTGAAGGAGACGGCCGTGGACGGCACCGGTGACCTGCCAAAACGCCGCGCGACGCTCATCCGGCGCAGGGCCGCGCCGCTCGCGCTGGAGCCGCGCTTCGTGTTCGACGGGGCCGAGCTCGCCGCGGCGGCGCAAGCGGGCGTCGCCGCCCTGCAGGCCGACGTCCACGCCGGCGACGTCCATTCGGCCGCCATGGACTTGGTCGCCAGGGCCGGGGCCACGCCGCAGGACGGTCCGGCCTCGGACGCCCGTCAGGCTCAGCACGCCGCGGAGGGCGCGCCGCGCCCGAAGACCGGCCAGGTTGACGAGACCCACGACCCCAACGTCGCCCATGCCGCGCCCGGCGACGCGCCGAGGACCCCAGGCGCGCTCTTCGTCATCGACTCCCGGGTCGCCAACCTGGATGAGATCACCGCCCAGCTGGCGCCGGGCTCCTACATCGTGCTGGACCCTACCCGCAACGGGGTGGAGCAGGTGGGCGAGTTCCTCGCCACCCATACCGAGGTCGAGACCCTGACCATGGTCGCCGACGGCGCGCCGGGCGAATTCAACCTCGGCTCCACCCTGCTCACCCGCAGCACCCTGGCCGCGGACGCCCAGGCCCTGGCGCGGTGGTCGCAATCGCTCGCGGCGGGCGCGGACATCGTGCTGCTGGGCTGCGACGTGGGCGCCGGCGCCGAAGGTCTGGCCTTCGTGCATGAGCTCTCGGTCCTGACCCGAGCCGACGTCGCGGCCAGCGACAACCCCACCGGCGCGGCCAGCCTGGGCGGCGACCTGATCCTCGAAGTGAGCGTGGGCGACGTGAGCCAGAGCTCGCTGGACACCGCTCAC
>Ga0070668_100000831_pt1 | contig 21324 bp, 35 predicted proteins | sample KBSS43metaG_FD_64661 | JGI IMG/M metagenome (GOLD analysis project Ga0070668, IMG submission 64661) | Switchgrass rhizosphere microbial communities from Kellogg Biological Station, Michigan, USA - KBS S4-3 metaG | ecosystem: Host-associated > Plants > Roots > Rhizosphere > Soil ...
GATCCTGAAGCTGATGGCCGCCGTCGACGAGTGGATCCCGCAGCCCGAGCGTCCGCTCGACAAGCCGTTCCTGATGCCGATCGAGGACGTGTTCTCGATCTCGGGCCGCGGCACGGTCGTGACCGGCCGTGTCGAGACCGGCGTCGTCAAGGTCGGCGAGGAAGTCGAGATCGTCGGCATCAAGGACACCACCAAGACCGTCGTCACCGGCGTCGAGATGTTCCGCAAGCTGCTCGATCAGGGCCAGGCCGGCGACAACATCGGCGCGCTGCTCCGCGGCGTTGCCCGTGAGGATGTCGAGCGCGGCCAGGTCCTGGCCAAGCCCGGCTCGATCACGCCGCACACCGACTTCAGCGCCGAAATCTACGTCCTGTCGAAGGACGAGGGCGGCCGTCACACGCCGTTCTTCGCCAATTATCGTCCGCAATTCTACTTCCGCACGACCGACGTGACGGGCGAAGTGGTGCTGCCGGAAGGTACCGAGATGGTGATGCCGGGCGACAATGTGAATCTGAGCGTGAAGCTGATCGCTCCGATCGCGATGGACCCGGGCCTGCGCTTCGCGATCCGCGAAGGCGGCCGGACCGTCGGCGCAGGGGTTGTCGCCGAGATCACGAAGTAATATAGGCGCGCAACCGCTCGAATCGAAAAAGGATTCGGGCGGTTCGCTTTTTAAGTATGTGTACGCCCGCGCCGGGGACCTGGTTTCCGGTAAAGGCATGGCTCTTTCGCATCGGTAGTGGACATGGAAACGCAGAATATCCGCATTCGCCTGAAGGCGTTCGATCATCGCGTGCTCGACCAGGCAACTGGCGACATCGCTGATACGGCGCGCCGGACGGGTGCGATGATCCGCGGTCCGATTCCGCTGCCGACGCGTATCGAGAAGTTCACCGTGAATCGCTCGCCGCACGTCGACAAGAAGTCGCGCGAGCAGTTCGAGGTTCGCACTTACAAAAGGCTGCTCGATATCGTGCAGCCGACGCCGCAGACGGTCGATGCTTTGATGAAGCTTGACCTTGCTGCCGGCGTGGATGTTGAGATCAAGCTGGCCTGAGCGCCGGCTTCATATCGGGATACCGCACGGCAACCGCCGTGGTCTGCGTCCCCCGTCATCCCGCTCACCCGGGAATAGCCCAGACGGGGCACGCATCTTTTTTGGGCTGAACAAGCCCGCGGAAATTTCTTCGCGGGCCTCTGTCGAGGAGTATGGTCATGCGCACTGGCGTGATCGCGAAGAAAGTTGGGATGACCCGCCTGTTTCAGGACGACGGCCGCCATGTGCCCGTCACCGTCCTGGCGCTGGACAACGTCCAGGTGGTGGCGCGTCGCGAAGACGGCCGTGACGGTTATGTCGCGGTCCAGCTTGGCGCAGGCAGCGCCAAGGCGAAGAATCTGACCAAGCCCGAGCGCGGCCATTTCGGCAAGGCCGAGGTCGAGCCCAAGGCGCGCGTCGCCGAATTCCGGGTCGCCGAAGACGCCCTGCTCGACGTGGGCGCGGAGCTTTCCGCGGATCATTATGTCGCCGGCCAGCTGGTTGACATCCAGGGCGTTACCCAGGGCAAGGGCTTTGCCGGCGGCATGAAGCGCTGGGGCTTCGGCGGTCTGCGCGCCACCCACGGTGTCTCGCTCTCGCACCGCTCGCTCGGTTCGACCGGGCAGCGCCAGGATCCGGGCCGCGTGTTCAAGAACAAGAAGATGGCCGGTCACATGGGCGCGCGCAATCGCACCCAGCAGAACCTCGAAGTCGTCCGCACCGATCCCGAGCGCGGCCTGATTTTCATCAAGGGCTCGGTCCCCGGTCACAAGGGCGGCTGGCTGCTGGTCAAGGATTCGATGAAGGTCGCACGCCCGAGCGAAGCGCCTTATCCGGCCGGCCTCAAGCAGGCCGCTGGCGAAAACAATCCGGCTGAAGCGCCTGCCGAGACCGAGGCTCCGATCGAAGCAGCGGCAGCGCCCGAGGCTGATGTCGCTGTCGAGACCGCTGCTCCAGCCGAGGCGCCGGTCCAGGCCGAAGCACCGGCTGAGGCCGTCGAAGCTCCGGTCGAAACGTCAGCTGAGCAGCCCGCCGAGTCCGCTCCGGAGCCCGAAGCTCCGGCCAGCGACGGCGGCGAAGACAAAGAAGGCTGAGGGATATGAAGGTCAAGGTTCAAAGCTTGGGCGCCAAGGCCGCCAAGGACAAGGATGCCGACATTGAGCTTAACGACGCCGTATTCGGTGTCGAGCCGCGTGCCGATATCCTCCACCGCGTCGTCACCTGGCAGCTCGAAAAGCGCCGCGGCACCGCACGCGGCGCGCGCGAGCGCAGCGATGTTGCCCGCACCGGCAAGAAATTCGGCAAGCAGAAGGGCGGCGGTACCGCCCGTCACGGCGATCGCCGCGCTCCGATCTTCGTCGGCGGCGGCAAGGCGCACGGCCCGCGCGTCCGCGATTTCAATCCCAGCCTGAACAAGAAGGTCCGCGCGCTCGGCCTGAAGATGGCGCTCTCGTCGAAGGCCCGTGACGGCAAGCTGATCGTGATGGAAAATCTCGACGTCAGCGAGGCCAAGACCAAGGCGCTTCGCGAGCAGCTCGGAACGCTCGGTCTGGGCAAGACCGCGCTGGTGATCGACGGTGACGCGCTGAACGTCGGCTTTGCGATGGCATCGTCGAATCTTCGCGACATCAACCTGCTCCCGGCGATCGGGGCCAACGTCTACGACATATTGAAGCACGAGACTCTGGTGCTCACCCGCGCCGCTGTCGAAAGCCTGGAGGCGCGGTTCAATGGCTAAGAAGCCGGCAAAATCGGCAAGCGTCGACATCAATCATTATGATGTCGTCCTTGCTCCCCACATCACCGAGAAATCGACCTTGCTCTCCGAGCATAATGCAGTCGTCTTCAAGGTCGCGAACACCGCCACCAAGCCGCAGATCAAGGCGGCGGTCGAAGCCTTGTTCAACGTCAAGGTGCTGGGCGTCAACACGCTGACCCAGAAGGGCAAGAGCAAGCGCTGGAAGGGCCGTCCCTACACGCGCTCGGATATCAAGAAGGCGATCGTGACATTGGCCGACGGCCAGTCGATCGACGTCACCACCGGAATCCAGGGCTAGGACGATGGCACTCAAGAAATATAATCCGGTCACTCCTTCGCAGCGCGGGCTGGTCCTCGTCGACAAGTCGTCGCTGTGGAAGGGCAAGCCCGTCAAGGCGCTGACCGAAGGCAAGCGCAAGACCGGCGGACGCAACAACAAGGGGCACGTGACCTCGCGCGGTATCGCCGGCGGCCACAAGCAGCGTTATCGGATCATCGATTTCAAGCGCCGCAAATGGGATCTGCCCGCGACCGTCGAGCGGCTCGAATATGATCCGAACCGGACTGCGTTTATCGCGCTGGTCCGCTATCAGGACGACGAGGCCGCCTATATCATCGCGCCGCAGCGCCTCGCGCCGGGTGACACCATCGTCGCCGGCCGCAAGGTCGACGTGAAGCCGGGCAATGCGATGGAACTCGGCCAGATGCCGGTCGGCACCATCATCCACAATGTCGAGATGAAGCCGGGCAAGGGTGGCCAGATCGCCCGTTCGGCCGGAACCTACGTCCAGGTCGTCGGCCGCGACCGCGGCATGGTCATCGTCCGCCTCAACTCGGGCGAGCAGCGCTACCTTCGGTCCGATTGCATGGGAACGGTCGGCGCGGTTTCGAACCCCGACAACCAGAACCAGAATTTCGGCAAGGCCGGGCGCAGCCGCTGGATGGGCCGCCGTCCGCTGACCCGCGGCGTCGCCAAGAACCCGGTCGATCACCCGCACGGCGGCGGCGAAGGCCGTACTTCGGGCGGCCGCCATCCGGTTACCCCCTGGGGCAAGCCGACCAAGGGTGCCCGCACCCGTCACAACAAGGCGACGGACAAGATGATCATCCGTTCGCGTCATGCGAAGAAGAAGAGGTAGAAATGGCCCGCTCCGTCTGGAAAGGTCCGTTCGTCGAGCTGTCGCTCCTGCGCAAGGCGGAAGCCGCGCAAGAGGCAGGCAGCCGTTCGCCGATCAAGACCTGGTCGCGTCGCTCGACGATCTTGCCGCAGTTCGTCGGCCTGGTCTTCAATGTCTACAACGGCCGCAAGTTCGTGCCGGTGTCGGTCAATGAGGACATGGTCGGAATGAAGCTCGGCGAATTTGCGCCGACGCGCTTCTTCCCCGGCCACTCCGGCGACAAGAAGGGGAAAAGATAGCCATGGGCAAGCAGGCTTCACCCCGCAAGGTCGGCGACAAGGAAGCGCTCGCGGTTGGCACGACGATCCGCGGCAGCGCCCAGAAGCTCAACCTCGTCGCGGGTCTCATCCGTGGCCGCAAGGCCGAGGACGCGCTCAACATCCTGACCTTCTCCAAGAAGGCGATGGCGATCGATGTCCGCAAGGTGCTCGCCAGCGCGATCGCCAATGCCGAGAACAACCACAACCTCGACGTCGACGCGCTCGTCGTTGCCGAGGCATCGGTTGGCAAGAGCATTTCGATGAAGCGCTGGACGCCGCGTGCGCGTGGCCGTTCGAGCCGCATCGTCAAACCGTTCAGCCGCGTGCGCATCGTCGTTCGCGAGCAGCAGGAAGCATAATATGGGTCAGAAAACCTCTCCGATCGGGCTGCGCCTGCAGATCAACCGGACTTGGGACAGCCGCTGGTATGCCGACGGCGAAGACTATGGTCGGCTGCTGCTCGAGGATCTCAAGATCCGCCAGTTCATCATGAAGACGCTGCCGCAGGCGGCGATCTCCAAGGTGGTGATCGAACGTCCCGCCAAGCTTTGCCGCGTCTCCATCTATGCCGCGCGCCCGGGCGTGATCATCGGCAAGAAGGGCGCCGACATCGAGAAGCTGCGCCGCCAGCTCGGCGAGATGACGTCGAGCGACGTGTCGCTGAACATCGTCGAGATCCGCAAGCCCGAGATCGATGCCAAGCTCGTCGCGCAGGGCGTCGCCGATCAGCTCGAGCGCCGCATCGCGTTCCGCCGCGCCATGAAGCGCGCGGTTCAGTCGGCGCTTCGCCTCGGTGCCGAAGGCATTCGTATCACCTGCGCTGGCCGGCTCGGCGGCGCCGAGATCGCGCGTACCGAATGGTATCGTGAAGGCCGCGTTCCGCTGCACACTTTGCGCGGCAACGTCGATTATGCCGAAGCGACCGCGCACACCGCTTATGGCGTCTGCGGCGTCAAGGTCTGGATCTTCAAGGGTGAGATCCTCGGCCATGATCCGATGGCGCAGGATCGCCTGATGATGGAGGCTCAGACCTCCGGCGTCCGGCCGGCGCGTTAAAGTCAGGACAGAAAAATGCTGCAACCCAAACGCACCAAGTTCCGCAAGGCCTTCAAGGGCCGCATCCATGGCGACGCCAAGGGCGGCACTGCGCTCAACTTCGGCGCTTATGGCCTCAAGGCGATGGAACCGGAGCGGATCACTGCGCGCCAGATCGAGGCCGCACGCCGCGCGATCACGCGCCACATCAAGCGCCAGGGCCGGTTGTGGATCCGTATTTTTCCGGACGTTCCGGTGTCGTCCAAGCCGGCCGAAGTCCGCATGGGCTCGGGCAAGGGCGCTCCTGAATATTGGGTTGCGCGGGTGAAGCCCGGCCGCATCCTGTTCGAGCTGGACGGCGTTCCAGGCAGCATCGCCAAGGTCGCGTTCGAGCGCGCCGCCGAGAAGCTGCCGATCAAGACCAAGGTGGTTGCCCGGCTTGGCGAATCCTTGACTGAGGAAGTGTGATCATGGCGAAGCGTGACGATCCCAAGCTTCGGACCGACGACGAGCTCAATGTGCAGCTGGTCGAGCTGAAGCGCGAGCAGTTCAATCTGCGTTTCCAGGCGGCGACCAACCAGCTCGAGAAGCCGTCGCGAGTCCGCGAGGTGCGCCGCTCGATCGCGCGCATCAAGACCCAGCAGAACCAGCGCGCCCGTTCGGCGCCGGCGAAGGCCTAAGGAGTAACCATGCCGAAGCGCATCCTCACGGGCACGATCGTGTCCGACAAGGGCGACAAGACCGTCGTCGTCAAGGTCGAGCGGCGGGTGAAGCATCCGCTGTACGGCAAGATCGTCAAGCGGTCGAAGAAGTATCACGCCCATGACGAGGGCAACGAATTCACGCAGGGCGAGACCGTCCGCATCGAAGAGACGCGGCCGATCTCGAAACTGAAGACGTGGCGCGTGATCGAGCGCGTCGACACCCACAGCACGCCGGCCAAGGTCGACGTTGCTTAGAGTTTGAATGTTGCCGGGCTTGTTCCGGCTGAACTGAGAGAAGGAATGGATCGATGATCCAGATGCAGTCCAACCTTGAGGTCGCTGACAACAGCGGCGCGAAGCGCGTCCAGTGCATCAAGGTGCTGGGCGGCTCCAAGCGCCGCTTCGCGTCGGTGGGCGACATCATCGTCGTCTCCGTCAAGGAGGCTGCGCCGCGTGGCCGCGTCAAGAAGGGCGACGTTCACAAGGCCGTGATCGTGCGCACCGCCAAGGACATCCATCGCGCCGACGGTTCGACGATCCGCTTCGATTCCAACGCTGCCGTGCTGGTCAACAACAATGCGGAGCCGATCGGCACGCGCATCTTCGGCCCGGTCGTTCGCGAGCTGCGCGCCAAGAAGCATATGAAGATCATCAGCCTCGCGCCGGAGGTGCTGTAATGTCCGCGCTCAAGATCAAGAAGGGTGACCGCGTCGTGATCCTGTCCGGCAAGGACAAGGGCAAGCATGGCGAAGTGACCAAGAGCATGCCCAAGGATGGCAAGGTCATCGTCGCCGGCGTGAACATCATCACGCGCCACCGCAAGCCGAGCCAGGCCGATCCGCAGGGCGGCCTGCAGCGCGCCGAGGCGCCGCTTCACGTGTCGAAGGTTGCGCTCGAGGATCCGAAGACCGGACGCCCGACGCGCGTTCGTTTCGAGGTCCGCGACGGAAAGAAGGTCCGCGTTGCCGCGCGGTCCGGGGAGTTGATCAATGGCTGATGCCAAATATACGCCGCGCCTGAAGCGCGATTATGACGAGCGCATCGTTGCCGCGATGACCGAGAAGTTCGGCTACAAGAACCGGCTCGAGGTTCCGCGGCTCGAGAAGGTCGTCGTCAACATGGGCGTCGGTGAGGCGACCCAGGACAAGAAGAAGGTCGATTCCGCCGCGTCGGAAATGGAGCGCATTGCGGGCCAGAAGCCGGTGATTACCAAGGCCAAGAAATCGATCGCCCAGTTCAAGCTGCGTGAAGGAATGCCGATCGGGTGCAAGGTGACGTTGCGCCGCGAGCGGATGTACGAGTTCGTCGACCGGCTGGTGACGATCGCGCTGCCCCGCGTGCGCGATTTCCGCGGCCTCAATCCGCGCTCGTTCGACGGACGCGGCAATTATGCGATGGGTCTCAAGGAGCAGATCGTGTTCCCCGAGATCAACTATGACAGCATCGACAAGGTGCGCGGCATGGACATCATCGTCACCACCACGGCCAAGACGGACGAGGAAGCGCGGGAGCTGCTGCGGCTCTTCAACTTCCCGTTCCCGGTCGAACAGGATCAACGGCAGGCAGCCTGAGCTGTCAGCCCGAGCGAAGAGAGAAAGAGAACTTAAGTCATGGCGAAACTGAGTTCGATCAACAAGAACGAGCGTCGCAAGAAGCTCGTGAAGCGATATGCCGGCCAATATGCACGGCTGAAGGCGATCGCGAACGATGAATCGAAGGACGATACCGAGCGTCTGATCGCGCGGCTGAAGCTCGCGGAGATCCCGCGCAACGGCAATCCGACGCGCGTGCGCAACCGTTGCCAGATCACTGGCCGCTCGCGCGCTTATTATCGCAAATTCCGTCTGTCGCGCATCATGCTTCGGGAGCTGGCCAACAAGGGCCTGATCCCGGGTGTCACGAAGTCGAGTTGGTAAGGGTAGCTGCAAGATGCCAATGACCGATCCCCTGGGCGATATGCTCACCCGCATCCGCAACGGCCAGCGGGCGCGCAAGGATAGTGTGACCTCGCCGGCCTCGAACCTGCGCGCGCGTGTGCTCGATGTTCTGCAGCGCGAAGGCTATATCCGCGGCTATAGCGAAGAGGCGCTAGGCGCCCACCGCGGCCTGCGCATCGAGCTGAAATATTTCGAGGGCCAGCCGGCGATCCAGCATGTCAGCCGGATTTCGAAGCCCGGCCGCCGCGTCTATTCCGGAAGCCAGGAGCTGCCGCGGATTCGCAACGGCCTTGGAATCACCATTGTCTCGACGCCCAAGGGCGTTCTGTCCGACGCCGAAGCGCGCGAACAGAATGTCGGCGGCGAGGTGCTGGCGGAGGTATTCTAGAAATGTCACGTATCGGCAAGAAGCCAATCCCGATCCCTGCGGGCGTGAGCGCGACCACCGAGGGCCAGACGCTCTCGGTCAAGGGTCCGAAAGGCACGCTCAGCATGCAGATGCTCGAGGAGGTGATCTACGACATCGCCGATGGCTCCGTCACGATCAAGCCGGCCAACGACAGCCAGCGCGCGCGTTCCTATTGGGGCCTGCAGCGTTCGCTGCTCCAGAATTTGGTGACCGGGGTCAGCGAGGGTTTCACCAAGACGCTCGAGATCACCGGCGTCGGCTATCGCGCGGCGATGCAGGGCAAGAACCTGCGTCTCCAGCTCGGCTTCAGCCACGACGTCAACATCACGGTGCCCGAAGGCATCGACATCAAGACGCCCGATGCGACCACGGTCGAGATCTCCGGCATCGACCGGCAGAAGGTCGGCCAGGTCGCGGCCGAGATCCGCCGCTGGCGCAAGCCCGAGCCCTATAAGGGCAAAGGCATCAAATATCGCGGCGAGTATATCTTCCGCAAAGAAGGCAAGAAGAAGTAAGCCATGGCGAAACTCACTCTTTTCGAACGCCGCCGTCGGCGCGTTCGCACGTCCCTGCGGCGGCTTGGCGGCGATCGTCCGCGGCTCTCGGTCCATCGGTCGGGGCGCCATATCTACGCGCAGGTGATCATCGACAATGAGGGCCGGACCGTTGCGGCCGCCTCGACGCTCGACAAGGATGTGCGCGGCAAAGGCGGCACCAACGTCGCTTCGGCGCAGGACGTCGGCAAGCGCATTGCCGAGCGTGCCAAGGCGGCCGGAGTCACCAAGGTGGTTTTCGATCGTGGCGGCTTCCTGTTCCACGGTCGGGTCAAGGCACTCGCCGACGCGGCGCGCGAAGGCGGATTGGAGTTTTAAATGGCTGACGAAAACGAACAGACCGAAGGCCTGGACACGAATCTGCCGACCGAAGCGGTTGCGGATGCGCCGGCAGAGGTCGCTCCCGAAGCCGCACCGGCAGAGGCCGCACCGGCGGATGCCGTTCAGGCCGACACCGTGCCGGCCGATGCTCCGCCGCAGCCCGAGGGCCGCCGCGAGCGCGGTGCGCGTGGCGGGCGTGGCCGTGACAACAGCGGCAGCAATCGCGGTCGCGGGCGTGGTCGTGACGATCGCGGGCGCGGCAATCGCGACGACGAGGGCGAGGAGCTGGTCGAGAAACTGGTCCACATCAACCGCGTCTCGAAGACCGTGAAGGGCGGCAAGCGTTTCGGTTTCGCGGCGCTGGTCGTGGTCGGCGACGGCAAGGGCCGTGCCGGTTTCGGACATGGCAAGGCGCGCGAAGTGCCCGAGGCGATCTCCAAGGCCACTGCGGCTGCCAAGAAGGCGATGGTCCGCGTGCCGCTTCGCGAGGGCCGCACCCTCCACCACGACGGCATGGGCCATTTCGGCGCCGGCCGCGTCTATGTCCGCTCGGCGCCGCAGGGAACCGGCATCATCGCCGGCGGCCCGATGCGCGCGGTGTTCGAAAGCCTTGGTGTTGCCGACGTGGTGACCAAGTCGGTCGGCACGTCCAATCCCTATAACATGGTGCGGGCGACCTTCGAGGCCTTGTCCGAGCAGACCAGCCCGAAGGCGGTGGCGCAGCGCCGCGGCAAGAAGATCGCCGACCTGATGGCGCGGCGTGGCGGAACCGGTGCTGCCGAGGCAGCCGCCGAAGCCGAAGCAGTGACGGAGTAAGTCATGGCGACGATCAAGATCACCCAGACCGGTTCGCCGATCCGGCGCACCCCCGATCAGCGCAAGACGCTCATCGGTCTCGGTCTCAACAAGATGCACAAGACGGTCGAGTTGCAGGACTCGCCCGAAATCCGCGGCATGATCCGCCGCGTGCAGCATATGGTTTCCGTAGCGGAATAACCGTCAATACTCAGGCGCGACAAAAGCGAAAGCGAGTGCAAGCAAATGAAACTGAACGATATTCGGGATAATCCCGGTGCCCGCAAGAGCCGGGTTCGCGTTGGACGCGGCATCGGCTCCGGCCTCGGCAAGACCGCGGGACGCGGCCAGAAGGGCCAGAAGAGCCGCTCGGGCGTCTCGGTCTATGGTTTCGAGGGCGGCCAGATGCCGCTCCACATGCGGCTGCCGAAGCGTGGCTTCAACAACATCTTCGCCAAGGATTATGCCGAAGTGAATGTCGGCGCGATCCAGAAGGCGCTCGACGCCGGCAAGCTGGCCGCCAACGACACGATCGATCATGACGCGCTGAAGGCCGCCGGCCTCGCACGCGGCGGCAAGGACGGCGTCCGCCTGCTCGGCAAGGGTGCTGTTTCCGCCAAACTGAACCTGCGGGTCGCCGGCGTATCGGCCGGTGCGCGCAAGGCGATCGAAGCCGCCGGCGGCTCGGTCGAGCTGATCGAACGGGTCTCGGCCGCCGACAAGGCCGCCGCGAAAAAGGGCAGCGCGCGGGCCAAGGCGAAGGCCCAGGCCAAGAGCTGACCTTCGTCGCGGCGCGGTTGCAGGCTGACAAGCGGCAACCGATCACTATATGAGGCGGCGAGGGGAGCGGTTTCTCGCCGCCTGCTACATCAAGGCATAAGATTATGGCATCCGCAGCCGAACAACTGGCAGCCAATTTCAGCTTCGCGAACTTCACCAAGGCCACGGAGCTCAAGAAGCGCCTGTGGTTCTCGCTCGGCGCGCTGATCGTCTTCCGCTTCCTCAGCTTCGTGCCGCTGCCGGGCATCGATCCGCGCGCATTGGCGGCGCTGTTCGAAACCACGCGCGGCGGCGTGCTCGACTTCTTCAACATGTTCTCCGGCGGCGGGCTGCAGCGCATGAGCCTGATCGCGCTCGGCATCATGCCCTATATCACCGCCTCGATCGTCATCCAGCTCGCGTCCTCGATGTCGCCGACGCTGGCGGCGCTCAAGAAAGAGGGCGAGAGCGGGCGCAAGAAGCTCAACCAATATACCCGTTACGGCACCGTCTTCCTGTGCGGCATCCAGGCCTATTTCATCGCCGTCGGCCTCGAGGGCTGGGGCGCGGGCCAGATGGAATCTGCGGTGGTCGAGCCCGGCATGCTGTTCCGCATGACGACGGTGATCAGCCTGATCGGCGGAACCATGTTCCTGATGTGGCTTGGCGAGCAGATCACCAGCCGCGGCATCGGCAACGGCGTCTCGCTGATCATCATGGCGGGCATTGTCGCGCAATTGCCGACCGCGATCGCGCAGGCGCTCGAGGCGGGGCGCACCGGCGCGCTTTCGCCGCTGATCATCATGGGCATCATCGTGATGGCGGCCGGGCTGATCCTGTTCATCTGCTTCATGGAGCGCGCGCAGCGCCGCATCCTGATCCAATATCCGAAGCGCCAGACCGCGCGCGGCCAGATCCAGGCCGACCGTTCGCATCTGCCGCTGAAGATCAATACCGCCAACGTCATCCCGCCGATCTTCGCCTCCTCGCTGCTGCTGATGCCGCTGACCATCGTCCAGTTCGCCGGCAAGCGCGTGAGCGGCGACAGCACGATGGGCGACATCATGATCCAGGTGACGAGCGCGCTTCAGCACGGTGCGCCGCTCTACATGGCGCTCTACGCGGCCGGCATCATCTTCTTCTGCTTCTTCTACACCTCGGTGGTGTTCAACCCCGAGGAGACGGCCGACAACCTGCGCCGTCACGGCGGCTTCATCCCGGGCATCCGCCCCGGCAAGCGCACCGAGGAATATCTCGATTATGTGCTGACCCGCATCACCGTGATCGGCGCCGGCTATCTAACCCTGATCTGCCTGATCCCCGAATTCTTCATCGCGCGAATGGGCATCCCATTCTATCTTGGCGGAACCAGCCTGCTGATCGTCGTCAACGTGACGATCGACACCGTCACGCAGATCCAGAGCCATCTGATCGCGCATCAATATGGCGACCTAATAAAGAAGGCGCGTCTCAAGGGGGGAAGGCTGCGATGATGGGGAGCAAGCTGCGGTGAACATAATTTTGCTCGGGCCTCCCGGCGCAGGCAAGGGGACCCAGGCGAGCCGGCTCCAGGCCGATCGGGGGATGGTTCAGCTTTCGACCGGCGACATGCTTCGCGCCGCGGTCGCGGCCAGGACCGAGGTCGGCCTCAGGGCCAAGGCGGTGATGGATTCCGGCGGCCTCGTCTCCGACGAGATCGTCAACGGCATCCTCGCCGACCGCCTCAGGCAGCCCGATGTCGCGCTGGGGTTCATCCTCGACGGCTACCCGCGCACGCTTGCCCAGGCCGAAGCGCTCGAGGCTTTGCTGGACTCGATCGCCAAGCCGCTCGACCGCGTGATCGAAATCTCGGTCGACGAGGAGGCGCTGGTTGACCGCATCACCGGCCGCTTCGCCTGCGCCAGCTGCGGCGAGGGCTATCACGATCGCTACAAGCTTCCGAAGGCCTCGGGCGTCTGCGACGTTTGCGGCTCGACCAACTTCAAGCGCCGGCCGGACGACAATGCCGAAACGGTGCGCAACCGCCTCGCCGAATATCGCGCCAAGACCGCGCCGATCCTGCCTTATTATGAGGCCAAGGGGCTCGTCGAGCGCGTCGACGGAATGGCGCCGATGGACGAAGTCACCGCCGCGATCGAGGCGATCCTGAACAAGGCGCGCCCGGTCGAGGCATGATCGCGCGGCTTGCCTCGCTCGTCCCGATCGCCGGGCTGCTCGCGACACCGGCATTTGCCGAAGTGAAATCGGCCAGTCCCACCGGCTTCGAGGTCGAACGAAGCGCGATCGTGGCGCGCACCCCGGCCCAGGTCTACGCCGTGATCGGCGACATCGGCAGCTGGTGGGATCCGGCGCACACCTATTCGGGCAAGGCCGCGAACCTTCGCCTCGACCTCAAGGCCGGCGGCTGCTTCTGCGAAGCGCTCGCTAATGGCGGCAGCGTCCAGCATCTGGTCGTCGTCTATGCCGACCCCGACCACGGCATCCGCCTGCAGGGCGCGCTCGGCCCGCTACAGAGCCAGGCCGTCACCGGCACCTTGAGCTGGTCGTTCAAGCCGGTCCAGGGCGGCACCGAGATCAAGCAGAACTACTTCGTATCGGGCGCGATCCGCGGCGGTGCCGAAGCCTTCGCCGCCCCCGTCGACCAGGTGCTCGGCGGCCAGTTCGACCGCCTCGTGACGAAGCTGAAGCCTTAGCCAGATGTGCACGGCTCGCCTCCCGCAAGCAAGCAGGAGGGCGGCATCACACGAGGATCAAAGCACCTCGGTCTTGTAATGATGCCACGCGAATATCGCCGCCGCGCCGCGGTGCGGGCGCCATGCCTCGCCAAGCTCGCGCACCAATTTCTCCTTCGGCCGTTCGTCGAGCCCCATGATCCGCCCGACCTCGATCTGCACGGCAAGGTCGCCCGCCGGCCAGATGTCGGCGCGCCCCTCGGCGAACAGCAGATAGATCTCGGCCGACCAGCGCCCGATCCCCTTGACCTGCACCAGCCGCGCGATCGCTTCCTCGTCGTCCTTGGGCAGATTGCGCAGGTCGAGCTCGCCCGACGCGACCAGCCCGGCCAGGCTGCGCGCATAGCTTATTTTCTGCCGCGACAGGCCCGCGCCGCGCAGATCCTCGTCGCTCGCCGCGGTCAGCTTCGCCGGATCGGATATGTCGCCGACCGCCGCCTCCAGCTTGTTCCAGATCGATCGCGCCGCATGCACGCTGACCTGCTGGCCGATGATCGTGCGCAGCAAAGTCTCATAACCGGGCTCGCTGATCCGTGGCTCGGGATAGCCGGCTCGCTTAAGCGCCGCCGCGAACTTGGGCTCGACCTTCGCCAGCGCGTCGATCGCCTTCTTCAGCTTCGCCTTCGGAATGCCCATGCCTATCCTCGCCCCGCCATTGCCGCCGCATAGAGCGCGACCGCCGCGGCGTTGGACACGTTGAGGCTCTCCATCCGGTCGCTGATCGGCAGCTTGGCCAGCGCGTCGCAATGCAGCGCGACATTGTGGCGCATGCCTTCGCCCTCGGCACCGAGCACCAGCGCCACGCGCTTCGGCCCAAGCGCCTCGGCCAACGACATCTGCGCGTCCCCGGCCAGCCCGATCCGCCAGAATCCCGCCTCGGCGATCTCCTCGAGCGCGCGTGACAGATTGACGACGCGCACCCACGGCACGCTTTCCAGCGCTCCGCTCGCCGCCTTGGCCAGCGCGCCGGATTCGGGCGGTGCGTGCCGGTCCTGCGTCACCACCGCGATCGCATCGAACGCCGCCGCCGACCGGAAGATTGCCCCGACATTGTGCGGATCGGTCACCTGGTCGAGCACCAGCAACGGCCGTCCCTCTGGCGCATCGTCGATCACGTCGCCCAGCCACACGTCGGGCAGCGGCTCGACCTCGGCGACCACGCCCTGGTGCGGCGCATCGTGCGGCACCATCCGGCCAAGGTCGGCGACATCGGCGAATGTGATCTGCATGTCCGCCGGCAGGTCGAGCGCCGCCGCCGCCTCACGCGTCGCCCACAGCCGCGCGATCACCCGCTCGGGATTGCCGACCGCCGCCGCAACCGCATGCCGCCCCCAGAAGCGCGGACGGTTCGACGGATTACTGGCCTGACGGGCTTTACGACGCATCGCCCGTCCATCGCGCACCGTGCAGGCGCTGGCAAGACGGGTGAGACTCTCCTCCCTCGCGCGCCTTCGCCCACGCTTCCCGGCCGTGGCCGGCCGCGTTGACAGCGCAGACCCCATTCGCCATTGAACCGCCTCCTGCTTTCAGGCGCCTACGGACAGGTGGCCGAGTGGTTAAAGGCAGCAGACTGTAAATCTGCCCGGGTTTCCCGTACGCTGGTTCGAATCCAGCCCTGTCCACCATCCTGCTGCATAAGTAGCTGGAAACGCTACTCTTTTTCATGGTTCGCCAAATCGCGGTTTTGCAGGTTCGCCAAGGCTGTGTCCGCTAATTGTTCCCGATTGGCGCTCGCCGCATAGTAAGCGAACGTCTGGTTCTTCTTCTGCCCCGTGACTGCACGACCCTGCGCGTCGGTCGCACCGGATTCGGCCAAGCGGCGGCTCATCGCCTTTCGCAAGCCATGTGCGGAGCATTGCGGCAGGCCGGCTTCGTCGCACCGATCGCGGAACCAGTTCCCAAAGCCCGCCGCAGTGAACGGCTCGCCAAAATTCGTCACCAACAGATAACCGAGACCCGATACGGGCATGGCTTCGATCGCGGCTCTCGTCTCTGGAAGTATCGCCACGATCGTCTCGTCGCCGGCCTTTGCGTGTTGGATGATGAACTTGCCATGCTTTGGTCGCTTGATGGTGACGACGTTGCATCGGCGAGACGCGGTATTGAGCAGCAGCTCAAGGGCCAGACGCGCCCGCGTGCCGAGCGCGTGGAAAGCGCGAAACTGCTCGATCTCTTCCTCGGTCCACGTATGCCAACCCTTGCCCGGCTTGTAGCCATCCGTCTCGGTAACGGGATTGTCGGGCCGGATGCCAAGCTTCACGGCCAAACGGAACAGGCGCTTGAGCACTTTTCGCAGGTTATTCGCCGCCGCTGGCGTAGCGGACATTCTGGCGAGTATATCGTCAATGTGCCGCGTCTGGAGAGCGGCGACTGGAAGCGAGCCGTATCGTCTTCCCTTCTTGCGTCGCTCGCGAAAACGCTCGATGATACCTCGGTAGGTCGTGCGGCTGTTATCAGCCATTTCCTTCCACGCGACCGTTTCGTAGAACCGAGCGCACAACCAATCGATCGAGCCGTGAGCGTGACGGTCCTGACGCTCCTTCTTCGCCGCCAGACAAGCTTGATATTCGGTGCGAAACTCTTCGGTGCCAGGCTGGTGTTTGAAGTGATGAGCCGGTGCGCCAGTCTTGCGGAAACGATAGCGGGGCCTGCCGTGTCGGTCCTTATACTCGGTGACGTGATCGGGCAGCCAGCTACGTTTCGTCATCGTCATCCCACGGGTTTCGCTCGCTGGCCTTCGCGAGTCGACCGGCGAGAATGACGATTTTCCCGCCCGGTTCAAGTTCGATCCGCACATCCTCAACGCCAGCGTTCTGCGCAGCCTTTAGGGCGCGCTCGACGTCGATCTGCTTGAAGCGTGCCGGCGCTGTCACCTCGCCCCCACCAACATCGCCACAAACCCGCAATAAGCGCACTGAGCGCTAGTCCGGCCCACATACCACTGTCTGCCCGTACAGGCTTGGCAGCGCGTTCCGGGGCCGTGGTAGGAGAAGATGTAGCCGGGCGATTCCCGTGGCTGGCGCGCGTCATTTGGAGCGGTACACGTCATAGGCCGTCATCCCGATAGCCGCGGCCTCGCCAGATATAGATGCATGTGACGACTGAAAGGACGCAAGCGCCGAACCAATTCAGCCAGTGCGGTTCCCGCATCACGCTAGTCACGCGGATATAATTGAGCACCGCGTTAGCGCATAACAGGACCGCCATAAACCAAGGGCGCCCCTTCGCATCCTCCACGGTCTTGAGGGGGATGGTCACTTCGCGAGCGCCTTTATTGCTTGAGCAATCGCCGCTCCATCGACGCTAAGGCGATAGGTGAACACCGTTCCGTAGCTGTTCGGTAGCCGCTGAAAGAGCCACGCGTGGCGGCGTGCGAATCCACTAAACCGATGCCCGCCCGCTCTCTCCCCAGCCCGATAGGATATTACGCCAGCATCCTGTGGCTCCTGCAACGGAGTACAAACAAGATACTGACGCTCCTGCTCCGACAGGGCTGCGATCTCGCGATCTATGTCGAAGTCAGGTCTCACCTTTCCTCTCCCCCGGAACCAGCTTTAGCGAGGGCTGCACGGGCGCGGAGTATTCCTCTTTCAAGCAGCGCGCCAACGGATCGTTTCGTATCGCCGCATTCGAGGGCGATCTTCGCGTTCATCATGCAGCCGATTGTCGCGCTCAGTTCGTCTATGAGTTCCTGCCCCATGCTTACTCTCCTTCAATAGGGGGATTAGTAGGGTGAGTATTGGGCGTCTCGGCGTTGCCGACCGCGCTCTCGTGAACGGCACCACTCTGCGGTGTTGCCGCCCTCCGGGCTTCGATCGCTGACGCGGCCCGCCGGTAGCACTGCTCCGCAAGCTCAGCCCATTCCATCACCATAAGCGTCTGCTTTGGCTCTTCTCCGGCCCATTCCTCGGAGCCCTTGACGATGCCGCGAGTGGAGCGCGCCAAGCACAGCCACATGTCGATTATCTCGTCGTACAGCGCAGTCGCGCAAGGGATCGAAGCGGGAACCGACGCGACAGCGGAGACTGGCGCGGCCGTAGGCGAGAGCCCGTCCGCATCAGCGGTGCGCCCATTCTCTTTATCCAATCCAATAAGATCACTCATGATCGGGGTGCTCCAGGGTGGGGGTGAATGTTTGGAAATCGGCGCGGATTCTGCTAGGCTTACGCCTGTGATTAGACGTGCTTTCCGTTTCAAACTTGCGCCCAGCGCCGAGCAAGAGTCCGCGTTCCAACAGTTCGCTGGCGTAACGCGGCTGGTCTATAACTTGGCGCTCGAACAGCGACGTGACTGGTGGCGGCAGTTTCGGGCATCCGAGGGCCGTGCCCTCAATTACGTAACTCAAGGTCCACAGGTGACGGACCTCCGCAATGAATTCCCTTGGATAAAGGACGTGCCCTACGTCTGCCTTACACAAGCATTGCGCGACCTCGATAAAGCTTTCGCAAACTTTTTCTCCGGCCGCGCCGGCTACCCGACGCCGCGACGAAAAAGCGTGCACGATACTTTTCGATTTAAGGCTGCAGATTTCGGATGCAGGCCAATCAACCGTAAGTGGGCGGCGATCAGAGTGCCGAGACTTGGTTGGGTAAAGTTTCGTGCGACGCGCGCTACCTTGGGCCAAATTGAAAGCGCCACCATCAAAGCCTCGGCTGAAGGCTGGCATGTGATTTTCGTGACGAAGGACGACAGCGAAGCAGCTTCTAACGTCAATCCACCGGTTGGGATCGATCGAGGCATAGCAACTTCGGTCGCCCTTTCTAACGGCGAGAGCTTTTCCCTTCCTATCTGCGCTGCGCTGGAGACTAGGCTGCGAAGAAGCCGGCGAATTCTCGCCCGACGCAAGATAGGGTCTCGGCGGCGCTCTAAGCAGCTTCGCAGGGCCGCAAAGTTGTCGTCCCGACAGGCCAGGATCCGCAGAGATTGGCTGCATCGGGTTTCGACCGATATCGCGAACCGCTTCGGGGCCGTGGCGCTGGAGGATCTCAAAATCGTAAATATGTCCGCGTCCGGGAAAAGAAAGCGCGGCCTGAATCGGTCTATAAGGGCGCAGGCATGGGGCGTCTTTGCTACCATGCTGGCCTACAAACTGGCAGAGCGCGGCGGGTCTCTTATTAAGGTCAATCCTGCCTACACATCGCAAACGTGTTCGACGTGTGGAGTCATCGACAAACGGAGCCGCGAGAGCCAAGCGTCCTTTGTTTGCACGAGCTGTGGCTTCGCGATCAATGCCGATCACAACGCGGCTATCAACATACTCCGGCGAAGCACGTCGGATCTGCCCGTGGAGGGTTGCGGTTACGCGCCCGTCGAAGCGGGAACCAGCAGGATCGCGGCTTAGGCCGTTCATTCTGCGATCCCCTCTGGGGTGGATGCTGACCTCTTACGATACTCACCAGATTCGATTGCGTCGGCGATGGCCGCACGAACGGGCGCGAAATGCGCGTCAAGGTGTTTGGCAATGTCGCCGAACTTGCGGGACTTGGCGCCCCGTATCAGTCGATAGAACTCGATATCGTCCGGCAAAAAGCTTAGAAGCTCTCGCTCAATCTCCCCTACTATAGCTCCCCCAAGGGATGCGAGAGCGGCGCGGACTCGTTCAGCAGCTGGCTTGACATGCCCATGATATTCGCGGGCATCGTGGTCATCGAACAGATTGTTCTCGAAGTCGCCCAGCCGATCTAAGAGAAATGATACGGCTTCAACATCCACAGTGGGGCGTGTGGAAAGGGCTAGAGCTTCGAGACGCTTGGCCGCGCCCTCGATGTTTTTCGGTATAGCTCCGAGATTGCGTGGCGTAAGTGACAGCGCGATGTCGGACAAAAGCTGTGATATTGCCAGCAGTTCACGTGCCTGATGATTGGTCGTCATTTGGAAATGCTCCAAGATTCTGCTAGGGCGTGGCCGTGATCCGAAGAGTATTTCGCTTCAAACTTACCCCCACGGCGGAGCAGGAAAGCAAGTTCCAGCAGTTCGTCGGCGTGACGCGGCTGGTTTACAATTTGGCGTTCGAGCAAAGGCGCGACTGGTGGCGGCAATATCTGGCGAACACAGGCGGGCAGCTGAACTATGTGAGCCAAAGCCGGCAGGTCACTCAGCTTCGAGCAGGAACGCCATGGATAGCTGAGGTGCCGTCCAGCTGTCTCACCCAAGCACTGCGGGACTTGGACAAAGCCTATGCAAATTTCTTCTCGGGACGAAGCGGATACCCAACGCCGCGGAAGAGAGGGTTGAATGATTCCTGTCGCTTCCAGGCCAAGGATATCGCTGTCCGCAAAACAAACCGTCGATGGGGTGCCGTCTGGATACCCAAGATAGGTTGGATTAAATTCCGCCAATCGCGAGAAATCCACGGTAGTCTTGTAAACGCCACGGTGCTGTGTGACGCGCTCGGATGGTTTATCTCCTTCGTCTGCTCGCAACCCACTCAAGCACCAGCGAATGATAATCCGGCTATCGGCATTGATCGAGGTATAGCTTCGACCCTGGCCCTGTCCGACGGAACCTCCATGTCTATTCCGCTGGCCGGCTGCGTAGAAAAGAGGCTGCGCAGGGCACGGCGAATATTGGCTAGAAGGAAACGGGGATCGGCTCGCAGGTACAAGCAGCTTCTGCGCGTTCGAAAGCTTTGCGCCCGTCGAAAGCGCGTCCGTTACGACTGGTTGCACCGGACTTCGACGCACGTTGCGCGGCGCTACGGTACGGTGGTGCTCGAAGATTTGAAGATCGCGAATATGACCGCATCCGGCCGGGGTAAGCGCGGCTTGAATCGGTCGATCCTTGAGCAGGGATGGGGCATCTTCGCCACCATGCTTGCCTACAAACTGGAAGAACGAGGCGGGACTTTGATCAAGGTCAACCCGGCCTACACATCGCAGACCTGTTCGGACTGCGGAGTCATCGACAGCGGAAGTCGCAAGAGCCAAGCGTCTTTCGTTTGCACGAGCTGTGGCTTCGCGCTCAATGCCGATCACAATGCGGCGATAAACATACTCCGGCGAAGCACGTCGGATCTGCCCGTGGAGGGTTGCGGTTACGCGCCCATCGAAGCGGGAACCAGCAGGATTGCGGCTTAGGCCGTTCATTCTGTGCTCCCCGTAAAGGGGTGGATGCTGAATCCAGCCATCGTGGGATCAAGTGCGCGGATTGCGGCGGCGATCACCTCGCCATAAGCGGGAGCCGAGTTCTTAAAGCGCGTCTCAGCTACCTTCGCAGCTTCTTCCAAAGCCGCAGCCCGTATCGCTTCGGGGGCTTGGGTGCGGGTGTTCCAAGCAGCAATGGCCGTTTCGCGCTGATCCAACTTTCCGTAAGTCGCCATCCCAGAACCGATGCACGGTGACGTATCTGGGCATCGGAACACGAACAGCTTATCGCGCTCGACTATCTTGACATGTTCGCCACAAAACGGGCACGCCATAGGCAGCAACTCACTCATTGGGAGTCTACCGCTGGGGGGAGGGGATATGCGGATGCAGGCGGCGCGCTTTCTGGCGCGTGTTCTGGATCGGCCGCCCATTCGCGCATAGCGTCTGCAATGGCGTGGACAGGCCCCGCATGGTCAGGATCGCCAGCAGCCGCGCGTCTATCCGCCCACAGCTTGACGATGTTCGCGCCATCAGGATCGCGCCCGAGGATGATGAACATCGGCTCGCCGGGCTTGGCCTTGCTCAAGCAATCCTGATTTGCCGCGCTGAACTTACTGAAGTCGTCCACCTCTCCCGACACTTTCGGCGCCTCAAGTGCATCGAGAAGGGTGGTGGAGACGACTTCCAGAACAACGCGAGCAACCTCTACAGGGTCAAACTCGCAATCCAGCGTGATCGTTGGATCATCGTCAGCCCGTGG
>Ga0070668_100000837_pt1 | contig 21267 bp, 27 predicted proteins | sample KBSS43metaG_FD_64661 | JGI IMG/M metagenome (GOLD analysis project Ga0070668, IMG submission 64661) | Switchgrass rhizosphere microbial communities from Kellogg Biological Station, Michigan, USA - KBS S4-3 metaG | ecosystem: Host-associated > Plants > Roots > Rhizosphere > Soil ...
GCGCAGCACATCGAGACCAGGCCCAGCCTCGAGCAGGCGGTCGAGCGCTATGCTCGCGCCACGGCGGAGATCGACCGCATGACCAGGCAGCAGCTCCCCGCGCTCGAATACCAGAAGGCCGCGCAGGCCCGCGCGGCCCAGGCGCTCGACGCACTGGCCGGCGGCAGCGCGCGCGATCTCGACACCGCGTTCCAGCGCAACCCTGGCCTCATGGCCGAGGCCACCACCGGCCGCACCGCCAATGCCATCGGTGCCATGAAGCTCGAAGCCAAGATTCACGCCAATCCCGAATTGCGCGCCGATCGCTTCGTCGAGTCCTGGCAGCAGCTTCAGGACCAGCGTGGCCGTCTCACCGGCAGCAGCAACCGCGAGGCGCGCCAGCAGGTGGAGGGCCAGATGCGCGCCATGGCCAAGGGGCTGGAGAAGGACCACGAACTGGGCAATGCACTCAGCAAGCGCGGGAACCAGCTGATCGGCAAACAGTGGTCGCGGGAATGGTCGCCGGGCGTCAGTGGCCATGACATCACCGAAGCGGCGAGGACCAGGTCGATCGCCCAGCAACTCACTCACTCGCTCGAGCGTGGGCGTGACCGGGGGATGGGGCTATGACCGACAATTCTGCCAACCGCGCAAAATCACAGGCCGACCTCGACCGCCCCGAAGTGGCATTCGAGGCGATGACCCACAAGCTCGCCGCCCTCATCGCCGCTGTCGAAGGCTTCGCGGCCCGGCAGCAGGAATTGCACAGCCGCGATTACACCGAGGACTTGGCCCGCATCCATGGCCGCCAGGACGCAGCAAACCACGCGATCAATACCCTGGCCAGCAGGCCCGCGCTGCAACTGACGCCCGAAGCCATTGCCGGCCAGATCCGACAGGCTGCTGCCAGGGCAAGCGAGGTCGAGATACAGCACTTCACCACTGCCAGAATCGATCTGGATCGATCCGTCCACACGATCGACGGGATCGTGCAATCCATCCTGACGGTGTTTCAGCAACTGCGCTGGTTGGGCATTGCAGTGGCCATCGGTGTGCTCACGGGTTTCTTGCTAGGGTGGGTCGTTCCGGACTTCATCGATAGGGCGGTGCCAGAAGGCTGGTACTGGCCGGAGGAGCGTGCTGCCAGCCTTCTCCAGCGCGATGGCTGGTCGGCTGGGGAGCGGATGCTGCAGGTGTCCGATCCGCAGCGGTGGCAGGCGTTGCGGGGAGCCGCCAGCGTTTGGGCGAGCAACGCGAAGGCGCTGGAGGACTGCCAGCGGCGCGCAGCGAAGGCGAAAAAGGAAGTGGGCTGCTCAATCTTGGTGGGCGATCCGCGAAGGTAAGCCCGGGTCTGATTTCGTCCGGGATCGGGGACTAACCGGTTTGTCTCCTTTGGAGGCCTGGTGGCAATTAGCTGCCGTTCGCAGATCGCCGGAGCAACTCGCGCATTCTGTGGTCAAGCTTGATGGCGTCCACTTCGGCGAGCCGCGCGATGAGGCCGTCGGCACCATAGGGCCAGTTTAATGGTTTACCTGCCGGTCACACCGGGCGGCGCCAACGTATTCTTACAGCTGGTCATCGCCCGCTACGAAAAGGGCGCCATGATCCTAACCTCCAACCGCGGCTTCGCCGAATGGCGTCCTTGCGCGCCTCCCAAAAAGCCAAAATATCCGCCGCTCGTTCCTCAACCCGGCGCGACCGGAGGTCACCGCCTTGAGGCTTGGACGCAAAGCTGCCCGTCTCTCGGCGCCGCGTTTCTCAGCAGATCGCTGTCGAGGGCGCAACGCCAAACCGCGCTGCCGCTGCGCGGCAACTCAGCCCTTCGTCAATCGCCGCCAGAAGCCGAGAACGCAAATCCATCGAAAGCGGGTGACCCTTCCATGCCAGCCTCCTTCACCAGCACGGATTCTGAATCAGAAATCACGCCCGGCGGGAATCCCCCATCGATTCAAAGCGGTCGAAAACCGCTCTAATTCAAGTTAGCGTCGTTTTGGAATTGATTCGCTCCAGCTCCCGGCGGAATATCATGCCATGTCAAGTACCAGGCCCGTGCCAGAATCTGAGGCACATTCCACTCCGGCTTCCACAAGCAGCACTGCTAATCCACGGGTTGCCTTGCTGACAGAGCGCCAACGCACCTACCTTCGCTTGGTCCTGCAGTTCAAGAATTCCAAGGAAATCGCAGCCCTGACCGGAAGCGCCAGCTACCGGGCGGTGGACAAGCAACTGCTGAAGGCCAATGCCATCCTGGGCGTCGCGACACGTTTCGAGGCAGCGCAGGTTTTCGCCGCCTGGGAAAGGGGGGTAGAGCCTTTACACCCTGCAAACGCTCCCCCTTCCTCTAGCCCCGTTTCTAGGTTCTCTCCTCCTTGGCCGACCGCAGGGGCGGCAGTGAACATGCTCTCATGGAGGCAGGTGGCCGCATGGACCGCGATCATCGCGATCGTGACCCCCTTGGGCCTGACTGCCGCTGGAATGGCATATGTCACGCTGCTTTTCCTGCTTCGGTTTATCGAACTTTGATGGCGCAAGCGCGCTCAAGGAGACCTCATGCAAGCACTTGTGAACACGAGCCGGATCATCGCTGACGAGCTTCGCAAAGCTGAGCGATCGATCAATCTGGCCGCACGGGATACGGCCCAATTTCTGATAACCACTTTGGATGCGATAGAAGCGCATCGAGTTTCGCCTGCAATGGTACAGCGGACGGTCGAGGCTACTGTATCAGCGCTGAGTGCACTCGTTGAGGGGCAAGATCATATGGCTATGCGCGCGCACATCTCGATCGAGAAAACCGGCCGGCACCTCGGCCTATCCGAGACGAATTGGGGCGAAGGCGCGCCTAAGCCGGCAATCAGGACGCTGGGCGAAGTCGAGAATGAAACCGTCTAACACGGCAGGGAAGGGTGATGTTGCTGCAAATCTTTCTGGCATTGCTTTTTAACGCGACCCTCATCCTTGTCTGCGGTTACGCGATCATTCGGGGCGGGCGTCCGGAGCGCATCGGCGGCCTCATCAATTTGCTGGCATCACTACTGACAACGGGCCTGCGCTTGGTGCACATCGAGTATTTTGCGCCCGCCGATGTTGTGATCCTTGCGATCGACATCGCCGTCATGGGCGGTTTCTATTGGCTAGGGGTCACAACAATCCGTTTTTGGCCCATTTGGGCAGGTGGCTTCGCCTTGGCAAATCTCTTCATGAGCCTGCTCGGCGGTCTGCTGCCCCGCGTGCCGCTCTTCGTGTATCATACCCAGCTCGGGATCTATGCCTATCTCGCGCTCGGGACTCTTGCAGTCGGAACATTCCGATTGCCGCGACACGCTGAACCCCATCTACGAACGGGATCGAGACAATCATGGAAACAGCACTTGAAGGAGACGAACTGATCGATATTGTCGTTCGGCTTCCACGCAAGGCCGTCGAGAATACGCTTTTATCAGCAGTTTGCGACAACCAGGAGATCGGGAGTCATCGCTTAGGCGAGGCGAAGGCCCTGCTGACGGGCCGTCAAAAGCTCACCACCTGTTTCAGCGGGGTTCGCTTTAGCGATCCAAGCTTCGACATGATCCTGCAGCTTTATGTCGCGACGCAAGAGGGGCGGCGGGTCACCGTGTCTCAACTTTCCAGCTTAAGCGGCGGTTCGAGCACCACTGCCTTGCGGCACATTGAACATCTCGAAGCGCTGGGCTACATCAGCCGCGAGGCAGATCGAGACGACCGGCGCCGCGCAAATGTTACGATGCTGCCGCCCCTATTGACGGCCGTGGACCGATGGCTCGATCTACAAATGGCGGCCTCACGCTTGGGATGTTGACACAGCACGACAACGGGCAAGCGAGGCATGTCCCATGAGGCTGGGTCCAAACCGCTCAATGTCTTTAACGTCTCCGGTCTTTTTCGCGTGGCGTCGACAATTCCGTCGATGGCACGTGACCGATCTCCGGATCCAGCATGTCACCTGACTTGATCCGGTCGGCGACAAGCTGGCGGGTTGGCTCTCCGATCGTCCCGATCATTCGGATGCTCTCGGCACGATCGCGGGCTGCCTTCATGGCCGCATCAACAATCGCCTGCGCCTGCGCAAGGCGAGGGTCGGCATGATTCGTCTCGGGCGTATTCTTGAGGAATAGCTCGGCAAGGCGCTCCTGTCCAGGCGAATGCCCCGGAAGCAGGATCGGCAGCTCCAGCGCGCGGACCGCACGCTGGAGCTGCGCTGGTTGGTGGCTGTTGATCTGGATACCCAATGCCGCACCGATCTCTCGAACGCGTTCCAGCGGCGTCTGCTTGGCGGTTATGACGGCATCGACCTGTCGCACGCCTAGGTAGGTGAGAAGGTGCGATTGATAGACTGGCCCCTTGGCGTGCCGGACATAGGCAAGCTCGGTACGGGCATTAGCGATAGCAGAGGAGGGCGCACTCTCCTCGATCAGACTGCGCAGCCGGACGGCGGCCTGTTGACGGGCAGCCGGCAGATAGCGCTCCAGCTCCTCGCGCGCCTTCCAGCGTTACCCGGTAGCGCTGCCCCTCAGGTGGCGCACGATTGGGAAGCATGGCGATCCCGGCGGGGCCGATGCGCACTTCGGGCGCGAGGTCGCGCCGAAGCGCCGCGGCGGCAAGAACCGTCGCCATGCCGCGGTGATCGCCGGTCAAGAAGCCGTGGCGGGACGCTTCCATCCATCGATCCTTATCGATGGCGGCGATGCGGATCGGGTGGCCGGCTTCGCGCGCGAGCTGGGCGGCGTGATGGCGCATCGCACGGCCATTGCCTTCGCGGAAAGGGTGAATGGCGTTGATCTCGTTGATGTGGTTGCCGAGCCGATCGAAAAACTCGTCTCGAGGAAGCCCCCGGAAGCCGCCCTGCGCTTCTACCTCGGCGAACCGCTTGTGGAGCTCGCGCGCGAGGTAGGGGACGGCCGCAAAGCTCGATCCCCCCTTGGCGATGTTGACGGTGCGGTCCTGGCCCGCCCAATCATAGAGGTCTTGGAACAGGTGCCTGTGAAGCGCCCGATAGCCGTCGGCCGTCGCCGGAAAGGTCAGGCGCGCAGCCTCCGCGCCGCGCGCCTGGGTCAGTCTCCGTTCGGCCTCTGTAAGGATTTTGTCGTCGGTGATCCCGAGCCGGTTCCGAAGGGTATCGGTGCCCGGATATGTGTAAGGGTCGCTTGCCAAGGTCAGGCACCGATCTGGCGGGTTCCGGTCTGATAGAGACTGAGGATGATCGAGGACATGAGCGAGGGCGGAACGCCCTCGTCGAGCATCATCGCGAACATCGCGTCTTCATCGGCGGTGGGCGTCATGTCCTCTATGACGAGATTGGCGCGAGACTCCGCAACATCCTCCCGCCACAAGGCGACCTGCTCGGGGGAGCCGCGTTCAAAATCCATCTGGCGGATGCGTTCGCGCAGCGCTTCGAGATCGATCTGGGCCATCGCGTCATCCTTTCAATCTTAACCTATGCTTCTCGACGCGATTTCTCAACAAATCACTCGGCACGATGGCCACTCGTTTCATCATATGCCGCGCCCGGTCCGGCGCGGCATATGGCTAGCAACTATCAGTATTCGCTTGCTAACATGATCGTCAGCACGCGCCTGGTCTGATGCTCGTCCCACGGCGCTTCGCTGCCATAGGTCAGGGTGTTATCGTAGTAATCCACTCTCCAGAAAACCGTCTCGGCAATGTCTTTGTCGTCGTTCGGCCGTGTCTGTGTCCACCGTCCGGAGGTGAGACGATAGACCGCGCCGAAGTCATGCTCCCCATAGGGATCATTGTTGCCGTCGAATTGCGAGAAGCTCACAATCGCCGCCAGCGCCGCGAAGCGATCGGCATCGGGAAGGGACTGAAGCCCTGGCGTGACGTTGGCGATGGAAGCGGTGCCGGGCTGGCTCCGGGCTGCGTCGTTCAGGCGACGGATGGTATCGAGGTGTTCAGGGCTGCGCATCGCTAGTCTCCTTCTGGCATAGGCCGCAAGGCCGCTCGGCCTCACGGCCCTGCCTGTCCGGCGAGGACGGGATGGGGAGGGGGAGCGAGAATCTACCGCTGGCGCGGGCGAGCCGCCCTAGCGTGGCCGACGCCCTGCAGGACGTCGGGTGCCAGGCTTGGCGGATTACACGGGCGGTCGATTGTCGTTCGGGAACGAAAGGGCAGCGCCCTTGGTGTTCCCCTCGGCCGAGCTTTCGCTTGGCAGAAAGGAGGCCAGACATCGGCATCGCGCCCACGGCGCGGCCATTGCACGGCGGGTTTTGCTAGCCGCGCTGCGCTGCCGCCACATCGCGTAACATCGCGACCCAACAGGCAAGAATCAGTCCTTCCTCGCCAGACGTCTCGTTCGTCACGCCGGCGTACACCCCCAGCAGGTCGGCGACCTCATCGAGCGAAACGCCGCCCTGGCGCGTCATTACAGTGGCGATCAGCGCGAGTGCACCGCCCATTGCGCGCACCAGCGCTGGATCGCTGCGGAACGGAGCGGGCGCAGAAACAGCGAGATTTTCGTCCGGAAGTTCCTCGCCGGGCTTCAGCGGTGCTTTCCGTTCGGCGGCATCGATCGCCGCGTGCAGATGGGCCGCAGCATGCGCTTCGCCAGTTTCATCGAGCAGGGCGATGGCCTCACGCATGAGGGCGATCGCGCGTTGTCGCATCGAGGCCAGATCTTTCATGCCTCGGCCTTGCGTAGCCGCGCCGTTGCAAAGATCGGCTTCACCGCGCCAGGTTCGCCGGCGCTCGTGATCTCCACGTCATCCTTGCCGGCGTGCTTGGCACGGTACATGGCACGGTCCGTAAGACGCATCAGAGCGTCGGCATCGTGCGGTGCGTCCGGTGGGATCAGCACGGCCCCCATGCTGCATGTCACAGGGTAGCGCCCTTCCGAGAGAACGGCGGTCAGGCGCGCATGTATGTCGCGCGCGAAGCCTTGGCCTTCGGCGATCGAAGGAACGCGCACGAGCAGGCCAAATTCGTCACCGCCAATGCGGCCGATCAGATCTTCGCGCCGCATGATGGAGGACGCGCCCTTGGCGAATGTCCGCAGGACCTCATCTCCGGCCTGATGGCCATGCCGATTGTTGACGGCCTTGAAGTCGTCGAGGTCGAGGATGACGAGCAGCAAGGTCTGCCCGGTATGCGCTGCATCTCGAATCCCCTGCCGAAGGCGATTATCAAAGACCTCCTTGTTCAGCATTCCCGTCATTCGGTCCCGGTGGGCGTAGCGGCGAGAAAAATGAAGGTTCCAGTGCAGACCAACACCCGCAGCGCCAGGATCGGGAGGCTGTCGGGAGGACTGGCGTGCAGGCTTGGCAACACGGTGAGGAATGCCGCGATGAACGCAACGAAACGTCCCTCGCGCACGCCCAGGCCCCATGCCGCGCCGCAGATGATCGGCACGTAAAGCAACGCAGATCCGATCCCGGGCACGACATGATCGAGGGTTGTGACAGATACAGTCGCAACCGCAATCGCGGTCCATATCTGCTTTCTGGAGTGCGCTTCGAGATACCCGGCCAATCGACCGACGGGCAAATGACTGTTCATGCACGCCTTCCAAATCCGCGAAATTCCTAAATTTAACATCAGCTAGTAAATTGATGCTTAAAACCCGTCGCCTTATAACCATCAAGCAGGCGAATGATGAAGGGTGAAACGCACCCATCCTGGATGCTTGCGCGCTATCGTCGCTGCAAATATCCGCCGATACCGAAAGTCCCTTGGCATCAGCCAGCAGGATTTCGCCTACGATATTGAAATGGATCGCACCTATTTCGGCGGGATCGAGCGCGGAGAGCGCAATGTCGCGATCGACAATATCGAGCGCATAGCGAAGGGCTTGAAGGTCAGCCCGCATTTGCTCCTGATCGATCCGAACGCGCGCGTCGACAATATGGAAGCCGCACCTGACTGAACGCGCGTAAGGCCGGAATCGCTGTTCGAATTTTCCGCTTTCGTTCTCGTCTCGGCTGACTCATAGAATCGTCATGCCGATCATGGCCGAACATCGCTGGCTCTACCCGATCGACTGGCCCGAGCTGTCGAGGCTGATCCGGTTCGGCCGTGCCAAGGGGCGCTGCGAGCACTGCCAGCGCCCGCATGGGGCTCGCGTGTTCCACCTGGGCGATGGCCGATGGTGGGACGCCGATCGCCGGCAATGGCGCGATGGGCGCGGTCGCCGGATACGCGCACCCGGCGACGGGGTGGCGGCGATCGTCCGTGTCACACGGGTTTATATCGCGTGCGCGCACCTGAACCATGATCCGACCGACAATGCGGCGCGCAACCTGGCTGCGCTCTGCCAGCGGTGCCACATGATCCATGACGCGGCCGAGCATCGGCGTCGGCGCTGGCTCAATGCCTACAGGCGGCGCGCGATAGGCGACTTTTTGGCCGGTACTTGATGGTATCGGTTTGACGAACGCGGCGGCCGGAGTCTGTGCTATAGCTGGCGCTGAGAAAAGGGACTGTGCGATGAAAATGACAGCAGGCTGTGTCGGTCTTGGCGTAGCACTGGGAGCCGCCATAGGCGCAGCGACCGATAACGTCGCTATGGGGGTCGCCATGGGGATAATCGTCGGCGCGGGGATTAGCGCGATAAGAATCAGGCGGGATGCTCGCGTTCAAGATTCAAACTGAGCTGCCAACCGGCTATTGGATGTTAACGTGGAAAGGGCTATATAGGGCTCGGCTTCATCGGCGTCGGTCGATGCACCTACCTGAGCCCGTCGCGCTGTGAACGCGGCGGGCTCAAACTTTTCAAAGTGAAAAGATGGGGTGGGAACCCTGTGAAGATCCCCACCCCGCCAGATCAGCTCTTACGCTGACCCAGCTTCACAATTGCGACCACGAGCGCGAACGCTGCAATCATCAATTGCACGGCTTCATATGCTGTCAAATCGAATACACCTCCTTTGGGCGGCAGGATTAGCGAAAGGAGCTGTGAACTTCCCGACGCTGCCGCCCAATGGGGCTATAGCCTGCTCTCTCGATTTAGGGGGAAATTCCCATCTTCGCCGATATTGTTGAAGTCGCCTCGGCGCCGCCTGGCCCTTGTGGGCGGGCGGCGCCCGCGGGCCTGAAAGGGCAGCGGGCGCGACGGGGCTGCTGCTGGACGGGGAGGGGAGAAGAAAGGGGTCCGATTATCACCGGACCCCCATCGTCATCATGCCATCTCGTCATCTGCCATCGCGTCGTCTGCCATGTCTTCGATGACGTCGCCATCGATCTCGGAATCGAAGTCCTCCGGATCGGCCTCGGGCTGGTCGAACGCGCCGATCTTCATCGGAGCGGGAGCCAAGTTGCGGGAAGGCGTTCGGACACGTTGACGGCAAGGTCGCCCTTCTTCTTGATGGTGGCGCAGTTCTCGGCGCTGGGAGCGCCACATTCCTCGCGCAACAGGTCAATCATCGCGGCACGGCGCATCTTGTCGAACAGGGCAATGGGGGCGCTCCAACGGGCGGCAATGTCCACCCCGCTCGCGCGCGCGACCTGCTCGAAGTGGTGATGCCGCCTGCCCGTCGAACCGCCCGCGAACACCGTTCCGTCCACCGTCATCGCGACAAGGCCCGCCAGCAACGCCATCTTGTCATCGCTGGTCATGGCGCGGATCGCCTCGAACCGGCCCTCGGCGGGGATCGACGCGAAGCGGGTCTTCCTCGACGGGGCGAACATCGCTGGTCACCATAAGCTCGTCGGGAACATCGGTCGCAACCGTCTTGGCCTGAACCTCAATCGCCATCTGATAGCTATGCGCGCCGTGGAGCAACTGGCCCGCAAGGCTGTCCAACAGCACGTCGAGCGCGAGCGCCGGGTCAGCCGCGACCGCCTCCTGCACGATCTGCGTCTTGATGCGCGTCAGGTCCGCGAACAGGCTGTTGCTGTAGAGCGGTTGCGGATCGCCGCTGCCCGCCTTCGGCTCCGCCTTCGCCCGGTAGAAGCTCTTGCCGAGCGAACCGTCATGGGAAACCCATAGCGCCACGCCACCGACCGCGACCTGCTGGGCGTTGAAGGCGCGCAGGCCTTCGGTGATCGCATCCCGCTCGTCGCACAGTGGCTCGATACGGTCGCTATCCTCGCCCTCCTTCTCGGCAATGGTCTCGATCTCAAGCTCGATCTCGGCAAGCCCCTCGGCCTCGGCCTCGGTCGGCTCGCGCGTGGCCGGATACATGCTGCCCTTCATGTAAAGGTCATAGGGCCGGTCCAGCGTGGCGCCCACCTCATGCCAACCGATCGCGCGATACTCGTCTGCGATGGCGTTCAGCTTGTCCTCTGCCAGTTCCTGCACAAGCTCGGTCCGGACCTGCCAGCCATAGCGCGCGCGCAGTGAGCCCAGCTTCGTCCAGAGGTCGGCGCACGGCAGGCGATCCGGCGCCGTCGTCATCTCGATGATGTAGAGCGAGGATTGGCCGCGGAGCGTCTCGGCGAAGTCTGGCGGGGATGCGCGGGTTCGGAGTACGCGCGAGAGCCATGCTGTCAGGTCGGCCGCAGATGCGACCGGGTGAATTGCCGCGCGGGCTGCGGCGTCTCGCGATATCTGCTGGGCTCGAGCGGCAACCGGCGCTGTCATGCTAAGGAGACAAAGCACAGCCTTGCAGGTAATGGCGTTTGACATTACATTGGTCGGCGAAGGAAGGAGGCTTCCCGTGAACGCGCTCACGCCTGCGAAGAAAGACACGATCCTCACCGTCACCGGAAAGGGGCAAATCACCCTGCGGAAGGATCTGCTCCAGCATCTGGGCATCCACACAGGGGCGAAAGTCGTCGTCCACAAGCTGCCGAACGGCCGGATCGAAGTCGAAGCGGCGCGCCCCGCAGGCAAGATTTCGGACGTCTTCGGGATGCTGAAACGGGAAGGCCAGCGGCCGATTTCGATCGAAGAGATGAACGAGGCAATCGCTGACGGATGGGCGGGAATCCGTTGAGGATCACGGCCGACACCAACATTCTCGTACGAGCTGTGACCGAAGACGATCCTGTTCAGAGCCCCAAGGCGCAAAAGCTCCTCGCCAAAGCCGATCTGGTGGCGATCCCTATCACGACGTTCGTTGAATGCTGCTGGGTTCTTGGCCGCGTTTATCGATTTCCTGCATCGGATGTGGCCAAGATGATTCGGAAACTTGTCGACGGCGACAACGTCGTCGTTGAAGCGGGCGCTGTGAGAGCTGGACTGGCACAGCTCGAAGCGAGTGGCGATTTCGCTGACGCTGTCATAGCCCATTGTGGCAGAGACCTGGGCGGGGAGACGTTCGTCAGCTTCGACAAGAAGGCCGTCGACCTGCTCGGGAAACGCGGGGAAGCCGTTCATTTGCTCAAATAGCCGAGAAGCGGCCCACCCCGTGGCCGCTCTTCCGCACCGATATCCACAAGTTCACCACCTGTTTTTCGCGGGTCGGTCGCTGCCACCGGACCATTGGACAAGGCGTCAAAAAGCCCGTTCTCTTCGCCTGCGCCAGTCACGAACTGTTCCGGCCTGATGTCACCGGAGAGAAGCCGGACGGCTTGGTAGGCGGTTTGGATGAGGTTGGGATAGGCTTCCACACCATTGGCGATGACCATTCGCTGTTGGCTATGGCGGCGGATAATCATCGTGGTCGGGGTCACTTCGACACCGAACCGCCGACCCAGCTCGGGCGACGATCAATGTCCATCAGGGTGACTTCCCACCCCATCTCGTCCTGGAAGCGCTGGAAGATCGGCCACCGAACGCGGCAATAGCCGCACGACGTGCGCAAAATTCACCGGCGTGGGCCTGCAGATAGGATCGCCGGATGCCGTCCTTCTGCGCAGTCATTTCGGCGCGGGGGTCGCCCACCATCGGGTTCGCCGATTTCGAATTGAGTTCGGGATGCTGGAGCATGGCGAGCTGCGTGACGCCGGCAAACGCACGGGCCTTGCGCCGTGCGAAGTCCTGCAAGCGCCAGAAGTCAGCGACCGCGTCTACGGTCAGCACCGTCGCCGCATAGTCCCGCTGCTGTTCGATTAGCTTGCGAATTTTGGGCGGTGTCCAGGTGGCGAGCTCGGCCTTGGCGGGATCGCTTGTTTGATGAGCGCGTCCGGATCGGCCTTGCCATCGTCCGCCTTGGGCGGCGCTTTGATCTGCCCCCCCCGCTGAGTCGCCCAAACGAAAGCTTCAATGGATCGCTTCGCGACGAACTGCTCAATGGCGAGATCTTCTACAGCCTCGCCGAAGCCAAGGTGCTGATCGAAGCTTGGCGGCGGCATTACAACACCGTTCGCCGGCACAGCAGCCTTGAATACCGACCACCGGCACCAGAAACGGTGACACCGCCATATCCGGCCTCCGGTGCCGCTTCTCTCCACCTCCGTCCGGACATGGCGGCGATGGGCTTAATCCACTAACAAACCAATCGGTCCACTCGGTGGGGGCAGATCATGTCTGGGCCATCGAGAACTTACGAGCTCAAGATGTCGCCTGCGGGCATAACACTCTCTCAGGAGTGTCATTCGCGCCTTTGTCTGCTCACGAATGAACTTCTCCCCTACGGTCAAACGCTTTTTTCTGCGCTCTTCCACTTACGGGATACCGACGCCGTCCTGATCGTCGACGACCTTGCAACGTTGAAGCGAGCTGGTCTGCTAGGGCCGCGTGCCTGCTTTGTCGGCGCGCCCGTCATGTTGGCCGAACTGATCCGCGAAACCGTTGCTCGTATCAAACAGGAAGTGCCGGAAAACCGCCATTCCATCATCGCTCATCAGCTTTGCCTTGTGGCGCTAAAACGCTTTCGGACTGCCCAGACTGACGAGGTTCTGGCGGCTTATCAAACCATGCTTGATGAAGCAGGCGCATGATTGAAAAATGTCGAAGACGCAGCGTTCGCTTCGGACACGTTGAACAGACGCCGTCAAGCTCATGAGAAAATGGGGCTAGATTGGCCAGTTCTCTCGTTGACCTATCATGTATCTTACATGATTTTCATTCTTCGAGTTGGGCCGTGGCGGGCGAATGCTGCCTCAGGAGTAGGAGATGGCGCTAGCACGGGAAGAGACGGCTTCAGAAGCGTCCTATCTACCAGAAGTGAAATCCTTGTCGGGTCACCGGGTCGAGCAGGAACGAAGGAGCAGGGGTATGAGCCAGGTGCAACTTGGCCAACGAGCCGGGCTCGGTCCCGCCTGGATACGCCAGATGGAGGGAGGCTATCCCAAAGTTCGGCTCGACGATCATCTCGCTTGCTTTGATGTCCTTAAGATATCGCCGCTGGTTGTGATGATACCGATCCTGTTTCTGATGCATGGCCGGCATTACCCGCCGCACCTGCTCCTTGGCGATCTCAAGCGCCTGAACGCCGCGCTCATCGACTTCATCATCAACTGGAACGTGTCGGACATCCGAGACGCCATGCTTCCGGCTCATGCGAGTCGTGATGAGGCCCAGATGGCCGACGAGGACTGAGGCAGCCGCGAGACGCGGAATCGTCATCATAAAGCATCAGGACCGACCCGATCCGGCAACTCATCGTTATTGCAACTCATTCGCAACTAAGATATGCGGCCATTATGGTTTAGGAATTTCCGTAATGCCAACCAACGCTGCAGCCCTCAGTCGACTGATGTTCGCGGAAGAGCGATCGCTGAAGCGATTCTTTGCGCGCCTGGTTGACCGGGACAGCCTTGAGGACACGCTCCATTCGCTTTGGATCCGGGTGCAGCGCGTGGAAGACGAACCCCCAATCTACGACAAATCGGCATTCCTCTTCTATCTCGCGAAGAACGTCGCGATCGACGCCGGAAGGGTAGAAGCACGGCGCAAGCGCCTTCAGTCCGAGATCGAAAGCGTCGTTTGGGGCATCGATTACGAACTGCCGACCGACGAGGTGGCGATAGCGAAGGATGATCTCAGCCGGGTGCTCGCACGCGCAGAAGCCCTGTCGGAACCGACCAAGACAATCTTTTATCTGAATCGTATGGAGAATGTCCCCATTCGTGAGATTGCCGTTCGGCTCGGAGTTTCGCGTACGACGGTCGAAAAACATCTCCGCCGGGCGCTCGCCGCCCTTGGCGAGGCTCTTTCCGGTGGCTACTGAGAATTTTCGATAAGCTACGGTTAGGCAAACGGTCCGCGATTTCGCCCTAGGAATTATAGGCCGGCGATTGTCCTGGCGTGACCGGATTTCTGAATGGGCCGCATCGACGATCATGACCCCTCAGTGACGGATGAAGCGCGACGTTGGGTCGTAAGGCTCACTTCTGGCGATATGACCGAACGTGAGATGGCGCACTTCAAGGCGTGGCGTCTCGATCCGGCTTGCGAACGTGCGTTCAGCATCGAGATGGCCAACTGGCGCCGGCTCGGTCAGCTGCGTGACGGTCTGTCTGGATCCATTGTCCTTCCTTCACCGGCCGACGTGCTTCGCCGAAAAATACGGCGCTGGACCGGGCAGGGCATCGCGGTCGTTGCTGCGGCTGGAGTGCTCCTGTGGGCAGGGCCTGGGCTGCTTGTGCGCGCTCAGGCGGACCATTTAACGGGAGCGCAGCTACAAAATGTAGACCTGCCGGATGGGTCGATGGCCGTTCTTGATGCTGGCGCTGCGATCGCCGTTGAGTTCAGCGAAGGGAGCAGGCGGGTTAAGCTCCTGCGTGGACGGGCGTGGTTCGATGTGTCGCATCAGCCCGGGCCGGCGTTTGAGGTCGCTGCAGCGGGTGGCATCATCCAGGATATAGGCACCGCCTTCGAGGTTTCGCGCGATGGCGATCGTGTCGAGACAACGGTTTCAGAAGGGCGGGTTAGAGTCGTTTCACCTTCGCTTGAAAGCCTGCAGCTTTCCGCTGGGCAGCGGGCGACTTTCACTGACGCGCTGCCACCAAGGCGCGGCCAAAGCCTTGCTCCGCAAAAGGTCGCAAATTGGCGCACCGGAAACATCGTCCTCGAAGGTGTCGACGTTCTTTGCGCGATCCGCGCGGTCGCTCGTTACCGAACTGCGCCAACTTGGGTATGGGGTCAGTTTGATCCTCAGGCGCCGATCACGGTCGTGCTCCGAAGCGACAGACCAGATGCGGCCCTTGATGCGCTGGCAGCCGCGGAGAACCTCTCTCTTCTCAGGCTGCCGGGCGGCGCAGTAATTGTCCGCCAAGCCCACGCCTTTTAAAAAAATCTTGTCGAGGGGTTAGGCAACAGCTCTCTCTTGTCGCCCTACCTAGTGTCGTCTGTTGCTAATGCGTCGCAAGACGGAGACTTTGGCCGTGGCGCGGGGCTGCGGAGTCAGTGCTAGGAGGTTTCGAACTAACAATGTCGGATATGTTTGGCGCGGTCCGGGGGCGGACTCTCAGGATCAGTGCTATTCTCCTAGCAGCTGTTAGCTCGTCGGCCATGATCACGTCGCCCGCGCATTCACAGGCTACAGTCCCTACCACTACTGCGGAAGCCGACTTCGCAATTCCTCCACAGCCCCTAGTCGATGCGCTTAACGCCTTCTCTCAGGCTACCGGAATTCAAGCCATCTATCCGACGGCGGCGGGCTCTGGAATTTCGTCGCCTGGGGTGCGAGGTCGAATGTCAGCAGGAGCTGCATTATCGCAGCTGCTGGCTGGGACCGGGCTCACCTTCAAATTCACGGGACCGCAGGCTATCACGCTTGAGCCCGCACCACAAGACGCGAGTGGGGCGATCCAGCTCGGACCAGTTCGAGTGGAAGGAAGTGATTTGGCTGCAGGTGGTTCGGGCTATCCAGTTCCAAGGACGGACCGGGCCGCAACAGATCGATCCCGCAGCTACCGAGCCCGTGCCGCAACCGTTGTTGGGAAAATTGCCCAGGATCTACGAGCAATTCCTCAGTCGGTGACTGTTGTGACCCGCCAGCGAATGGACGATCAGAATATCGTCTCGCTCGAAGACGCGCTCCGGCAGACCACGGGCGTTACCGCCGTCACATACAATGCTGTCACGTCTTATTTTCAGGTTCGCGGTTACCCTGCGGAAATTCAGTTCGATGGAATTCCCAGCGAAAGCGCCAGCATCCAGTATGCCCCCCAATTCGATATGGCAATGTACGATCGGGTCGAGGTGCTACGTGGTCCCTCCGGCCTTTTGCAAGGTCAAGGCTCTCCGGCAGGCACGATCAATCTTGTTCGCAAGCGGCCACACGACACGTTTGGCTGGGCAGCGAGCCTTATGGGAGGAAGCTGGAACAATTTCCACGGCGACATCGACATAACGGGACCAATCGACAAGGCTGGCGCCCTCCGTGCCAGATTCGTCGCTGCAGGCGAGGATCGCGACTATTTCACTGATAAAGAGCACGAGAAGCATGGACTTTTATATGGCATTTTGGAGTATGATTTAACGCCGAGCACTACTCTCACAGTGTCTGGAGCATATGAACACCAGCGTGCGGGACCATTTTCTTTTGGTCAGTCAGTTTATGCGAACGGCCAATTCCTTGATGCGCCGCGATCTGCGTTCTTCGGAGTGGATTGGTCGCGTCTGTCTTGGATTACGCGCGAAGCATACGCCTCGCTTGATCAGGACTTCGGCGGCGGGTGGGCAGCGAAGGCCAGCCTAAACTATCGCTGGGGAAATCAGGATTATGTGTATGGCTACCTTAATGGCCCCGTAACGCTGACAAACGGCAGTCGCTATGTCCTCCAAGCTAATCGATTCGAAAATGAGGCTTTCGGCGCAGACACTTATATCGGCGGACCGGTCGATCTCCTCGGTCGAACACACCATCTGCTCTTCGGAGCGAATTACTCGTGGCGCGTGTCGACCGGAGGTAACGGCAATATTGCGACCACGGTTCCGGATATTTATGAGATTAAGATTTCCGAGCGACCTGTCCCCGTTACGAACAGATCCAACCCTCATATCGAGCAATATGGCTTGTACGCTCAGGCAAGGGTGAGCCTGCTTGATCCACTTACGATCGTCCTCGGTGGTCGACTGACAAACTACAGCTCAAAGACTCGGTCGGGTTTAGTGACCTATAGCGCCTACCGTGACACTGGGGACATCACCGGGCATTTCACGCCATCCGCAGGCATCGTTTTCGACATCACTAAGAATGTCACATTCTATGGCAGCTATGCCAGCATCTTCTCGTCGCAGAACAACATGACCTTCGAGGGTGATCTGCTCCGTCCTCGGACAGGCAAGCAGTTTGAAGTCGGCGCAAAGGCGTCATTGCTGGACGACACGCTCAACGTATCGGGCGCGCTGTTCAATGTTGTCGACAATGGCCGCGCGTTCACCGATCCGCTGCACCCGAATTTCTATATCGCTGCCGGCAAGGTCCGTAGCCGGGGTGCCGAAGCTGAAATCAGCGGGGAACCACTGCCAGGGTGGAGCGTGTTCGCCGGCTACACCTATTTGCAAACGAAGTTTCTCAAAGATCCTACAAATCAGGGGGCGATCTTCGATCTGGAAGAGCCGCGCCATACGCTTAAACTTTGGAATACCTACCGGATCGGCGAACTTGACCAGCCCGGTTTTCAACTTGGCGCCGGGGTTCGTGTGATGAGCAAGACGACGCGAGGCGGGCCGGTGCAAGGCGCTTACGCCGTTGTGGACGCTCAGGTTGGTTACAGGCTGAACGATCAGTGGTCGGCAACCCTTTCGATCAACAACCTGCTGGACAAGACCTATTATACGCGGGTGCCATCGGCCCTCTTTGGCTTCTACGGTGCGCCTCGCAATTTCACACTAACCCTGCGCAAGGGGTTCTGAGTTGCCCGGACGGCAGCGAGATCGAGAACCGAGGCGCGGCTTAGTCCCGCGCGTGAACGCGCTTAGAATCATGCAGTGGTCTCACCGCTGGTCGAGCCTCATATGCACGATCTTTCTACTGATTCTGTGTGTCACGGGGCTTCCCCTCATCTTCAAAGATGAGATCGGCCGCTTGAACGGCGATCTTGAAAGCCATGCCGTCACGAACGATTCAACGCGTGTCAGCCTGGACAGGTTAGTCGTGGCCGCGCGGAGCAGGTATCCGAACGAGGTGATCGCTTCGATGTTTATCGACGATGACGCACCCGAAATCTTCGTGACGATGGCTCCGTCCTTTTCAGCAATGAAAGACGATCTCGAGAAAGTTCATTTTCTCCGTTTCGACGCTCGCACCGGGGAGGTGCTCCAGCGATCTGAGCACGACCGGAGTCGCGGCGTGAATGTCGTCGGCTTTTCCAAGGAGCTTCACGAAAGCCTGTTCGCAGGATTTTTCGGAGAAATGTTGCTTGCCTTAATGGGCCTCTTGTTCGTCATCGCCATGGCCACGGGTATCGCACTCTACGGTCCTTATACGCGCAAGGCGACCTTTGGCACGGTGCGTCTTGCCCGATCGAAGCGAACGTATTGGTTCGATCTCCACAATCTTCTCGGCATCGCCACCTTGTCCTGGGCGCTAGTTGTCGGCGTTACGGGTGTAATGAATGAAATGTCCACGCCGCTATTCGAGGCGTGGAGGAGGCGGGATGTCGCTGCAGAGCTTTCTGCATACCACAACAATCCGCAAAGCGCCGATTCGCCCTTAACATCTTTAGATCGCGCCGTTCAAACGGCCGAAGGTGCGATGGACGGTGCATCGGTAAGGCGTATCGTTTTTCCTGGCGCCAATAACGGCAGTCCCTATCACTATCTCCTCTGGGGGTTCGGGACAAAGCCATTTGCCCGCGAGCTATCTCGCCCCGCTTTGGTCGATGCGCGGTCAGGTCAGCTTTCCGCAGTCGTGCGAACTCCTTGGTATTTGAGCGCGGTGCAAATTTCTCGCCCTCTGCATTTTGGAGACTATGGCGGTCTGCCGCTCAAAATTCTCTGGGCGCTTCTCGACGTGGTGACTATCATCGTCTTGAGTAGCGGCCTTTACCTGTGGGGCGCTCGGCCCCGCCGCGAGAAGGCTAAAATACCTGTCGACGGCTTGCGTTCTGCCGCCTTGGCGTTGGAGCCGGCGGAATGACCCGGCGAGTAAATGTTGGGTTTGGTCGCCAATGGGCTATGCCGCTGAGCCTCGCCGTCCTGACCCTGTTTGGCCTGTTCTCTGCTCTGCTTGGCGAGGGAGGCATCTGGTGGTGGCTATCCTGGGCCGCACTCACTGTTCCGCTACTAGTCATAGCACGCTGCTGGCCGCTTCGGCGGCTGTTCCAACGAAAGACCTAGTCATGACAAACAGTCGTCGCGCTGCTGTAGGAGCGGCGTTCCACGCCATTCTCGCCTTGCCCGCCACCGCTTTCGCACAGGACTTCGCGACGCTGCCCCAAAACCTCACCGCTTGGGGCATGTTCGCCTCTGCCGACTGGGTAGTGAAAGCGGTCATCATCGGTCTAACGATCGCCTCCGTAGTGACGTGGACGGTGCTTGTCGCGAAGTCGCTGGAATTGAGGAAGGCCGCTAGCGAGCAGCGAAAGGCGTTCGCCGCTATCGAGGGCGCCCGGTCTCTCGTCGAGGCCTCCAAGCTACCAGATAGTGCTGGCTCGCCACTGATCATCGCCGCTGTGACCGAGCTGAGGCTGTCATCCGACGCTCTGGAGGACGGCGAAGGATTGAAGGAGCGCGTCGCCTCGCGCTTCGAACGCATTGAGGCAGCGATCAGCCGCAAAATGACCATGGGCACGACACCACTTGGCACGATCGGCGCTACCGCGCCATTCGTCGGCCTATTCGGGACGGTATGGGGTATCATGAACAGCTTCATCGGCATTTCGCAGAAGCAAACCACGGATCTCGCTGTGGTTGCGCCTGGGATAGCCGAAGCGTTGCTGGCAACCGCCATCGGCTTAATTGCAGCGATTCCGGCCGTGGTCATCTACAACCACTTCGCCCGCCAGATCGCGGCCCACCGCGCGATGGTCGCAGACAGCTCGGCTGCTGTTCTGCGATTGGTGTCACGCGACTTGTCACGAGGTATCGCTGGCAGGGCTGACCTGCGCGCGGCGGAGTGACCGTCGTGGCCTTTAAAATCAGTCATGCCGACGACGGCGATATGCCCGTCAATCACGAAATCAACGTTACGCCTTTCATTGACGTGATGCTGGTGCTGCTCATCATCTTTATGGTGGCAGCGCCGCTTGCGACCGTGGAAACCAAAGTAGACCTGCCAACCTCGACGGCGCAGCGCCGGCCCAAGCCAGACAAGCCGATCTACCTGACGGTGAAGGCTGACAGGAGCTGGGTTTTGAGCGATACGCCCGTCACCCCCGACAGCCTGGCGGCCAGGCTAGATCGACTTTCTCACGGCGACCGCGATGCCCGCATCTACCTCCGCGCCGATAAGACCGTGGATTACGGCTCGCTGACGAAGGCGATGAACGGACTGCGCGCCGCTGGCTATCTCAAGGTGGCGCTGGTCGGGCTGGAAGGTGGTGCCGGTTCGTGATGCTGATCGAAGACCGCGCTGAATTGCGCCGCTGGGGTGGAGCGCTGACATTGGTAGTGCTGGTCCATGCTGCGCCCGCGCTGGTCGCAGCCTGCTGGCCCGGGTCGACCATCTCCCCGCCCGCGTCCGAACCTTCGATGCTGATCGACATGGCGCCGCCGGCCGCGCCGCCGATGCCGCCCTCGGAGCAGCCGGCGGGGCCGAAGCAAATCAAGGCCGAGGTACTCAGGCCGAAACAGGAAGACGATCCTTCGCCAAGCCCGCCTATTGAGCATCTGACCGTAGCGCTTCCAATTATCTCGCCGCAGTTGCCAAGACAGGAATCGCAGCAGATCGCTGCCCGGACTACCGCGCCGGCCGCACGGCCCATGCCGCCAGCAGAGGCACCATCCGCAGGCAAGGTCACTTGGCAGGGGCTGGTGCTGGGGCGGCTCGAGAAGTTCAAGCGCTACCCCTCAGGCGCGCAGGCGCGCCGACAGCAGGGCGCACCCTACATTCGCTTCGTCATGGATCGCGATGGAAAGGTCATCTCCTCGATACTGGAGCGCAGTTCGGGCTTTTCCGCGCTGGACAAGGAGGCCACCTCGTTGCCCAGGCGCGCCCAGCCTTTTCCAAAGCCACCCCCAGACGTGGCTGGTGAAACCATCGAACTCGTCGTCCCCGTTGAATTCTTCATGAAGTGATCGAACCGTGGGTGTCGACGTCTATGCATTGCGCCGGCCTCCCAAGAAGGAGCGAGCCGTCCTCACCTTCCTACGCGAGGCGGTCTCGTCTGAGGCGAACCAACCGGCACTCGGTGAGGAAATCCAATTGCCCGCTCTCTCAACCGAGGAAGCTATTCTCGCGCGACTTAGCCTTCTGGCCGCAGCAATGACCTTATCATCCGCAAGGGGCACTATGCGGCGAGGGGGACAAATGCCCGTTGCTCGGGATAGCGCAGTACTTGGCGGGCCTAGGACCGCAGTTGCGCCCGGACGAGCGCCTACGC
>Ga0070668_100000841_pt1 | contig 21235 bp, 18 predicted proteins | sample KBSS43metaG_FD_64661 | JGI IMG/M metagenome (GOLD analysis project Ga0070668, IMG submission 64661) | Switchgrass rhizosphere microbial communities from Kellogg Biological Station, Michigan, USA - KBS S4-3 metaG | ecosystem: Host-associated > Plants > Roots > Rhizosphere > Soil ...
ATCTTCGAGATCGGCTCGTACCGCCGAGTCGCCTCGCAGCTCGCCGGGCTGACCTGGGGCGCGGAGGACCTGCCCGCCGCGATCGGCGCCACCACCGCGCGCGAGCCGGACGGCAGCTACACCGCGCCGTATGAAATGGTCCGCGCACTCACCCTGTTCGGCGCCCATGCCGCACGGGTGCCGGCGATCGAGACCGTGTTTCCGCGCATCGACTCGCCAGAGGCGTTGGCCGCCTATGTCGCCCGCGCGCGGCGCGACGGCTTCACCGGCATGATGGCGATCCACCCCGCGCAGATTGCGATCATCAACCGGGGCTTCTCACCGACCGAACAGGAACTGGCGCATGCCCGCGCAATCGTTGCCGCCTTCGCCGCCAATCCCGGCGTCGGCGCACTCAAGCTCGAGGGCAGGATGATCGACCGCCCGCACCTCGTGCAGGCACAACGCCTCTTGGCGATAGGGAGCTGAGATGAGCGAGGAACAAGCGGTGCTGCGCATTGAGCGCGAGGGCGCGGTCGTCGTCCTGACCCTGAACCGGCCGCGTGCCGGCAATGCCCTCGACCTCGTCCTGTCGCGCGCGCTGATGAACGCGGCGATCGCCTGTGACCAGGACGCGACCGTTCGCGCGGTGCTGCTGCGGTCGGAGGGCAAGCTGTTCTGCGCGGGCGGCGACCTCGGCGCCTTCGCCGGCGCCGGCGACAAGGTGCCCGACCTGATCTCCGAAGAGACCGCCTATCTCCACGCCGCGGTCGCCCGGCTGGCGCGGATGGACAAGCCGCTGGTGACGGCGGTGCAGGGCTTCGCCGCCGGCGCCGGCTTCAGCCTCGCCGTGCTCGGCGACATCGTGCTCGCCGGCAAGGCGGCGCAGTTCACGCTCGCCTATACCGCGATCGGCCTGACCCCGGATGGCGGGGCGAGCTGGCTGCTGCCGCGGCTGGTCGGGCTGCGCAAGGCGCAGCAGCTGATCCTGACCAACGCCCGCCTGTCCGCCGACGAGGCGCTGGCGATCGGGCTGGTGACCGAGGTCGCGGCCGACGACGCGCTGGACGGCGTCGCGCGGGGCTGGGCGCAGCGCCTCGCCGACGGACCGACCAGGGCTTTCGCGCGGAGCCGCGCGCTGCTGCTGTCGAGCTTCGGCGAGACGCTCGAAACCCATCTGGAGCTGGAGTCGCGCGGCATCGTCGCCTCGGCCGGCGGGGTCGACGGCAAGGAGGGCATCGCTGCCTTCCTCGCCAAGCGCGACGCGGCGTTCTGCGGCCTGTCCTGACGCGACGCAGACGAATTGGGAACGGGGGACGACATGGGCGATATCGCTAACATCAATATTGAGGACGGCATCGCGAGCGTTATTTTCGACGCGCCGCCGGTCAACGCACTGAGCCATGCCGTACGCCGGGCGATCGTCGACAATATCGAGGCGCTCTCGGCCCGTTCCGACGTGACAGCGATCGTGCTGCGCTGCGCCGGCCGCACCTTCTTCGCCGGTGCCGACATCTCGGAGTTCGGCCGGCCGTTCGAGGCACCCGACCCCAACGACGTCATCGCCGCGCTGGAAGATTGCCCCAAACCGGTCGTCGCCGCGATCCACGGCACCGCCCTCGGCGGCGGGCTGGAGGTCGCGCTCGGCGCGCATTACCGCATCGCGCTCGGCAGCGCGCGGCTCGGCTTTCCCGAAATATCGCTCGGCCTGCTCCCTGGTGCGGGTGGTAGCCAGCGCGCGCCGCGGGCGATCGATGCTGGCGAGGCCCTCGCGCTGATCACGAGCGGCAAGCCGATCCATGCGAGCCGCGCGCTCGAACTCGGCCTGATCGACCGCCTCGTCGAGCAGGATCTCGACCGCGAGGCGCGCGCTTTCGCCCGCGAGCTGGTCGAGAAGGGCGCGCCGCTCCGCCGGCTGCGTGACGCAGCCGTCCGGACCGGCGACGCCGCGGCCCTCGAAGCGGGCCTGCAGGCGGCACGCACGGCGTCGTCCGCGGCGCTGGCGGGCTGCGCCGAGGCGCTCGATCTCGCGCTTGCCGTGCCCTTCGCAGAGGGCCTTGCCGGCGAGCGGGCGATCTTCGACCGTCTGAGCGCCGGCACCGAATCACAGGCGCTCCGCTACGCCTTCTTTGCCGAGCGCGCGGCGGGCAAGGTGATCGGGCTCGATCCGGGCGTCACGCCGGCGCCGGTCGCTCGGGTGGGCGTTATCGGCGCGGGCACGATGGGCGGCGGCATCGCCATGAACTTCCTCAACGTCGGGATCCCGGTAATCCTGGTCGAGGTGCGGCAGGAGGCGCTCGACCGGGGTGTCGCCACCATCCGCCGCAATTACGAGGCGACCGCCAAGAAGGGCCGCCTGACGATGGCGGCGGTCGAGGAGCGGATGGCGCTGATCGCGCCAACCCTCGATTTCAACGCGCTCGCCGAGGCCGACCTGGTGATCGAGGCGGCGTTCGAGAGCATGGAGGTCAAGAAGGACATCTTCACCCGTCTCGACGCCATTGCCAAGCCGGGTGCGATCCTCGCCACCAACACCTCGTTCCTCGACGTCGACGCGATCGCCGCGACCACCACGCGGCCGCAGGACGTGCTCGGCCTGCACTTCTTCTCGCCGGCCAATGTCATGAAGCTGCTGGAAGTCGTGCGCGGCGCGAAGACTTCCGATGCCGCGCTCGCCACGGCGATGGCGCTCGCCAAACAGCTCGGCAAGAGCGCGGTGGTCTCGCGCGTCTGCCACGGCTTCATAGCCAACCGGATCATGGACGTGCGCCGCGTGGCGGCGGAGCGCATCCTCCTCCAAGGCACCGACATCGCGGCGATCGACGGCGCGCTCACCGATTACCGCTTCCCGATGGGTCAGTTCCAGATGTTCGACCTCGTTGGCCTGGATGTGCTGGGACGCGATTCCGACGCGCGCACCCTGATGGGCGATTTCGTGGCCGCCGGCCGGCTCGGCCAGAAGAGCGGCGGGGGCTATTACGACTATGACGAGAAGCGCCGCCCCGCCCGCTCGGAAGCCGCCGATGCGATCATCCGCGGCTTCGCGGCCCATGCCGGGATCGAAGCCGCCGCGCTCGATCCGGCCGACATCCTAGCGGGCCTGCTCTACCCGGTGGTGAACGAGGGCGCGCGACTGATCGAGGAGGGCATCGTCCAGCGGGCGTCCGACATCGACGTCGCGGTGATCGCCGGCTATGGCTGGCCGGCCGCGACCGGCGGCCCGATGTTCTGGGCGGACACCGTCGGCCTGCCGCAGATCGTGGCCGCCCTCGACGGCGTCCCCCCGGCCAGCGGAGACCAACATTTCCGACCATGTCAACTCTTGCGCGACTGCGCCGCGAGCGGGCAGGCCCTTCATTCGATTTCGAGCTGAGTTCGCCGTGGAGGGCTGATGACCAGGATGACGCGGGCTCCGAATCTTGCCGGTGCCCAGTCCGCGTCTAACTGGGGTCGGCGAAGCGAACGTCGTCACGGGCGGTGCAGCGGGATCGGCCTAGCCACTGCATATCGCATAGCGGATGAGGCCGACAGTTCGAGGTTCCCGACCCCAACGACGCCATCACAGCGCTGGAGAATTGCCCCAAGCCGGTCGTCGCCGCGGTTCTGGCGGAGGCGACGCAGCGGCGGCGGTATTATATCAGACGGAATGTGGCGTTAGGACAGCGCGGCCAATGATCGTGCCACTACGGAGGCGGTGGAGGACCTCTTCCGCCGCGTCGAGCGGGAAGGTGGTGGTTTTCGCAGCGACCTTTCCGGCGCGGGCGAGCGCGATCACCGCCTCCAGATCGTGCCTGCTGCCGGCCAGCGGGACGAAGACCTCAACCTGCGGCGGCAGCGCGCCGCCCAGCCGAACCTCCACGGCGCCATCGGCGATGCCGACCAGCGCCAGCTTGCCGCCGGTCGCGACCACGCCGCAGGCAAGGTCGACCGTCTCGCGGCTTCCGACCATGTCGATCGCCACCTCCGCGCCGATGCCCTCGCAGAGCGCGGCGATCCGCGCTTTCGCGTCTGCGCCGGCTTCGACCGTTTCCCAGGCGCCGAGCTGACGCGCATAGCTGAGCCGCGCCGCGTCAGTGTCGACGGCGATCACCCGGGCGGGAGTGATCGCGCGGATGATCTGCACCGCGACGTGACCGAGGCCGCCGATCCCGATCACCACGCAGCGCGATCCTTCGACCAGACGGTCGCGGACATTGGCGACGACGTTGTAGGAAGTCATGCCGGCATCGGTAAGCGGCGCGGCTGCGACCGGGTCCAGATCGCCGATCGCGACCAGCCCGGATGCTGGCGCCACGACATAGTTCGCCATCCCGCCGTCGCGTCCGGCGCCCAGCGAGGAGGGAAAGCGCGTGCGGCAAAGATTGGCTCGGCCATCAAGGCAATTGGGACAGCGCTCGCAGGAGACGAGAGGAAAGACCGCGACAGCGTCGCCGACCGCCCAGCCCGACACCGCGGGACCTAGCGCCTCTACCCAGCCGACGATCTCATGCCCTAAAGTGTGCGGCAGCGGGTAGCCGAAGCGGTCCGCAGCCTCCACCGCATGCACGTCGGAGCCGCACATGCCCGCGGCGGCGACCTTGATCAGAACCTCGCCGGAGCCTGGTCGCGGCGTGTCGACCTCCACCAAGCGCACGTCCTGCGTACCGAACAGCCGGAATGCCTGCATCATCTTCTCCTCATGCCGCGCACCCGGCGATGGCGTTCTGCGGCGCGCTCTCCAACTCGGATCGACGCTCGATGTGAACGGCGCCCAGCATGACGCGCCGTGCTTGGTCGGGCTTGGACCGAGCCTGAACTTCGGCGGCGCCCGCCTGCGGGAGCTGCCTCAGGCTGCCTGGCTCCTCCAGAGGTCTGCAAGCGTGCGCCTTTCCCATTCATCGTCGGCAAGGGTCGTGCGCTGCGCGATCAGCGCGAACGCATCGCTCGTGCCGTCGAGGCGGAGCGGCGGTTTCCCGGCCTCGATTGCGTCCGCGATGCGGACGGCTACGCTCTCGGCGCTCCACGGCACCTTGCGGCTCGCCGCGATCCGCCCCTTCACCCGTGCCGCCAGATCGGCATAATCGGGCGAGATGACCTCCTGACGATTGTCGCCGAACTTCGTCTCGATGGCGCCCAGCGACACGATGCAGACGTCGATCCCGAACGGCGCGAGCTCGATCCGCAGCGCTTCCGAATAGGCTTCCAGTGCGGCCTTGGTCGCGGCGTAATGGCCGAGGAGGGCAGTCGAGCGGCGGGCGGCCGCCGACGAGATCTGGTAGATCGCACCGGCTTTGCGCGCCCGCATCGCCGGCAGGAAGCCGCGGAGCACCCGGAGCGCGCCGAACACGTTGGTGTCGAAGATCCGCTGGACGTCGGTGGCGCTCGGCGACTCAACGGCGCCCCAGACCGTGACGCCGGCATTGTTGATGAGGATGTCGATCGCGCCCGCCGCCCCCACGGCATCGGCCACCGACTGATCGCTCATCACGTCGAGCGCGAGATGCTGCGCCACGTCCAGGTCGGCGATCGTCGCGCGGCGCCGGGCGGTTGCCACCACCGCATGCCCGCGCCGGGCCAGCTCCGCCGCCATCGCCCGGCCGAGACCGCTTGAACACCCGGTGATCAAAATGCGCTTTCCCATCACACCTCCTGCCTTCTGTCGTTCACGGTGCGACAGAGGTTTAGTCTCTATTGAGCTATATCATAGGAGGATTCCAGCTTTCTCTGCGGAGTGCTCGTCTATCCTGAGATGTGCTGGAAAGGCTCGCGCCGAGGGCGCGTTCGGGCAAGGCGGAAACGCAATCGCCCATTGAGTTATAGGATTGGAGGCGATACTGAGTGAGATCATTCAAGGTGCGCGCGTGGGTAGGTCCCTCAGGATCGGTGCAGGCGGACGACACAGATAGTCGCGGCAAGCGCGGCATGAACGGGAGAGGGGATGATGAAGGGGAGATGGGCAATCCTTTTGGCCGTGTCGGGGTCCAGCCTGCCGATCACAGCGAGCGCGCAATCGAGCGGCGCCGCTGCACAGCCCACCGATCCCGGTCAGGGCGGTGAGATCGTCGTGACCGCCCGCCGCCGCGAGGAAAAGCTGCAGGACGTTCCGGTCGCCGTAACGGTGCTGGGCGGTGCCGAGCTGCAGAAACAAAATCTGCAGAGCATGAGCGAGTTCCAGCGCTCGGTGCCGAGCCTGACGATCACGCCGTCCAGCTCACGCGGCAGCAGCGCCAATATCATGATCCGTGGCCAGCGTCAGACCGACAACACGATCTTCGCGGATCCCTCGGTCCAGACCTATGTCAACGAATTCAATGTCTCGCGTACCAGCGGGCTCGACACAACGATGTTCGACCTCGAATCCGTCCAGGTGCTAAAAGGGCCGCAAGGCACCCTGTTCGGCCGCAATTCGACCGGGGGCGCGCTGCTCGTCACGACGCGCAAGCCCGGCGACGCATTCGGGGGCTACCTCCGCTCCTATGTCGAAACGCCGATCGGCGTGGGTGTCGAAGGCGGCGTCGACGTGCCGCTGACAGAGGGTGTCGCCCTGCGGTTGGCGGGTAATTACCAGTGGCGGCGGGGCTATACCCGTGTCGTCAACACCCGGCAGCATCTCGACGATCGCGATCGTTGGGCGGGCCGCGTCACGCTCGACCTGAAGCCGGTCGACGGCCTGCGCTCGACTTTCGTGTTCGAGGCGTTCGAGTCGAACGAGAACGGCCTTGGTACCTATGGTTTTGATTACGTCCCCGGCGGGGCGGGCAGCGCTGGCGTCCGCGGCGCGGTGATTGCGTTCGGCTATGCCGCCGCCTTCGCGCAGGGGCAGGCGCTCGGGTACCATGAGACGACCTCCAGCGTGCTCGGCGTCTCCGAGTACAAGACCCGCAGCGTGAGCAACACGACCACCTACGACATCGGTTCGGGGATCACCCTCAAGAACGTTGCCGGTTACCGCTATGTTCATGGGCACGACATCGCCGATCAGGACGGCACCTACGCCGATGTGATCGTCAACGACGGGGTCAACAGCGCCAAGGAGTATACCGAGGAGCTCCAGGTGCAGGGCTCCTCCTTCGACGACAGCCTGGAATGGGTGGCCGGCGCATATTACTTCCACGAGACCGGTCTCGACACGGTCAAGGCCTATACCTTCAAGGTGCCGCTGACCGGTTCCTACAACAACAACAATTTCACAGGGAAAAACGAGAGCGTATCGGGCTTCGTCCATTTCTCCTACACTCTGCCATTCGAGCATCGCACCCGCATCTACGGCGGCGCGCGTTACACGCATGACAGCAGATACGTGCATTTCCGGACCCGTGCGGTGTCCGCGACCGGGCAGGTCACCTGCGCGGTGGCCGGCGCGCCTGCGGACAAGTGCGATCTCCCCTCCAAGGTGAGCTTCAACGAGCCGACCTGGGAGATCGGCGTGGACCACGAATTCGCACCGGGGATGCTCGGCTACGTGACGGTGAGCACCGGCTACCGCGCCGGCGGGTTCAATGGCCGTGCGACGGTGCCGGCGACCCAAGTCCCGTTCGATCCTGAAACCGTGACGAATTACGAGATCGGTTCGAAGAACGCGATCACCATCGGCGGCGCGCGCACCACGCTCAATCTTGCCGGCTATTATTCCAACTATAAGAATATCCAGCGGACGATCATCATCAACACGGCGCCCGCCGGCGCGACCCCGGTCGTCGCGACGAACATCGTCAATGCGGCGACGGCGCGCATCTGGGGCTTCGAGGCAGAATTCAACGTCCAGATCAATCGCGACGTCGATGTCTTCTCGCATTACAGCTACACCAACGCGCGCTACAAGAGGTTCCTCACGTTCAGCCCGACGACCGGCCAGATCGTCGACGTGTCGTTCAACCGCTTCCTCGGTGTTCCCACCAACCAGTTCGGAGCGGGGATCAATGCGACTCTCCTGCGCGAGAGCTTCGGCGAACTGAGCGTGCGGACCGACATTTCCTTCAACGACAAGTTCGAACTGAACGACCTCAACGTGCCGCGCGGCACGAGCGATGCGGCGACGATCGTGAATGCCGCGATCAACTGGGATCGGCTGTTCGGCACGAAGATGTCCGGTTCGCTCTATGCCAAGAACCTGCTGGGGGAGAAGTATATCGCCAGCGGGCTGATGCTGACCACCGCACTGGACGTCAGCGTCGCTCAGAAGGGCTATCCCCGTGTCGTCGGTTTCCAGCTGCGGGTGCCGTTCGGGGCGGAGAACTGATCGAATGTGCCCGGCGCCTCGTGCCCGGCATGGAAATTCCCCGTCGAGAGGGTTAGATTGTTTTTATAGGGCGCATGGGCGCCGTAGATATCGAAAGGCTGAGTGATGCAGGGCATGGGCGACGCTTGTCCGTTCGAGTTCAACTTCGATCCGGCGACATTCAAGGTCGGCGATACAGTGAGCTATCGCCTGACCGGGCGCTTCGCCGACTTCCCGTTCGTCGGCACGCTCGTCGAAGTTCATGACGACTATGTCCTGGTTTCTGCAGATCCGACCGATCCCGGCAGCCGGATGCGCGGCACGCGCGAGAGCCGGCCGCTTGTGCAGGAGGAAGATGCGCTCTGACGGCCTGGGTCGGCGCCCGGCTCGGGGTAGCGGCGCAATCGGGTGGAAACGAAGCAGTGTCTGGTCGCCGAAGGGGGCGCCGAGCGGCCCGATCATGTGCGGTTGAGTGGTAGGCGTCGGTGTATCTTGCCCGTGCCGGCTTGAGGCGGTCGACGGACGGATCGCCCGCTTGTCGATTACTCGGACATGCGCTGGTTCGCGGCAGCAGGACTGAGTGCGTCCGTCCGGCTTCGGAAGAGGGGAGAATTCGTGACCTTTCGCGACATCGAGGTCGAGCAGTGCGATCATGTCCTGATCCTCCGCATTGCCCGTGCCGAGGTCATGAACGCGCTCTCGCCCGCGACCAGCGCGGAATGCGCGCAGGTGCTCGACCGGTTCCAGGCGGATGCCGCCGCGCGCGTCGCAGTCATTACCGGTACCGGCGACCGCGCCTTCTGCGCGGGCAGCGACCTGCGGCCGCAGGACAGGGCGATCGCCCGGCCCGTGACCGGCTTCGGCGGGATGACCGAGCGTTACGACCTCACCAAGCCCGTGATCGCCGCGGTCAACGGCCTCGCCCTGGGCGGAGGCTTCGAGCTTGCGCTCGCCTGTGACATCATCCTGGCCGCTGATCATGCCGAATTCGGCCTCCCGGAGCCAAGCCTGGGTCTCGCCGCGCTGGCCGGAGGTCTCCACCGGCTGCCCCGCGCGATTGGCGAGAAACGGGCGCTGGCGATGGTGCTGACGGCGCGCCGCGTCTCGGCGTACGAGGGCAGGACGCTCGGCTTCGTCCACGAGGTCCTCCCGCGCGCCGCCCTGCTCGACCGGACGATGGAACTGGCGGCGCGGATCGCGTCGCTGAGCCCCGTGGCGGTCCGCGCTTCGAAGCAGGCGTTGCTGCGGGGGCTGAGCGAGTCATCGGTCGAAAAGGCGATGGCGGCGCAGAAGGGCTATCCCGAGGTCCAGGCGATGATCGCCTCGGACGACCGGCGCGAGGGCGCGCGCGCCTTTCGCGAGAAGCGTGTGCCGCGGTGGAACTGACCCCCGCCGCTCGGCCGGCTCCGGTCAGTTCGGCCTGGCGCCCATGATCATGTTGTCGGGGTCCGAAATCTCGCAGACCCAGCGGTGGGTCATCTCCGCGCAGCGGCGTGCAAAGACCATCGCCAGCTCCCCGTCCTCGTTCAGGACGGCGGCAGCGAGCCCGTTGCGCGCCTCGCGATAGGCGATCATGCGCTGCGGATCTGCACGATAGACGTCCCCTTCCTTGTGGACCATCGCCGACAGATCCAGCATCACCTCCAGGAACAGGCTGAGCGTGGTGTTGCCGGAGAGCTTTGCCAGCAACAGGTTGAACTGGCGCTCCGCCTCGATGAAGGCGTCGAAGCGGAACGGCTCGGTCATCGCGCTTTCGCCCTTCAGGAATGTGGCCAGCGCGGCGCGCACGGGCTTGTTGCGGGACCGTGCGGCCAGGCGCGCGATTTCGGTCCGGATCGGCAGCATGGTCTCGATCAACTGCCGGACCTTGACCTCGCGCGAACGCAGGTAGAGTGCCATCATGTGGGTGACCGCCGCGCTGTCCGGCCGCCGTGCGAAGAAGCCCCCGCGCACGCCGCGCCGGGCGGTGAGCAATTGCTCCTGGAGAAGCAGCCCCGCGGCCTGACGCAGGGTCGGGCGGCTGACGCCGTAGCGCTCGATCAGGCTTTCCTCCGATCCGATGAATTCGCCATCGGCCATCCGGAAGATGTCCTCCCGGATGGCTTGCGCTACGGTCGCCACGGCGGAGCCGCCGCCGACCTTGGTCATGAGGCGATCGGAGGCGTCGGCACCGCGCTTATTCCTCCGGCCGCTCGCCGAGATAGGCGCCGTACTTCTCCCAGGCGGCGTCGAGGATCGGCGGCAGGTGATCGGTGGGGAAGCGGCCGGAGGCGGGCTTGACGCGCTTCAGCACCTGGCGGCCCAGGGTTGCGCGATGCACCTCTGTGGGGCCGTCGACGATGCCCATCCGGAAGGCGGCACCGATCATCTGGCCGAACCGCATCTCGCTGGAGGCGCCCAGCGAGCCATGGAGGTGGGCGGCACCCCAGATGATCTTCTCCGACACCTCGGCGGTCTTCACTTTGACCGCGGCTGTCTGAATATAAGCCTCCCGCTGCTTGGCCTCGCCCTGGTCGTAAAGCCACGCCGTGTGGAGCACGAGCAGCCGGAACTGCTGGAGATCGGTCCACCAGTCGCCGATCTGGTCCTGGACGACGCCGAGTTCGGAAATGAGCCCGCCGCGGGTTTTGCGGCTGACCGCACGCTCGCACGCCATCTCCAGCGCTTTCTGGCAGAGGCCGACCGTCCGCATCGCGTGGTGGATGCGGCCGCCGCCGAGCCGCGACTGCGCGACCTTGAAGCCTTCGCCGACTTTGCCGAGCACCAGCGAATCCGGCACGCGCACATTGTCATAGTGCAGGAAGCCGTGCGTCTTGCGCTCGCCCTTTTCGTGCCACAGGCCGACATTGCGCACGAAGTTGAGGCCGGGCGTCGATGGCGGCACGAGGAACATCGTCATGCGCTTGTGCGGCTCGGCGTTGCGATCGGTGATGACGGGCGTGATGATGAAGCCCGCATATTTGGCATTGGACGAGAACCATTTCTCGCCGTTGATGACCCATTCGTCACCGTCCTTGTGCGCTTCGGTGCCGAAATTGGTCGGATCCGAGCCGCCGTCCGGCTCGGTCATCGAATAGCAGGAGATCATGTCGCCATCGAGGAGCGGCTTGAGGAAGCGCTTCTTCTGCTCAGGGGTGCCGAAGCGCGCGAGGATCTCGGAATTGCCGCTGTCGGGGGCCTGCGCGCCGAACACGCGCGGCGCCCAATTCGAGCGGCCGAGAATCTCGTTGATGAAGCACAGTTTTGCCTGGCCGAAGCCCTGGCCACCGAGCTCGGGATCGAGATGGGGCGCCCACAAGCCTCGCACGCGAACCTCGGCTTGCAATTTCTTCAGGATCGTCATCGCGCCGGCATTGGTGGTGTCATATGGCGCATTGGTGCTGTATTCGAAGATGGCGTCGAGCGGCTCGACCTCCTCGCGCACGAAGTTGCGGATCCATTCGAGCTTGGCCTCGAACTCGGGTTCGAGCGAGAAATCGATCATGCGAGCCTCTCTTCAGCAAGGTTATGCGATCGCCGCAGGTCGGCCTTCCGCGCGATGTCGCGCGCGCCGAGGATGAGCTGGGGGATGAAGGCGGCGATGCGATGAGACATGGAGCCGGACGGTTCGGCCAGGCTCTTGACGTGATTGAACTCGATCAGCGCGGCGAGCTTGAACATCGAGAGGACCATGTAATAGTCGACATTCTCGATGCTCAGGCCGGTGCGTTCGGCATAGCGGGCGGCCAGCGCCTCGCGCGTCGGATAGCCCGTCAGGTCGACCGCCAGGCTGTACCCGGCCGATCCGTCCGCCGATGGGAACGGATAGATCGAGCGGCCGAGATCGAGCAGCGGATCGCCGATGGTCGCGATCTCCCAGTCGATGATCGCGGCCAGTCGGGGCGGGCGGTCGTTGGCGAACATCACGTTCGAGAAACTGACGTCGCCGTGGATCGGGGTGATCCGCTGGGTGACCGGCGTGTTGGCGCGCAGCCAGCTGGCCACCGCGTCCAGCCCGGGCAACTCCCGGTCGCCGTAATCGGGGTGCGTCCGATGTTTCGCCATCAGGCCGAGCCAGCGGTCGACCTGCCGCTCGAGGAACTGGTCGGGCTTGCCGAAGTCGGCGAGGCCCACGGTCACAGGATCGATTCGCGCCAGCTCGGCCAGACCATCGATCATCGCGAAGGCAGTCTGGTGACGCAGCAGGAGATCGGATGCGAACGGCTCCGGCGGCTGGGTCGAGCCGAGCCAGCCGTCGACGAAGTCGATCAGGCAGAAGGGCGAACCAAGCACGCTCTCGTCGCCGCAATAGGCGAGGAAGCGGGGATGGGGGACGGCGCTGCCGTCCAGCGCGCGCAGGATCTGCGCTTCGCGTTCGAGCGCGCGAATGCTGTCGGGCCGCGGTGGCCAGGCGGTCGCGCGGAGCACCGCCCGGCGGTCGGCGCGCGTCACCAGCAGCACCGATCCGCTGGTGCCGCCGGCCAGTGGACGCAGGGTGACGAGGCCGCTTCCCAGGCCGGGAACATTGACGTCCAGCCAGGCCGCGAGCGCGAGCGCGGCGTCGGCGCTGAACCAGGGGGCCGTCGAGGCAGGTGCGTCGGTCATCTCAGTTTCCGCTCGCCGCCGGCACGCCGGCAAGATGTTCGCGTAGGAAGGCTGAAATCGCGTCCACGAACGCTTCGTTGCGATCGCCCACGACCATATGGCCGCTGCGCGCGACATCGGCCTCGACGAGTTGCGGCGTCAGCGCGCGCAGCGCCGCGATGCCGGCATCGCTGACGACGTCGCTCTGCAGGCCGCGCACCAGGAGCAGCGGGCGGCGATATCGCGCGGCCGCGTCCTCCAGGAGCTTGATCCGTTCCGGCCAGATGGGTTTACGCGACAGGAACGCCGGGTCCCAGTGCCAGACGAGCTTACCCGAATCGGACGTGCGGAGATTGCGGGCGAGGCCGGCATAGTCCTGCTCCACCTTGCCGCGATAGGAGCCGACGGCGCGCGCCGCGTCCTCGATCGTGTCGAAACCGTCCGGATGACTCTCCATGAACGAGCGGATTCGCAAGGCGCCTGCGGGCTCGACCCGCGGCACGACGTCGATCATCGCGAGGAGGTCGATCCCGGCGCCGGGATCGCCGGCCGCGACCAGCGAGGCGAGTCCGCCGAGTGAGGCACCGACCAGGGCGACCGGCCGCCCGGCCCGGTACGCGGCCACAACCGCGACGATGTCGGCAGCGAAATCGCTCAGGTGGTAATGGCCGGCGGCGCGCCCGCTATCGCCATGACCGCGCAGGTCGAGCGAGATCACTTCGAAGCCCAGTTCGGCGATTCGCGGCGCTGCACCCCGCCAGCTATGGCGGGTTTGTCCGCCGCCGGGCGACAGGATCACGAGCGGCGCGCCGGGAAGGGCGATCCGGTCGCCGACCAACAGCACGCCCTGATGATCGAACCTCACCTCTTCCAACGCCCTCTCCCGGCCGCCCTGCGTCCCCAGCGGATTATGTCTCATCCCAGTTTGATAAGAAAAAGGCAACTCTATTCCTGCTCCGCAGTCGTCCCAGATGCTCAGAAGTCGAGCCTTTGGCCGGAATGTCGCCTCCGACGGGCTGGACACAAAAAATTGAGATACATATATCGCGAACATCAAGCAGGCCGCCGCGGCGCGGCCGATGGGAGATCGCGATGTCTGGTTCCGCCTTCGTAGCCGGTGTGGGCATGGTCAAGTTCAGCAAGCCCGGCGCGCAGGAGCCGTATCCCGTGATGGCCTCGTCCGCGATCCGGGCGGCGCTCGGCGATGCGGATCTGGCGATCGACGATGTCGAACAGGCCTTCGCCGGCTATTGCTACGGCGGCACCACCTGCGGGCAGCGCTCGCTCTACGAAGTGGGCATGACCGGCATCCCGGTGATCAACGTCCGCAATGCTTGTGCCACTGGATCCTCGGCGCTGCTGCTGGCGCGTCAGGCGGTCGCCTCGGGCGCGGCCGATGTGGCGCTCGCTTTCGGCTTCGAGGAGATGAAGCCTGGCGCGCTGGTCAGCGAGGATTTCCGGGTGTCGCCGGTTGATCTGATCATAGATCGCTTCAACGAGCTGGAATACAATGTTGATCAGGCGTTCCCGACCCCTGGCTTCTTTGGCGCCGCGGGCGCCGAGTACATGAAGAAGTACGGCGCCGATCCCGACATATTCGCCAAGGTTGCGGTCAAGACCCGGCGCCATGCCGGTCATAACCCGATGGCGCTCTTTACCAAGCCGCTGACGGTCGAGGAGGTGATGGAAGCGCCCGTGCTCTACGGCGGCTATCTCACCCGTCTGATGGCCTGTCCGCCAACCTGCGGCGCCGCGGCGGCCGTGGTGGTGAGCGACAGGTTCGCCAAGGCACGCGGCCTTGGCCGGCTGGTCGAGATCGCCGGCCAGGGCATGGGCAGCGATCACAGTGCGAGCTTCGAGCACGCGATCAACCTCGTCGGTCGCGAGATCACCGAGCGGACTGCGCGTATCGCCTATGAACAGGCGGGGATCGGGCCAGAGGATATCGACGTGGTCGAACTGCACGACTGTTTCACCACCAATGAGGTGATCAGCTACGAGGCGCTCGGCCTCTGCGGCGAAGGCGAGGCGGCCCGGTTCATCGCCGACGGCGACAACACCTATGGCGGGCGCGTCGTCGTCAATCCGTCGGGGGGGCTCATGTCGAAGGGCCACCCGCTCGGCGCGACCGGTCTCGCCCAGTGCACTGAACTGGTGCAGCAGCTGCGCGGCGAAGCGGGCGCGCGCCAGGTGGAGGGCGCGAGGGTCGCGTTGCAGCACAACATCGGGATGGGCAGCGCGGGCGTGGTGACTGTCTACAGGGTTTGATGTGATGGCGCCCGGCGGCGCCGGGCATCGGCCGCGTTGGGTTGAAGGCCACGATCGGTGGCATGGAATGGGGAGGATGTGCGATGGCAACTGCAGTGGACTATGGCTGGCTCAAGCAGGAGCGCCAGATCAAGCTTAACCCGGTCGAGCCGGGCTTCGTCGCCAAGGAGATCGTGCCGGTCGGCGAGCAGCTCTATGACCCGCAGATCATCTTTTGTCCCAATCAGGACTGGATCGAGCCCGACGGCTCTATCATCGTCGGCGATATCGGCGGGCAGGAGGATTACGGCTGGGATCCGACCAAGGGTCATGGCGCGATCATCAAGCTGATGCCCGACAATTCGCTCCAGTATTTGGTCCGGCCGGGCAATATGGGCACCTACATGCCGCTCTGCCCGATCCGCATCCCGCCGGAATTCGGCGCCTATGCCGGCCAAGTGATGCTCGTCGGTCAGGCCGGCCCGGGCCGCACCGGCGCGCGCAACCAGCATTACGTCTTCAAGTACCGGCAGGGCGACGACCGCATGGAGGTCTTCGCCAAGATCCCCCATGCCGGTGTGCTGAACGAGGGTATTCCCGGTGCCGGCCTCACCGGCGGTTTCGGTCCCTACGGCTCGCCGCAGGAGGGCAAGTTCTTCTGCATGTCGATGATGAACTGCACGATCTACACGGTCGACAACAAGGGCAATATCTCGCCCTGGGTGACTCTGGCGCCGCCGGCGACGCCCGCGCCGATGATGCCGCTCGACATCCAGGTCGCGCCGGAATGGTGGGGCGAATATGCCGGCGAGTACATCGTGCTCGGCAAGATGGGCGCGAGCTATATCGACGACGTCGACTTCAAGGCCGCGGAAAAGCCCAAATGGCTCCATTATCACATGGGCCGCGACGGCAAGCTCGATCCGACGCCAATCCCCGAGAACAAGGTGCCGGCGCTGATCGACGCGGTGCGCGCGCCCGAAGGCTTCGGGCCGTTCGGCGGCGAGCTTTTCTGGGTCGACGAGGGCGGGGTCGACCTCAACCACGTCACCACCTGGGAAGAGCCGGTGCCCTATCGCGGCAAGGTCATGCGCACCGACAAACAGGGCAACAAGCACGTCTTCGCCGACAATCTTCAGGGAAGCTCGACGATGCTCGCCTTCCGCAACAATGCGTTGCTGATGTCGATCATGGGCAAGAGCTATTCGACCGGCGAATACCATCACCCGGACGGGTCGATCTACGAGATCTCCTATACCGGCTGACCGTTGCGTCGCGCGGGAGGGCCAATGGCCCTCCCGCATTCGGGCGAGAGAGGTGAATGACGAGTCTGGCAGGCCGGCGCGCGATCGTGACCGGCGCCGCGCGCGGCATCGGGGCGGTGGTGGCGAAGGGCCTCGTCGAAGCCGGGGCACGGGTCTTCTGTCTCGATGTCCGAAAGGATGCGGGCGAGGTGCTGATCGCCCGTCTGGGTGACGACAGCGCGCGTTTCCGCGCCTGCGATGTCGCCGATCGCGATCAGGTTGAGGCCGGGTTCACCGCCGCGCTCGACTGGATGGGCGGGCTCGACGTGCTGGTCAGCGCCGCCGGGCTCGACAAGCCGGGCTTCGCGCCCGAGGACGTCCCGGAAAGCGCGTTCGATCTGGTGATGGCCGTCGACGTCAAGGGCACCTTCCTCACCAACCAGGCCGCCTGCCGTGCGATGAAGGGCGCTGGTGGCGGCGCGATCATCAATTTCGGGTCGATGGCCGGGGTGCGCGGCATGGGCGACCGGCCGGTCTATTCGGCGGCGAAGGCCGCAGTGCAGGGATGGACACGTGCCGTTGCGGCCGCCTGGGGCCCGCACGACATCACCGTGAACGCCATCGCGCCGACCATGGCCACCGAGGTCGCGCTCAAATATCTCGACCGGCTGAGCGCGGAGGAGCGCGCCGCGGCCGATGCGGCCCGGCGCCGGACGACGCCGCTTGGCGGGCGGCTCGGCGACGTGGAGCGCGATCTCCTGCCGCTGATCCTGCTGCTCGCCGGACCGGGCGGCCGCTACATCACCGGTCAGACGCTCGCAGTGGACGGCGGCCGCACGATGCTGGGGTCCTGAGCGAACCGTTCAGGACGCGTCGATGAAGACTGCGCGCCGGGTGAAGCGCCAGCCGCCCTCTGGCATCCGGCGATAGGTATCCTCGTAATGGCCGGTCATGTCGGCGCCGGTGACACTGCTGCGAGCCGCGTAGCGCGTCACCGCACTGGCGACGTCGCCGTCGATGGCGATGCGCGTCTCGCCGATCTTGTGGAAGCCTTCACCTCTGGGAGGCATGTTCCGCACCGACTTCACGAACTTGTCCTTCGTGCGGATTTCCTTGCCGCCGATCTGCACCAGCACCGCGTCATCCGTGTAGAGCTCGGCGAACTTCTCCGCGTCACGCGCGTCGAACAGCCGCGCATAGTCGAGCTGGAGCTGGCGGATCTCGGTCTCGTCGCTCATTCTTCGCGCTCCCCTCGTCGGGCGTTCAGCCGCGATTGGTGTCGAGACGGATGCGGACCTGCTCGCGAAAATCCTCGCTGTCGATCAGCATCGCCTGGTTGAGGACGTTGGTCGTCCATTCCAGCTCCATCGTCGATTCGAAGCCGCGATGGATCGCCGCCTTGGCCGCGGCGAAGGCGCGCGGCGGCAGCGCCGCCATCGCCAGTGCGCGCTCCTCGGCACGCGCCAGCACGGCGTCATCTTCGACGAGCTCGTCGACCAGGCCGATGCGGAGCGCCTCCTCGCCGCCGATGATCCGCGCCTCGAGGATCATCCGCTTGGCATGCGTGAGCCCGACGATCCGCGGCAGCAGCACGGCACCGCCCAGCGGCGGCATCAGGCCGAGCTGAAGCCAGTTCTCGCCGAAGCGCGAACGCGGCGAGGCGACCCGCGCGTCACAGGCGAGCGCAATCTCGCAGCCAACCGTGATCGCGGCGCCGCCGACGGCGGCGACGGTCGGCTTGGGCGACTTCCACAGCCGCTCCGTCGTGCCCTTGAACCAGCGGTAGAGGCTGTCGTTCACGCCCGCTGGCTGCGCGGTCAGCAGCCCTTCGAGAAAGCCGAAGTCGGCGCCGGCGGCGAAGTTCCGGCCGACGCCGCCGATCACGATCGCGCGGGCGGCGGGGTCTGTCAGCGCACCGTCGATCGCCTCGCACAGCGCCTGCATGGTCGCTGGCCGTACCGCATTGGCGACCTCCGGGCGGTTGATGAGAATGCGCGCGATGCCCGCTGCGCTGGTTTCGACGATCACATCATCGGTGGACATGCGGCGCTCCTGCCCTTCAGGACTTGTACGGGGTGATCGGCGGTGCCTCGGGGAGCTTCGCGGCGCCCTTGGTCCGGCTGGCGACGAGGATGGTTGCCGATGCGGTGATGTTCTCCTGCCCGCGCTGGTTGGTGCCGGCGACCTCGACCTCGATCAGCGGGCCGAGCACGGGATCGTCGCGCACCTCGGTGATGCGGCCGCTCATCCAGGTGACGTCGCCGATATAGTTGAACGCGCGCAGCTCGTAACGCAGCCGGTGGATAAAGGCGTCGTCGCCGGCGAAGTTCGTCAGATAATGGCAAACGAACACGTACCGCATCGGCCCGATGTCGTAGGTGCGCTGCACGCCGACCTTCTGCGCCAGCGCATTGTCCCAGTGGACGCGCTGCACCGTGTCCCAATTTCCGTATTCGTCCTGCGAGTAGAAGCCACGCAGCCGCTTGCGGTTCTCGTAGGCGAGCTTGAACGGCGGATTGCCGTAGGTGAACCAGCCGCCGCCCATGTGCATGTTGATGATGTCGGTGATGGTCAGCGGGCCCTTGACCATGGCCGGCAGCGTGTCGCCCACCTTCACTTCCTCGATATAGAGCGTGTCCGCGCCGCGCCGGTACTCGTTGTCGTAGGCTGCCTCGATCTTCGCCAGGTCGTCGGCGGTGTAGCTCGGCGCCGCATCCTGTTCCTTGCGCTCCTTGCGCCCCGATGCGGAGCCGCGCTCGACATGAACGAACCAGCGTGCGCTGGTGATCGCCACTTCCTCGTCCTGGTTCCAGAAACAATTGGCGTTGTTGACCAGTACGCTGCGCTTGCCGAAGCTGCTCTCCTTGGGCGTCACCTCAGCCAGCCATTCGGACTTGTACATCTCGTCGCCCGCCTTGATCGGGCGATAGTAGAAATACTCGGCGCCCGAATGGAAAAGCTGCACCCCGCGCAGCGCGCTGCGCGTCGCGCGATGCAGTTCCTCGGTCGGGAACGGCGAACGGTCCCAGCCGACCGACCATTCGTAGCCCGGCGGCGCCACCGGCCCCCCCCAGCGACTTGCCGCGCTATGCGCGGGATCAAGGAACAGCGGGTTGTCGTCTCCGACCGCGATCGCCCAGCGGCGAATCGCGTCGAGCGAGGTCGTCGGGTTGTGCGGCGTGGTCAGCCAGCCCTTTCGCAAGGTCGGGTTCGTCCAACCGATGCGGCGGCGCATCTTCTCGATATCCTCGTCCGTGATCCGACCGACGACCAAACCTTCACTGCTGTCCGCCACGAACCTCTCCCTCGATTGCGTTCACTCTTTCCGTGCCGCGGCGGACTTTGGCAAGCCCAAAGCTCGAATCGATCCTCGCCTCCTTTTAGAGAGAACATGTCGGACCTTGCCTGCGCCCGTGCCAATATGCGCCTAGACGCTGCCCACCTCCGCCGATAACAATTCATATGCAGGAAAACGCAAAAAGGTGGAGACGGCTGCCATGTCGTTGAGTTCGAGGCTGAAGGAAATACTGGCGATCGATCCCGCCGCGCCGGCGGTCGAATATGACCGGCGCTGGCATAGCTGGGGCAGCCTCGATCAGGCGCGGACCGCCATCGATTTGGTGCTTCGCGAGGCCGGGCTGGGCGCGGATTCGCGCGTCGGCGTGCTGCTGCGCAATCACGTAGCGGTCGTCCCCGCGGTCCTTGCGGTGCTGGGCGAGGACCGCTGCCTCGTCACGCTGAACCCGGTGCTCGCCGCCGAGAAGGTCGCCGTGGACGTGGTCAAGACCGAGATCGCCGCGATCATCGGGCTCGGCAGCGACCTCGACGCCGTTGCCGAGGCGATCGCAGCGGCGGGCTGCTTGGCGATCGCGGTCGGTCCCGATCCTGCCGATCCGGTGCGCATTCGCCAGCGGCGTGATGCTTCGGTGGCGCATCGCGTTTTGGGCGAGGGGGTCGCCGTGGAGATGCTGACCAGCGGCACGACCGGCGCGCCGAAGCGTATCCTGATGAATCGGCCGGGTTTCGAGCGCTCGGTGTTCGCGGCGGCGCGCTTCGAAAAGGGCCGCTCGGACGATGATCGGCCCCAGCTCCGCAGCGGCGTGCAGCTCCTGATGGCGCCCTTCGCGCATATCGGCGGGCTCCTCGCGCTCACGAACGCAATCGTCGCCGGACGAAGCGCAGTGCTCCTGTCCAAGTTCAACGTCGCCGGTTTCCGCGACGCCGTGAGCCGCCACCGGATCAAGGTCGCGAGCGCGCCACCGGCTGCGCTGAAGATGATCCTCGACGCCGGCGTGGCGAAGGAGGAGATCGCCTCGTTGCGCGCCTTCCGCACCGGCACCGCCCCGCTCGACCCGGATCTCGGCGACGCGTTCTATGACCGCTATGGCATCCCGGTCCTGCAGAACTACGGCGCCACCGAGTTCGGCGGCGTCGCCGGCTGGACGCTGGGCGATTTCGAAACCTTCCGCACGAGCAAGCGCGGTGCGGTCGGTCGCCTCAACCCCGGTGTCGAAGGCAGGGTGATCGATGTCGAGACCGACCAGCCGGTTGCGCCGGGCGAAGCCGGCGTGCTCGAACTCAAGGCGCCGCAGATTGGCGACGGCAGGAGCTGGCTCCGCACCACCGACGTGGCGCGGCTGGATGCCGACGGCTTTCTCTTCATCCTCGGCCGCACCGACAACGTCATCATCCGCGGCGGCTTCAAGGTTCAGCCCGACGACATCGTGCGGGCGGCGGAAAGCCACCCCGGGGTGCGTGAGGCGGTGGTCGCCGCCTTGCCTGACAGCCGGCTCGGCCAAGTTCCGGTCCTGGCCTTTCTGGCGAAGAGCGACGCGCCCGCGCCATCGTCCGGCGAACTAGAGGCGCATTTGCGCGCGAGCCTCAGCCCCTATCAGGTCCCGGTCGCGATCCACGAGCTCACCGAACTGCCGCGGACGCCCTCCCTCAAGGTCGATCAGACCGCTCTGAAGAAGCTGCTCGAAGCCAGGCCGTGATCCGCAAGGGG
>Ga0070668_100000843_pt1 | contig 21224 bp, 38 predicted proteins | sample KBSS43metaG_FD_64661 | JGI IMG/M metagenome (GOLD analysis project Ga0070668, IMG submission 64661) | Switchgrass rhizosphere microbial communities from Kellogg Biological Station, Michigan, USA - KBS S4-3 metaG | ecosystem: Host-associated > Plants > Roots > Rhizosphere > Soil ...
GCTAATAGCTCCGGCGCGACCGGCGGGGGCACATCCGGTGGTGTCGGCGGCCTAAACAGCGGAAGCATCGCGGGGGGTGGGGGAAGTCCAGCGAACACGCCGTATCTTGGCGGTTTGGGTGGGGGAAACGCCGCATCGGCGACCTGCGGCGGCGGGGGAGGGGGCGGTTCTACCACGCTCGCGAGCACAGGTGCTCCCGGCGCGTGCCTGGTGCAGTTCCTAAAGCCGCTCTAAGCTCGTTGATAGATCAACAAAAGGCCGGCGACCCATTCGCCGGTCTGAGGATCGATCTCCACGTGCTCCTGGCAAACGCGGACCGTTCGGAAGCCGCTACGCCTAGCCACACCTCGGAGATATTCGCGTCCATGTCGAAATGTACCGGCTTGAGCACGGCCGCTTAGATCACCGGCCGAATATCCGTCTGCGTTCTGATTGTCAGGAAAGGCCGTGAAAATCAGCAGCCCGCCGGGCCTTAGGGCTGTGAACGCCGCGGCTAAGACCGCTGCCAAGTCGCCAAAGTGGATGAGTGTGGCGGCCGATGCGATGCCATCGAACGCGGCCGGATCGCGCTCCAGAAATTCGACAAGGTCGCCCGCAGCGAGTTCGTCGTAAACGTCCAGCGCGCGGGCCCTCCCGATCATTTCGGGAGAAAGATCGACGCCGCACAGGTGTCCAGCGTGACTGCGGATGCTCTTGCCGACCAACCCGGTTCCACAGCCGGCATCAAGTATCGCGGAGCCAGGAGCCGTAGCGGCAAGGATCGCCTCCGCAACCAAATCGGCATGTCGGTAGCCGTTTCCTTCGCCCCAACGCTCTGCGCGCTCACCGTAGAAGCGAAGCAAGTGGGCATCGGATGCACGAGCGGGAGGAGCGGCGCCCATGGCCGCCAGCTGGATCGCAGCTCCGATCGCGTCGGAAGGATCTGCGGCCAAATATGCTGTCAGGGCGGTGCGCGCTGCTTCGCGGCTGCCGTGGGCGACGATGCTCTGAATTGCCTTTTCATAAGTCGGACGAAGCGCGAGAGCGCGGAGTAGTGGGCCTTCGGCCTCTTGTGGTCGCCCCGACAGGATCAGTGCAGCGCCGAGGCTGTTCTGGAACTCGGGATTGTCGGGTCGCGCCGCGACTGAGGCCTGGATAAGAGCGACGGCCTCGGCCTCCCTGCCGGAGTGAAGTGCGATCAGGCCAAGGTTGTGCTTCGCCGCTGGCTCGTCCGGTGCGGCTTTGAGAACTGCGCGATAGACGGCCTCGGCCTCGGCCAGCCGACCGGCCTGATGGTGACGCGCACCCAGCGCGATGGCGTCTCGGATGCTCAGCGCAACGTTCTCAGTGTCGGTCATCGACCCGTCTTACCGCGTGAGGCATGGAGGACATCGGTAAGCCCAACTCCCGGCTGCGTCGATCCTCAGCAGGCGCCCGAAGCCCGAGCAGCGCACGCCAGCCGTACGGATATTTTGTGCTATTCTCGCAGGTCATGAGCGATCGAAATGTCGTTGACGCCGACTTCCGTGTCGTCGAGCCCCGCCACGAATGGCGGATCCGGTTCTGGCCGACCGTTTTCTTCTGGATCTACTTCACGGGCTGCGCCGGCGCGGCCGTGCAGGAGTTTCCGCGCATGGATAAGGCGGATTTTGTCATCTACCTGCTGATGGCGGCGTGTATCAGCCCGTTCGTGCGCTTCGCCGGATCGGCCATCGCGGCGCTGACCGACGGTCAGCGCGTGTCCGAAGACGCCGCCGAGGAGCTGCGCCAGCGGATGATTGGGCGCGAGTTGTGACGTTCGAACCAGGTTCGCCGCTCTGGATTGCGGCTGTAGCCGCCTGCGCGGGCATTGTTCGCGGAGGCTACCTCTGGCTTGCCGGTCGGCTATACTTCGCCATCGACGCGCTAGTTTCGCGCATCAAGCAGGCCCACCGCGCCCGCCGTCCCGGATATCGGTGCGAGACGGCGCACCTGCTGCCCAGCGACGCGGGCGACCTGCGGTCGCGCAGTGAGCGCTTTGGTCACCGCCTTCTGCCCAGCCCGGGAGTAGAGAGCAGCCATCCCCCCCAATTAAGCCAGCGCCTGGAACTTGTGCGCCGTCTGGCGGCTGATGCCGTGCTCGGAGAGAGCGGAGGCGTAGGGCGACTGCGCCGGTATTGTCTCCCCGGCGGACGATACCTCTTGCGGCCTGACCGGATTTCGCTCGGCCGGCTCGGTTCTCGCCAAGTCCTTCAGCAGCTCGCCGACGCGACGCTGAGCACGCCGGCGGATGTTGGCCGCAAACAGACATCAACGCTAAGGCCGAAAAAACGGCTCAGCACGGCGATTGGTGTAGCTCCCGTTGCGTCCCCATCAGAAACTCTGCAATTGGCCTGTGCGGGCAGGATTTTGGCCAACATGACGTCCGGACGTCGAGGACGCGCTGATCACGCGCAAGCGCACCGCTAGCAAGGAGGGCAAGTTCCGGACGGTGCGGCAGGTGGCGGCGGACAAGTTGCAGTCGGATCGACGGCCTCGGGGATTAAGCGGGCTGCTCGGCATTCTCCAATGAGGTTGAGCGTCGATAACTCCCGATTATCGAGCGTTGCCTGGTGCCGGAATGTCCTGTTTGCGCAGGCGACCTGATATCCGCTTTCGACCCATCGCGGACATTCGGCAGGTCCCCTTTGCGGCTATGGGCTGCACCAATAGGATGCGCACCTGAGCGGGAGCAGCGTCATGAAGCCCAGGGTCACCGTCAGCATCCAAAGCAACGGAAGCTTTGATATTCGGGTCAATGAACCTGGTAGGCAACGCTTAATCGAAGAGTTGCAGGGGCTAAGTGAGCGTTGGGATCACTTCCACCTCGACCATTTCGATGATGTCGAGATCGCGGATTCTACCGACATCCCTTTGGCGGCCGTCCCTTACAACGCGACCGACCGGGTGCTGCTGAATGGAAAAGTTCTGTTTCGCTCAGATGACTGGGATTTGGAGCACTTTCCACACGTCATGGAAGAGCCCAGGCGCTCAAATCGTACGGGTGGAGGATAAAGCGGGTGGAGGATAAGAGGACACGATACGTATCTCCGCATTGTCGGCCAGTTCATAAGGAGGCGGCGTCGTTGGACTCTGGGGATCGGTATCTTGTCGGCGCATCGATGAAGTCGCCGCTATGCGAAACCATTGCGTAGCTTGTAGCCAAATGTTCCTCTGACCTAATGCTCCGAGCATTCCTCCTTGCATCTATCCTGGCTACGGCTTGGTGCGCTCCTGCGCTCGCTCACGGCGCCGAGTATCCCCAGGAGGTTTCACTCGTCGCACTCCTAGCCAATCCGAGAGCCTATGATGGCAAACTCATCCGCGCTGAAGGCTACTTCGACGGAACGCACTTCGAGAGCTGCCGTCTCTTTCTGAGCGAAGGCGACTTTGAGTACCACGTGGCACGAAACTCGATCTACGTGCGTTGGCCAGGCTGCCAAAATCGGCAGGCCGCTGCGAGCGTGCAGCAGCGATACGTGGGCGTCGAAGGGGTATTTCAAGCCGACATCGGCGCTGGCTTCGGCTCGTATTCCGCCATTCAGCAGGTGCGAAAGCTCGAGCCGCTGATGTCGCGAGCAGAGTTCCAGAAAAGCATCAGTGCGCCCTGGTGGTTGGTGGACTGGCCATGGCGCCCGTTGGGGATCCCGATCGCCGTCGTAGTGACTATGGCGAGCTATCTGATCGCGCGGCGCGTTCGTCGCCGCTGAATGTCCGCTCGCCACCCCGATGCGACCTTCCCGGCGTCCGCTCATACGACGCGTTCTCGGAGGCGCTCTCGACCCATCTCGGACCTTTGCGCCGCTTTTGCTATGCTTGGCTTTATGTCGCTGCGGACCCTGACCTCGCTGACACTGGCTCTGGCCGCATTCGGGCCGCGACCCGCAATTGCATGCACAGCCATCGAAGACCCGCATGCGGAGCGCCGGGCGTTTGAAAAGGCGGATTTGGTCATCACTGTGGATGCCGTCAGCGAGAAATTGTTACCGGTGCCAGGCGAGGGCTCGTTGAGGGTTGGCTTCGCTAGCGGAAAGATTCTCCAGATGCACAAGGGCAGGCGCGAGTTGAAGGGTCGGGAGATTACGTACCGCGTCGTGGAAGGATCAGATGGGTTATCCTGTCCGGCAGTTGGATCAACTCGCCCGGGCGCGCGGTACAAGCTCTATCTTTCGTTCTTCGCCGACGGTGGACCGCCGCTGATCATCCGCCGCGAAGTGCCTCCGGGACAGTAGCGCGGCGGTCCGGCTCCCACCCTGAAGCGACCCGAAGGCCGCTCATCATCTTCGTCAACGATGGGCTTACAATCTCGACGCTGCTATGCGGACCATGGAGGCGGACGGGTATGGCATTCCTGCGCAACTCACTACTCGTGCTTGCGGGTATCGCCCTTTCTGCTGGGACTGCGGGCGCTTCAACGTTGGAGAGCGGTCGCGAGGCGTTCCTGATCGAACTGCCTTCGGGTTGCCGGCTCGACGTTCAATCCCCTGTCGAGGACTTCGAGGTATTCACTGCAACCTGCAGCCAGCAGGCTTACGCGCGCGTGTACGTGGGCAACGCTCCTGATCGAAGCATTCGCGGGAGGCTTCTGCGTACGCGCTATTCCTGGCCCACTTACGTCCAAGCCTGGTCGCTCTCGGTTCCGCATGATCAGGCACGAGCAGACCGGATCGCTCACTCCGTCAAGCTGAAGCGCCGCTAGGTCCGACTTCCACCCTTCGCGGCCGGACCGAACGTCCGCTTCCTGGCACGTCGCTGACAGGCGCTCCCGAACCCCAGTCGGACATCTATGAGGGAGCGTGAGGTTTTGGGGATTGTCGCTCACCGGCTCTAGTGCTGAGCGATGAGCCTACCGCCCAACACCCCAATAATTGTCATGAGGACAATGATGAACGGCCAGAGGTTGCGCGGGCGGCGGCCGCGCCCGGCCCCGGTTTGCGACGCGTTCTCGATAACCATCAGAGCGCACCCCTGGCACCCGACGGCCAGGATCATCGGCGCCCGCGCTTTGGACCAGTGGGCGACGCACCCCCGGCGCGGTCCAGCGAACTGAGGAAGGCGCGCGAAGCTCCAGCCGGCTTTTGCTTCGTCTGCTTGGGCTTGCGGACCTCGCGGTTGGACTTCTTCTGTCCCTTGGCCATCGTAGTCTCCTCCGTCCTGAAATCCGCTGCCCCCGAAGGCGGGGCCGGCGGCAGGATGTATGTTTGGCTATGTCGGCCGAAGCTACGCGCGCGTGCTGCGGCTGGCATTGAGCAGCGTCTTGTGGTGGGGCGGCCCGGAAGCGGCGGTCGATCGTTGATCGGTGAGACCGCGGCGGACGGGCTGCAGTTTACGGGGATTGTAGGTCGTCATGGCGGGCCTCCTTTAGGCCCGAGGCGGCTATTGGCCGTCGCCGAGCGGGTTGGGCGGGCGCGGGGCGCGGCGGCTGGCGAGGCGCTCATGCGCCTCCGTGAGACGTCGGTTTTTCGGCGGTGATATCGACGACGTCAGACTCGAGTTGGGCCAGGCGCAGCTTTCGGTAGGCGTTCTCGCGCTCGAGTTCGGCGTGCGTGCGCTCAGCCATGGGCGGGATGCAGCCAGACGATCAATCCGACGACGATCAGAACCAGCACTGGGGCGGCCCAAAGCGGCACGTTGCTTGCGACAGGAACGGCGCCCTGTCGAGAGGGTTCATGAGCAGCGTGTCCGTTCGAGTCAGGAGTTGGGTTTGACAGCATGGTGGTCGATCAGGACGTCGCCGGGCGCCTCGAAAACCAAGGCTGAGCCGCCCCGGGCTTCCACCGCGCGAGCGCCAAATGAGGCGGCCTCGATCGCTTGGCCGCGGGTCAAGTAGTCGCCATAGAAGGCGTTGTTCTTGGTCACTAGCCAAGCACAGGCCTCCTCGCCGATGCGGAAGGTGCAGATCGTGGTCCGGCCACGCGCGATGAAGCCTACCGACGACATGTGATCGCCGCGGGCAGGCTACAGCCCGTACGCAGAATTTGCATGAAGGGGCCCAGGGGCCGCCGCATCAGGTGGGTTCGACCGCTTCGGCGACGGCACACGCCTGACGGCGTCAACGCCACCATGGGCGCAATGGCGCGAATAAGCCAGCGTTCGATCGTTCCGCCGTAGGGCATCGCTCGGCGGTTCGGCGGCGATCACAGGTCAGATGATACATCGCCCCTTTGCGATCCTCCCGCGCGCCCAGCAACCGAAGCGGTCTGCATCATTACCGATACGAATGTGTCTCAGATGACCGTGCACGCCGAAGGGAGGCCACTACGGCCAGGAACCCGGCAGCGGCGCGCCCACCAATACGATCCAGCGTCTGCTCATCAAGGTGACGCTAGCCGCGGTAACATCCCACTTCCACCCTGGACCGCCGGCGCGAACGTCCGCTCGCCGGAAGCCGGGCGGGGACCGCTCGCGACCCTAGTCGGACATTGCAGTGGCAGGGTCGGTTGGGGCGAATGAGATTCGAGCGACCTTCGCCTTGATCCGACCATAGACGCCGTAGCTTGAGCCAATACTCAGCGTGACCCCTTCAGCTTCACGCTCGATGTCCAGGCCATACATGATGCCCGCCTCCATCACGTCGTGGAGTTCGACTTCGATCAGCCCTCTCAAGGTGAAGGTCACCGCAGCGTGCTTTCGTTGGACGTAGTAGCCGCTGCTGTCGACGTCGGGCCCCGCCTGGAAAATGTTCGCGACGAGAACGCTGTCGCCCCCTTGGCGAAGCTCCAAGGTCGACAATGTGGCGTCGTGAAACGACGGCGATGAGCCGAACCAGTCGCAGCGCGCCTGACCGCCCTCCAGGTCTCTCAGCTCGATCGCCGCCATAGCATATCTTTCTGCAACTCAACCTCTGCGTTAAGCTTTAGCCGTGAACCGGAAGCTCAATCGAGACCAAAAGTGCGCCCTCCGAGCCACCGACGTCGCCACCTTCGTGCGCCAGTACAGTCGGCGTCGCCAGAAGGGCGTCGAACCCATGACCGCAGGCACGATCGCGAACTGGAAGCCGACCTGAAGCGACTGGCGCCCGACGAGCTGGACGACCTCTTGCGCGATGACGAGGGCGGCACGTGAAGAACATTCAGATCATTGATGGCGCGGATAACGCCACCTTCAGCATCTTCCAGGCGACGGATCAGGAATACGCCGAAATCTTCCTCGACGGCCGCGACATCGAGCTTGCGGCGGCGTTTTGCGAACGCGTTGGCGACGATCGAGCCTCGGAAATCCTCGGACCGATCTGGGATCGCCCGATCCTGAAACGGGATGCGATGGGGATTCACGGCACGCTCTACTATGACTGGGATCACAGGCGAGAGAGCCTCCCAGCGACGTTGCGAGAGGTCGATTGGCCCGACAGCGCGATCAACGATGCACAACGAAAGCTCTTCCGTCTGCATCGCTAGATCGAAGTCGAGAGCCCGCCTTCTTCGGAGCGAAGGAGCACCAGCGCAGATGGCTAAAGCCGATCAATTGGCGCATCGCCTCGCCACCTTCGAGGAGGCGTATAAGGTGAAGCTTGTCGAGGGGCTGCGGGTCGGTCAGCTCCTGAATTGGAAGTTTAGTCTTTTCGATTGGCTGGAGGCGGTCGGGCTCGGCGTCTGTCCGCTCCTGATAGGAGTGGTGGCCTCCGCCCGGCTATTCCGCGCCGCGTATCGAACGAGGTGGGCGGACGATCCCCCGTCGGCACAATGAATGACCGGCTACCACCCCGAAGCGACCTTCGGAATGTCTCCATCTACGCCTCTGGGCCGGGAGGTGAAAATGCATTGCGAACGGCGATTTCAGCTTTACCCTCGCCGAATGGGGGCGGGCGGATATGGGTGAACGGCACCGCGTCGAGACGACGTATCGTGGGCAGCGACTTGTGGGCCAATGGTACATCGAAGGCGGGCAACTCCACGTCGTCAGCGCGTTCGGCCGGCGGAGCGGTGCTCTGTCCATGGGTGGAGCGATGGTGTCGTTACCGTCGGAGCTCGCCGCACAACTGTTGTGGCAGATCGCTCGTGAAGCTGATTCCGGCCGGCCCTTTTTCTACTGGCCTCCCGAGCGCCTTCCATCTCAGCCGAGCGTGAGATTTCGCCCCCCGTCCAAGGTGTCCTCAAGGTCGAACAGGTTGGCGATCATAGTGCTCGTCATCGTCGCCACCTTTGCAGCAGCAACACTACTGCAGCGATCCTTGGAAGGCCGGTGCCGCGACGGTGGTTATAAGGGGGGCGTAGACTGCACCTATCGCGCCGCAGAGGACAGCTGAGATGGTGCGCTTCCCACCCATCGCGCACGTCGGCAGTGTCCGCTAGCCGGAGCAGCACATCGCCAACTCGCCGCCGCCGAGGGCGATCAATTCCGTGGCGGTCCCCCCGTCTTCTCTCACTACAAGATGCCAGCCTTCATAGCCCGATGACGTGTTTAGGAGTTCGAGGGCGCTCTCAGAATCGAAGCTGATGCGCAGATCACTGGTTACGGGTGTCACCTCGACCTTCGTGGCCTGTCCAAGTAGCAGCGAGGCCGCACGCTGGCCCGCATCAACAGGCGTCGGCAAGCCGAATTGCTGATTTTGGTCTTCGCTCGTAACGACGATGCCGTCTGTCAGCACCCGCCAGAGCGCCTGCGTAGTGACCGTTGCACCCGTGGAGAAGATGAACGTCCATCCGAATTCGTAAGCCTCCAACCCTGGCGAGGCTGGCACCGCGCAGAGTTGCGAGAATTTGGTCGGCCGTCATCGGTGCACGCTACGTTTTCCAACGGCAGAGAACCACCCATCTCCGTCATTCGGAATGTCCGCTCTTGAGCTCGTAGCCCAACCCTGACCGTCGATAAGCGGGACTTATCGACGGCCAGCTAAACCAGGCGACGACGTACCCGACATCAGATAGTCCCTCCGTCCCAGGGAGTGATGATGTCGCGACACGCGCCGCCCGATGGGCCGCACTACATCGACCGCCTCGTCGGCAAGCGCATCCGGCAGAGGCGTATCGAGGCCGGCATCAGTCAAGAAGGTCTCGGCAGAGCGGTCGGTGTTAGCTTTCAGCAGATCCAGAAGTACGAGAACGCTTCGAACCGGGTGACCGCCTCCATCATTTACGAGATCGCACGGGTCTTGTGCGTCACGCCGGAGTATTTCTTTCCGCCGGGCCTCCGCCGATCGGAGCTATCATCTCCAGAGCCGATGGTGATGGATGAGACTCTAGAACTCGCACTGCTTCTCGCACGGCTTGGCCAAACAGAGCGCCGGACCATCCTGGATCTCATCCGCGGACTTGGGAGAGCGAAAGACATCGGACGGATCGCGACGGATTAAGCTGAGCCTTGCGCTCTGCCTCCGCCGGTGAAACGGTTCCGCATCCACCAGGGAGGATCGTCATGCTTCGTCTGATCGCTATCGCGGCCGTCGCCAGCAGCCTCGCCGCCGCGGCGCCCGCGTTCGCCGATGCTGGCGGACCCTACAAGCTCGACGCCAAGGGCAAGTGCCACGACGCGAAGGGGGCCTTTGCGGCCGCCGACAAATGCAAGGCGCCTGGGAAGCCGGCTGGCAAGTGCAAGGACGCGAAAGGCCGCTTTGCTAAGTGCGGCACGCCGGGCGCGAAGCCGGCGTAACAGAGCTTAACGAGAGCCCGCCTTGCAACCCGATCGGCGGGCTCTTCGCTCTGGTTCGCTCAACTCCGAAGGGCTGCCTACCTCCGCCTGTAAGGCTCGCAAGCAATCCCATCCCCGTCGCCGTCCCATTCGGCGCGATAGCCGGGCTCGCCACGGCGAGCGCCTCCTCTGGCGCGGAGCTCGGCGCAGCTCATGCCGGAGCTTGTCGAGCTGCGCGGGCTGATCGGGGCGAAGTCGCCTTCGCCACGGTAGGCGCGGCCTCCTTCCTTAACGCCTGCGCGGTGCATCTGATCGCCAACGCCTTGGCCATCGATGGAGCATCGTGCGGCGACGCGGTCGTAGGTCCGAAGGCCAGCGACGCAACTCGCGTTCTTACCCAGCGCAATGCGCTCCAAGGCCGCCTTGGCAGCGGGACCGCCGGCCGAGCTAGACTCCGGCGCGTAGAAGTCCGTCAGTCGGACCTCGACCCAGTTCTCATGGCCGGCGCCGACGGCAATGCACATGCTGTCGCCGTCGATGACGTGCACGACCTTCCCGGAGAAGGTCGACCCGACGGACAAATAGCTGGGCATGGTCCCGTCGTCGGAGATCGCCTTGCAGGGGTCGGCGTGCGCGGCCGTGGAGATCGCGACCAAGCCGAACGCGAAGACGACGAGGCGGAAGCGCATCAGGCGGCCACGGCGACTTCGAAGCGCTCGGGGCGGACGGCGGCCAGTAGATCGACGGCATCCTGCGCCGGGTCCAGCCAGCGGCCCCACTCGTCGAGCTCCAGGATGACCGGCGCGCGGTCGTGGTAGTCGGAGAGATGCCCGGCGGAAGGACCGGTCAGGATGGTAAAGCTGCCAAACTCACCCTCATCGGGTGTGCTGACCCGATCCCAGATGCCGGCGAACCAGATCACGCCGCCGTCGGCGCGGGTGAACCGGTACTTCGTCTTCGAGCCTTGCGGCCCGGTCCACTCATACCAGGCCGACGCGGGCACGAGGCAACGCCGCTTTGCGAAGCTGTCGCCGAACACGGCGGAGCGCTTTGCGCCTGGGGCGAAGTTCTCGACGCGGGCGTTGAACGTGGTGAGCTTGAACCCGTCCCCCTTGCCCTTCGAGGTGTCCTTGAGCGGCTTGCCAGACCGCCAGCCGGGGACGAGGCCCCATCGCTTTGACTCCAGCGTCCACCCGTCATCCTCCACGCGAGCCGCAAGCTGGCGCGTGGTTGGCCGTACGTCGTCGCTCGGCTCCAGGTTCAGCGGCGCGGTCTTTACCGGAATGAAGCTGGCCAGCGCGTCGTGGATCTCGCGCCAGGTGAACTTCGTCGTGTCGAAGCGGCCGCACATAGCCCAAGCTTAGGCACCGTGGGCGCAGCGCTCAACCCGGCATTAGGCTCAAGAAGTGTGGGCGCTCTGTTCGGCTAACCATTGAAAAAAAGCCCGCAGGCGACACATGATGAGTCGCTGCGGGCATTTATCCCCCCGCCTTGCAGCCTAACTGGCCCGGCGGATGCTCTTTGCCGGGCCACCTTTTTGCCAGAACCGAGCTGACGCAAGAGGCCAGTCCCGACCTCGCCGCGATCTCAGCCCTTGTGTGATATGGACGTCACACGTCACCCCGCGGGTTTGGCGTCGCGAGTGGCTCGAAGATGACCATGCCTGGCGCCTTGGCGCAGAACTCGACCACGCCCCGACAGCCTCGCCGGCGACAGCGCGTGTTGCGGTTCCAAAGGCTGAAACCTGGACCTCGGAGGATGGCGATGGTGCGAAGATCGGCGCGTAACTCCAGTCCGCACGCGCGACAGCGGGCGATCACTTCCCACCGCTGCTCGATCATCTGTTTCACTGTCTCGCAGCGCGCGCGTCGAAAGGACAGCGGCACTCGGTCCGGGTTTCGATGGCCCATCTCGCCCCCACAAGCGCGAACGAAAGCAGAACAGCTTTCGCTTGGCTAGCGGGTTCCGACCCATCATGGTGCAGCTATGGACCGCTATCTGACTCGCCCCGAGCGTCTTCGACGTTTGGACCGGGGAAACTGCCGTCATTGCGATGGTCCCGCAGACGGGGCTGTCTCAGCAGGACGCGGAGGACACGGCGGTGCTCTTGAACCGAGTGACAGGCCGGGGCAGCGGCGGGGAAGAGGCGAAGGCAGCGCTCGCGCGGATCGCCATGGGCCGCACGGTGACGTGCGTTGCTGGGCATCGCTTCTACGATCGCGTCGTTGCGACATGCGCTCTGCGTGGGCGCACTCTCGGCGACCTCATGCGAGCCGCCGGCGTGCCCGAGGGCGGCAACGGGCGCTGACCTCCGATAATCAGGCATTATCGAGCGTCAGCAGGCAGGCGGCGTTGCGGGTCACAGTCCGATCTTGCCGCTCACGTTGCCAATGAATGCGGTGGCGTGCCGACGGTAGCCAAGCAGAGTCTTTAGGTCGCGATGACGCGTCTGGCGCATCACGTCTTCCGAGGCCAGGCCGGCGGCGAAGGCGGTGGTCACGAGGCCGGCGCGCAGGCTGTGGCCGGATAGGCCGTCAAGGGCGGAGGCGAGTTCAGTCGGGGAGGCTCCACCTGTCTCGGCCGCACGGGTCGCCGCGTCTCGGATCACGCCGCGCACCCCGGCCGGGCTCAGGCGCGCGTCACTGATGCCGCCATGCCGGTTGATAGGCCGAAAAACCGGGCCGCTGACCGGCGAAGCCAACGTACCGCGCCACTGCTCAAGCGCTCGGACTGGGCACGTCGCAGCGTACGCGCCACGACAGATGGCGACCTGCTCAAGTTCTCCCGTCTGGTTGGTCTTCGATCGTTTGAGGGTGATCCGGATGCCTTCCGGAAGAAACTCGACGTAGGCCGACCCGTCACCGCCACGCCCCCAATCCAGGCCCGAGATCTCCGACCGCCTGAAGCCGCCGGCGAAGCCCAAAAGTAGAAGAGCCCGATCCCGCTTGCCCTGGTTTGTGTCGGCGCAGGCGGCGACGACAGTTCGCAGCTCTTCAATCTCCAAGGGGCGGGCGCCCTTTGGCGGCGCGCCAATCTCGCGCCGAATGCCGCGGAGCACTGAGGCAAGGGGTTCTTCCCGCACGCTAAGCGGCTCCAGCTTATGGATCCGTCTCCAGGTGTTGAGCGAGGCGATGCGCCTCCGGATCGTGGAGACCTTGGCGCCACGGCGCGCGAGCTGATCGATGTAGATCGCAACAGTCTCGGCGGTGGGATTTTCCGGGATCAGCAAGGCGGCACACGCGGCCTCGAAGTCGCGCCAGTCGGCCTGGTAGGCCCTGACGGTGTTGGCGGCGCGGGCGTTACGTGCCCGCTCCGCGGCCTGCTTGGCGGCATCCTCGGCCGTCACCGAGGAAATAGCTCCGCCGTTGATAAGTGAGATCTGGTTCACGGCCTCAGCGCTCCGCGAGAACGGCAGATGCCTTCGAAAAAGCGGCGAGCGTCCTCCGGGCCTAGCGCGCCGTCGTACCTGTGCTGCAGAGCTTCCAGCTCCAAGCTGACCCGCTGCAGAAACGCCCGGTCGCGCTTGCGCGGACACTCCGCCAAAGCGCCCAGGATCGCTGCCAGCAGGACCCCTTCACGCGAAATGCAGAGGCCGGCGTTCGCCCTGCGTCGTTGGCCGCGGTCACGGGCGATCATGGCTCTCGCGAACGATTTGAAGGGGACGAGGGTCGCGTTGTTGTCGTTCGCGGAGAGCGGGCGCGCGGCGTCAGGCATCGTCGCCGCCCTCCCAGTCTGCGCGTGCAACGTAGAGCACCGCCTCGCCCTTCGACGGGTCGTCCGCAAGCTGCGCCCGTAGCGCTCTCGCGGCGTCGGAAAGCGGCTGAGGGAAGCGCCAGCCGTACACGCCGCGATCATGATAGAAGAAGGCTCCGAGCTCTTTCGCCTGTCGCCAGAACTCGCGCGCGCTAAACCCGTCGCTGTCCGTCTCTGGCTCTGGATCGGCTGCTTCGGTCTCAGCTTGGGCGAGGTCGGCCGCGTAGGCTTCCCGGCCGGCTTGGACCAGCCGCGACACGGCCTCATCGCCTTCCGCAAGCCGTAGCGCGTCGAGGTAGATCGCGACTGCTAGCCCGTCGCCGTCGCTCGCGTCACCCGCGACGGCTTCGCCGATGGCGAGCGGGTCCGATACATTGTCGTGGGCAAGGTTGCCCCACAGCGGCGCGCACAGCGCCACCTTTTCCGCAATCGCAGCGGCTGTCGGAGCGGGCGTGGCGGCCAAGGCCTTCCGGGCTTCCGTGAGCGCGTCTCGGGCGCGCTGGCGCTCCTCACCCAACTCCCTGACACGAAGTTCCTCGTACCGCTTGGCCCGGTACCTTACCCACGCCCTCGCCAGGCCGATTAGCCGGAGCGCCCGCTCCGCCCCGCGGGCGTAGTCGTCCCCGGTGCGGCCCCAGACGCAGGCTCGACGGATTTCATCCTCGGTCTGGTGGATCGTACGGTACCGGTCGCCTTCGACGTGGCGCATGATGCAGATGTCCGAGGGCGGCGGCGTTTCCTCGTTCGCTTGGCGGAGCGCGGACCAATGGGCGTCGCGCGCGGTTTCCAGCCGCGCATTCGCCGCCAGCAGGTCCGCCTTTCGCTGATGCCATAGGGCGGTGCGCGCCAGCATCGCCATTTGAGGCGCGACGAGGCTGCGCATCGGTTCCTTCGCGCTCATCTTGAGGCTCCAATGCGAGAGGTGAGGTAGCCGGCCGCGCGGGCGCGGGGTTCGGCGTAGGTCTGGCCAGATAGGCTGCGGCGGATCGGGCTCTGCAGCATCGAGCCGAGGATCGCGGTGCGGCTGTGCGTTCCCTTGGCCCAGCTGGGCACCGTCGCGGCACGTTCGCCGCGGCGCTTCATCCATCGCCATGCGCCAGTCAGGGCGTCGGCGAAGCCGCGCGACCGGTCCGCGCGGAACAGGCCCCAGGCCAAGGTCATGAGATCGCGGAGGAAGGTTCGGCGGTTCTGGCTCATTGCGGCGCTCCAGGCTCTCTGATACGTTGGGATCAGAGTATGATCCTTTTGGATCAAGTCAATGATCTTTTGGGATCAAAATGATTAAGCCCGAACAGCTCCGCGCCGCCCGGGCGCTCCTTGGCCTAAGCCAAGCCGATGTGGCGACCGCAGCGGGCGTTTCAGTCCCCACGGTGAAGCGGCTTGAGAGCGGTAAAGGGCCGGCGGTGACCGCGGAGGCGCGGGGAAGGCTGGCGGCGGCGCTTGAAGCCGCGGGCGTGATCTTTCAGCCCGAGAATGGCGAGGGCGCTGGCGTGAGACTTCGAAAGTCGCGCCCTGGCTGAGAGGCCAAATGCGACCGACATGCCACTGAGGGGGCGAGGGTGGATTGGACCTGCGTAGGCTCGCGCTTAGACACACTCGGAGCGGCCGTTTCTCAATCGAATGCCGCCTGGTGGGGTGTGCTGATCAGCGGCCTGGCAGCCGCTGCCACCCTCGCTGCCGTTGTTGTAGCTCTCCGGTTGGACCGACGGCGGATCGCCCTGGACGATCAGGCCAAAACGCTCGTCAATAGCGCGATCAAACAGGCGATCTTCGACACCTATCACCACTGTCGCGAAGTCGATCGCGATTTGAGCGGTCCCTTCAACCATGAGCACGCTCGCGATCAGATTGCGGCCGGCGCGCCGCATCGGCGAACGCTCGAGCATTACCTCCAGTCGGCGATCCCGAGTGGCACTCTGGTCTTCCACGCCAATGCGGCGATCCAGCGTCTGATAGAAATCGAAGCTGTCCTTCAGCCTCTTACGACTACCTTCCCTGAGGCGGGGCTCAACTTCGAAGCATTCAAGAAGAAGGTGGAGCGAGACATGGACCACGCGCGCAACGTGCTTGCGAGCGCGCTCAGGCGAATCGCCGAAGACGAAGTTTACGTTCGCGAAGCCGAAGTGGCCGCCAAAAACGGCGTGACACCAGTGATTGTGCGCGCCCGCGGTATGGGCTGATCGACGGCGCCTGTTGGGTTTGTCTCGCCTGACTGGCGTCGCGCGCCGGATCCCAACCTGAAGCGCCTGATGGCCTCTCAGCCAGAAGGCGAGCAATTGCGCTCGTCACACCGCCGGTTTGCGAATCGAGAGATGCTCGTTGGCCTGCTGACGAGGAGGTGGCCCTGTGAGCTTCGATCTTGAAGAAGATCCTATCGCGGCGCTGAGCGATCCTCGTGACCAGCTTGTGGTCGCCGCGGGCTATGTCCGCGCGCTGACCGCAGTTGTGGAGATCGTTGGCGACCTCGCCGAGAGCGAAAGTGAGGACGGTCGCTCCGCCCTCGGAGATGTCCTCGACGAGATCAGGCCGTTGATTGAGGAGAAAATTCGCGACCGTGACCGGCTTGCGCGCATCCTAGCGCCTGGCATGAGCACATCCGAACACTAGTGCCTCGCCGGGATCTCAACGTGGAAGATCGGTATGACTGGCGGCCGCGCGAATTCAGGCTCCTGGGCGATGTGGAGCCCGAGAGCGCCCGCGATGCCTTCGCCCTTGCAATGCAGTTCCACGCTGGTGGGCTTCGCTGCCTCGCCTCAGTAAACGTCGGTCCTGGCCTAGAAGGTCTGATACGCGAATCTGTACCTGGGTTTGTCTGCCTCGCCTTCGCCTCGGAGCTTTATTTAAAGGCACTGCACATCATGAAGTTGGGTGCGGTGCCGACCGACGGCAAACGCGGCATCCACGACCTAAAGGACTTGTATGACCGGTTGCCCGAGCCGGTCCGAGCAACAATAGCTTTCAGATTTGGCGGGCCGACGACGCTGCCACGCGCGGACTTTGAAGAGAGGCTGCCGTTGATCGCCAAGGTCTTCACGGCTTGGCGCTACATCTATGAGAAGAATCCCGGTGACATGGAGTTCACCACGCTGATCATGCTTCCGCTCGCCCTGTTTCAGGTGATCCACCAAGCGGAGCCCGCGTGGCCAGCGCCCCAGGAAGCGTTCCTAACGAAAGCCAGGCTGCCGATGGCGCAGTTCTGGTTCCTCGGTGGGTGATGCCGGTCCAGTCCGCGCGCGAGCCTACCGAACAGCAGCTCAAGGCCATGGGCACATATTGCTCGCTCATGGACGAACTGCGCGCTCGCCTTCAGTGGATCGAGTACGCTGCGAATGGCCGCACGGGCATGGATCGCCAGTTGGTGCTGGAGTTCGGCCTGCTGCAGCTGCGGATGATAGTTGAGCTGATCGCTTTGGGTTGCTTGGTTGCTCACGGCGATATTGCGGAGAGCAAGGGGGCACTGAGCCGCAAGGCGGGCGCTGACGAGATCCTCAACAAGCTTGAACAGCTGCACCCCGACTTCTATCCGGTCGCATCCGTCGAAGCGGGCCGTGGTGAGCAGGGAGAGCGCAGGTTCAAGGGCCGCGATCCCGATTACATGACCAAACCGCAGCTTCTGCAGCTGTACCGTCGCGACTGTGGCAATGGCCTGCACCGCGGGAGCTTGAAGAACCTGCTCGGCGGCCGGCAGCCAGCCCGCAAGGGTTACCCTGAGCTGATGCAACCCGCCCAGCGGATCGCTAACCTGCTCGCCTTTCATCAGATCTCACTGATCGACGGCGATTCTTTGCTGCTCTGTCACCTCGTGGATCCTGTCGAGCAGAAGGCCAAGGTTTCGTTCGCGACAGCGTTCGGCTCCTGGCAGCCGCCGCCCGCGGGTCCGTCCGACGAGCCGTCCGGAGGAGCAATCGTCGGCTTGGACGGACGAAGCGCATTTGCTAGTTCGCGCGGCGACGAACCCGGCAACGGTACCGCTGGGAGCTAGTTGCTGCGCATTCGCCTCGCCGCCAACCCGACTCGGCTCGCCGCTGCTAAGGACGGGGAGGTGGCGACTCATCTGTGCCTGCTAAGCTGTGCTGCATGAGCGCCACCGTTGAACACGACTTCGGGCCTGACGACGTCGCCCGCTTCGTTGCCCTCGAACACATCGTGACGGTGCTTTGGAGCGCCTTCATTGCGAACCAAGCTGATGCGCAGCAGATCAAGGCGGGGTTTCTGGCGCGGCAGTTCAGTGACGCCATGCAGGGGGCGCTTGCCGATGGTGCGATCGATGCGGCCGCTCGGCGGCTGATCCTCGAACACATACGGCGGGTGTTCGGCGGCGTGGTGCAGAACGCTGACACGATGGACCAATTGGCTGGCGGCTAACTGAGTTACCGGTGAGCTGGAGCTGGACCAACATCGATTGGAACGGAACCGCTGCGATGGTGCAGGCGGTGGGCTCCGTACTCGCAATCCTCGCTGCTGTCGCCATCGACCAGGGCACGGCTCGACGCGAGAGGCGGGCGCGACAGGAGGAGCAGGCGGCAACGCTAATGGCCGCCAGCCAGCTCGTTTCGTTGCTTCGGATCAAAGCCGACAGCATGCTCGACACCTTCAAAGAAGTCGGTGCCGAGCCGAACGTAGGGGAACCCATACGCAAGGACTGCGAGGTGATGGCCAGCACAATCCGGTCCTTCCCCGTGGCAACGCTAGGGCAGGCCCAAGCAATCGTCTCCTATTGCGACGCTATGAGGTACGCAGAAATGCTCGTTCTGCTCCTGGGGAGGATCGATGATCACGCCGAACGAGCTGGCCCCGGCGACCCGAGTTTCTTGGTCGAGTGGGCAATTGAGCACCTGCAGCCGCTTGCTGAACTAATCCGAGCTTGCGACGAGCGGCTGGCGACAGCAAGGGGCTCAAACGCGAAGCAAGATCGATATCCAAGGATGCAAAACGAACGCAAGGACTGATGCGGCGGCGAGCAACAGCGAGCCGACTAGCCAGCCGCGAGAACGTCCAGCGATTGCTCCTCCTTCGGTTGCGAGCTCGTTCAGTTCAGCGAGCGCCTTTTCGGCGATCCCAGGAGCTTCCTCGGCTGCGTGCATTGCCGTCTGAAGTAGTTGGTACCGTAGAGCCTTAACGGCCTCTTGGAGCTCGTGATCGGTCGTCATTAGGTCCGCCAGGCCGTCGGGCATGGCCCCCTGCATCAGCACATCACGTAGCGCGTGGAGGTCTCGATTTGCGATTTGAAGGCGGGCCTGAGCCACCGCTTCACGACGTCGCACGGCGTAAAGGTCGGAGGCTACCCCAATCGCAATCGCTCCACATACGAAGCCGGCACCGCTAAATGAGAAGCTCCACAGGAGGTCTATAGTCGTCGCTGCAAAGTCGGAGGCATTGGCGACAACATTGGTCAGTGCAAGGATGAAGGCTCCATTGGCAGCCGCGCCAGTCCAGACGAGGCGCTGCTCCACCTCGTCATGACGCTGAGTCGCTGCTTCATACGCGCCATGCTCAGCCATTGCAGCCGTGGCTCCGCCGAACGGTGAATCGTGGGTCCATCATAGCGGCGCTTTGCCCGGGGGCTTATGCGTAGTTGCCGCTATCGCGCTAGGTCGAGCTGCCTGCTACCTTCGATCGGGCGAATGATGCATCAGGGCAGCGAATGAAAAAGGCAGAGAGCGAGGATCACATCCGCGCGCTGTGCCATGTGTGGCGAAAGGCGACCGGCCAAGCGGACGCGCCCGTAGGGGATCTTCACTTCTCCAATTTTTGGCGCTGGCTCAATGAGCACCACCCTTCCGTCGCCGACTTCAAGAGCGTCGGCGGAGCGCGCTACATCGCGGAGATGTGGTTCGATGACGAGTTCAAGCAGGGCTGGCGAGGGTGATCTGCGCCGGCATGGTGAGCGCGGCGCTTCTCAAATCCGAGCTTCAATGAACGGCGAATGCGAGCACGGACGGCGCGAATGGTTAGCATCGACGACCTGAGCGAAGAGAAGTTCCCGCCCAAGTTCACCGTCACGAGCGAACACCTGGGCGATCTCGGCTTTCGCGCCGTCTATGGCATCGATTTTCCCTACTGGAAGGCGCGCGCTGAACCGGCATCTGACGAGGAGTTCGTCGGCAAGCTGATGGTGCGCATGGGGTGGCGAATGGAGGGCCTGGAACACCTCACCGAGCTTGATCGGGCCGCCCTCACCCCCACCGATCTGAAGGCCTTCTGTCAGGCAATAGTTGAGCACGAACCATCCGTCTTCGGGCGCAGTGCCCGAAAGGATGGAGAGGACTGGCTGGCCTTCGTCCGCCGTGCTGGTGGGGCAGCCGTCCAGGCGCGCAAAGGGCCGTTCGAAAAGAGCGCCTCGCTGGACATGGACGACGCCCTCGGGCGGAACATGCGCGCGGCGTCGCATATGCGATCGATTTTGGGCGAGCGCCCCGAACGGTCCTTAGTTCCCCCAATTCCGCGCAATCCAACCCTGGACACAAACGCCATCCTCGAGCGGGTGGAAGAGAACATCGGTCTAATGGCTCGCCTGAGTGAGGCCAGCGCAGCGTTGCAGATGACGCTGAATGATCAGGCGGTTATCGCAATCGCCGAGATGAAAGCTGGGTCGGAGCAGACCCAGCGTAACGCCAAGCTCGCCCTGTGGATTGGCCTCGCTGGCGTCGTGGCCGGTGCCCTTGGCACCGTGGTGGCTGCCGGAACATGGGTCTGGACGGCTGACCAGCAGAGCAAGGCGGAAATCGCCAGGAAGGCCGATGCCAAGGTCGCCTTAACGGAACGGCAGGCTGCCCGCGAGCTGATGCAGCAGCAGCTTGATGCGATGAGGCGGAGCGGAGTTCTCCTGGACGAACGCCTTCCGCCACCAATCAAGAAGGCTGGCGTGCATCAGGGAGGCGGCTCGACCCGGCAGCGCCGCGGAAGATCGAGCCTTAGCGAGCCCGGCTGCTATCGCTTCGCCGGCGGTCCACTCGGTTGAGGCTGCGGCCGCGGCTGCTCTTGTGGAGTTGGCCTCGGGCCAGGAGTATTGCGGACCTGATCGCGACGCTCAGGCGGCGGCCTCTCGGGGAAAGCTTGCATGGACCTCTCGGATTTGGCGCGCGCGACCGACGAACAGCGAAGCCTGATTCTCGCTCAAGCTGAACGCCGGCTTGAATATCAGAACGACTACGCCGCTGCCGCCGACCAGCGCGCGGCGACCGTCACAGGTGCAGCTACAGCGCTGGCCGCGGCTGCGGCAGCCATCGCCGCCGACTCGCTCAAAGATGGCCAAATCACTCCTCTGACCCTGGCCGCGTTTGCTGCCGCTGCGGCTTTTAGCCGGGCGACGTGGTTCGCCATGCGTTGCCTAGGCCCAGACCATTTCGACTCGCCTGGCTATCGACCAGTCGATTTCCTTTACGACGTGCGTCAGAGCCGGTCGCGGGAGGAAATGGAAATTCAAATGATTGAGCACGCCCAGTCGATGCTGACCGACAATCACACGCGTTTGGAGGCCCGCGCCAGTCACATCCGGGAGGCCCTGCGCTGGATGCTGCGTGCGCCCGTCGGAGCGGCGATCGGCGCTTTCGTCTTCCTGTTCGGCAATTGGGCGTTTCGGCTCTTCTGAGGTCATTGTGGCGGCCGAGCTCCCCCTTGCGTGGGCATGCTCTGGGGGGTGGGTGCAGGCATTAGCGATTGTCGCCGCGCTCAGGCCGTGGCATCCCTCCGGCCGAAATCGGGCGTTCCGGCTGCGCTTTGCGACCTATCTGTGACCTAGAAATCACACGGCGGCGCTTCGCTCGGCTAAGTCACTGATTTCAAAAGCGCGGCCCGGTAGCTCAGCCGGATAGAGCAGGGCTTTCCTAAAGCCAAGGTCGGGGGTTCGAGTCCCTCCCGGGCCGCCACGCAGTCACGATAACTACTCTCTCGCCCCCTTTCCGCCC
>Ga0070668_100000845_pt1 | contig 21209 bp, 17 predicted proteins | sample KBSS43metaG_FD_64661 | JGI IMG/M metagenome (GOLD analysis project Ga0070668, IMG submission 64661) | Switchgrass rhizosphere microbial communities from Kellogg Biological Station, Michigan, USA - KBS S4-3 metaG | ecosystem: Host-associated > Plants > Roots > Rhizosphere > Soil ...
TAAATTAATATGCTAAAATAAATATAATATCTAAGAGAATTAATATGTTTGAAGTAAATATATAAGAAGGATATGTAAATTAATATGCTAAAATAAATATAATATCTAAGAGAATTAATATGTTTGAAGTAAATATAATATCTGAGACAATAAATGGGAAAATGCAAGAATAAGTGTGGGAGATGTGAGAAATGTTGCAGAGGTAAAAGAGGAAAAAGAGGTTGCCCAGGAGATACAGGACCGACAGGAGATACAGGACCGACAGGAGGTACAGGACCCACTGGAATTACAGGCCCAACAGGATCAGGAGGTGGAGGAACTGGAGATACAGGGCCAACAGGAAATACAGGGCCAACGGGACCAACAGGGCCTTCAAATGGACCAACTGGAAGTACAGGAGAAACAGGTAATACAGGCCCTACTGGTGTTACAGGCCCCACAGGATCAGGAATCACCGGACCAACAGGAAATACGGGACCTACTGGTGTTACAGGGCCAACTGGAGGAGGAATTACTGGAGTTACGGGCAATACCGGACCAACTGGCCCTACTGGATTAATTGGTTTGACAGGTAATACTGGTCCAACTGGGCCAACAGGAGCTGGTGTTACAGGACCAACAGGAAATACAGGGCCAACTGGAGGAGGACCAACAGGGCCAACGGGTGATATTGGAGCAACAGGAGGTTTAGGTCCCACTGGTGTAACTGGGCCAACAGGAAATACTGGTGCAACTGGAGGTTTAGGACCTACTGGTAATACTGGTGCAACTGGAGCTACAGGAGGTTTAGGACCAACAGGAAATACTGGAGCTACAGGAGGTTTAGGACCTACTGGCAATACTGGTGCAACTGGAGCTACGGGAGGTTTAGGACCAACAGGAAATACAGGGCCTACTGGAAATGTCGGTCCAACTGGCCCTACTGGTAATAATGGTTTGACGGGTGCTACTGGTGCAATAGGACCAACTGGAGCTACCGGTCCAACTGGATCTATTCCCACAGCAATAGGGTTCAATGCTAATGTAGCCGATCCCGTAGATATAATTCAGGGAGCCAGTGCGACAATAGTATTCACAGACACAACTTCGATCAATTCTAATTTTAATACGGGAAATATGTATAATACTTCTACTGGAATAGCAACAATTCCTGTTTCTGGTGTGTGGTCTGTAAATTATGGGGTTAGTTTCTTTAATGCTTCTAATGCTGATGTGGTAATTGATATTTGGAAAAATGGTGCAGCTCTACTTGAAGTCGGAAATGGTTTTACTACTAATATCCTTAATTATTCTGGAATAACTAGTTATTCAACATACAAAACTTTCACAGCGGGAGATACATGTAATTTAAGAGCTAGCTCAATTTTTTCGACTGTTACGATAGGAGTTGCGGGTTATTTTAGTATGGTTTTCCATGGGGCGTAAGATACAGAAGAGAGAAATATTATGTTTAAATATTTATTTTTGATTATGAGAGCGGAAATATGGGGATAAGATGCAAAAAATAAGAATGGGAAGAAACAAGACATAAAATAAGAATATGAAGAAGAAATATAAAATTTTATATTTGACTAAGAGACATTTCACATATGGAAAGGGAACATTTAAGGGAATCCATTTGAATCATTTGTCTAAGGGAAATTAAGGACAATGTTTAACGCACAATCCATTCGAATTATTCGTTTTCCTCGTGCATCTAACTCCCTTCTTGGTCATTCCTGTACATTGTTGTGCAGTTCCTCCTTTCTTATTATTCCCGTTTGTGTTTTGTGAACCATGAGAAGCCTGTGAAAGTTCTTCGGGAGTTAAATGAGAAACTATTTCCTTTTCCTCTTGTGTTAATGCGACCAAATGAATCTTTTCTTTGAATTGGTATAAATTCATCTTTCCCATACTCTTATTACAAGCCCCACAAATAGGAAGGAGATTTTCAACTGTTGTTTCCCCTCCTAATGCTTCTGCGTGGATATGTCCACATTCATATTCAAAAACAGAAAGATCATGACCGCATATATCACACGGACCATGAGATAAGTCTTTTCCGTAATGTTTCTCCCATACTGCTCTTCTTAATGGTTTTGGGATGGTTGCTTTCTTCTTTCCGTGATATCCATTAGATTCTTGGGATGCTTCATGGGATTCTTGGGATGAGGTTGGGGAAGTTGGGTGAGAGACTGGGTGAGATAGGGTTGGGGAAATAGAATGGGAAGGTGGGGGTGAAATAGAGTGGGAAGGTAGAGGAATAGGGGAAATGGGAATAAAAGGAGGGGGAGATAAATTTACGGGATTGGGAAGTTTTGAGGAAGGTGGGAGAGAATTTCTTTTTACGTTAACATTAATAACTTTCTTTATCACGGGAGGAACGGAATCTCTTCTTTCCTTTTCTTTATTTTCTGGGATAACAGGAGGAGAATAAACAGCTTGGAGTACATCGCTTTTCTTTATTTCTTCCTTTTCTTTTTCTTCTATGACCGTGTGAGTAGAAGTTTCCTGGCTAAATTTATTACCCATTTGTTTTGTTTTTTCTCACTTTTCTAACTTTTAAAATAGAATAAATTTAATGTAAATGAATTTCGCTGTCAAACAATATATAGGAGTTCCTCCCGAAGTAGTTATCCGAGATTTTATAATAAATAAATATCTCTCTGATTCTCCCTATATAGTCCAACCACTTTCTTTTTCTTTAAATAACCTAACTTTCAGTATGGAACTTTTCATGGGAGATATAACACAAGGAACATTTTCAATGAAAGAGAAATGGAGAATGACTAAGGATATTTTGAAAGGGCTTTTCCATATTCACTGCAAAAACATGTACCATGGGGATTTGAATCCGAAGAATATTTTATTCAAAAGAGACAAAGGTGAGTTAAGAATAGTTTTATGTGATTTTGGGAATACTTTTCCTTTAGGATTCGGAACATCAGGAAGATGTACAAAATTATTTTCGCCTTTAGATACCAAACTTGGAATTCCCTTAGACATATATTCTTTCGGGAAAACGCTTCTCCATATTTGGTCGGATGGTGGGGATATAAAAAGATACGGGAATAAAGAAGGGGGAAATAGAGAATGGAAAAATGAGAATAGGAAGTATCTATCTCTAGATTTTATTCCGAAGAAGATTGAAGATTGTATTAAGTTATGCTTGAATGTGAATGCGAATCACAGACCAACAAGCAAATGGTTATTACAATTCTTCGGGATTAAAATAAACATAGAGGAAATGGCAAATAAATACAGAAAGGATAATATTTGTTACATGGGAGGGGAAGAACTAGAATACATTCATAGAGTTATTTCTAGAGGTAGATGTGTTATTCTCCCCGAAGAAACAGAGAAATTAGAAAAGATTGCTTGTTTAGATGAGACTTATTTTCCTAAGATATAACCAAATCGATCTGATATATGTATAATTATACATAAAATTAATCTGAATGAATTGAAGATGAACTCCGGGATATAATTAACTAACACGTGAAGCATTTAAAATAAAATCCTCGGAAAGAATCCTAATTAAAAGGGCAAATAAAGTAAACCGTGAAAGAGAATGAATGATAAAGAATCCTGTCCTTCCGAGGTTAATATAATCTTGTGAATATAAACCCTTATATATGATATTCGATTCCTCAATGAAAGTAAAATACAGAGAAAATTGGAGAAAGTTTAATACCTGAGTGTTAAATAATTCAGGTTGCATATACAGGGCTTTAATTATGTAATAATAACATGCTATTATCATGGATTTTTCACATGTGAATATAAGTTCATGGAAGTCATCTGAAAAAGAGATTCCTGAATATCCTTTCCTTTTGATGGAAATGTTGTACAGAGAAGAAATAAATATGGAGAGGAACAGGAAATAATAGTCCTCTCTTTTGAATTCATGGTTAAAAAGAGAGATAAAACACAGAATATTAGGAACGATGAGAAATATATTGGAAAACATGTTCTTTTATTATCACATAGGTTATTTGTTTATATCCACTATTCTCCCACACTTAAATACCTCTTTTTCCTAGTCCATGTATATTTGGTAATCTATTTGTAATGTTTCCTTATTTATGTCCAATGTTTTGTATCGAATAATCTCCCATCCAAAAGAATTTTCCTCATTTAACTTCTGTAATTTAAGGAAAGTTTCTATGCATCTTTTATATACAAATATTCTCGTTGTTTCTCTCTTCAAAGGGTTGTTAGTAATAGACGAATATCGTATATAATCCCATTCATCAACTATTATCACTGTTAAAACTTTGACAAATAAATTCTCCCATAATGAGTTGAAAAAAGAACTTCCCCTAGAAGCAAACAAGTAGAAATTACTTATCTGTTCCTCCTCCAAAAACCTCACAAAAGGTGGTATAATTGCAGATGTTATTCCAGAACTATCAAATTGAAAAAATACTTTATCTTCCCTTCTTATTGCTTCCTGAACTAAACTACCAAAAGTAAAGATGGATATTCGGAAATTTAAACAATTCTTCATAATCTGATATAAACTATTACCGCGTCTATCTGATAATGAACTTCGCAATTGGGTTTGTATTTCTAATTTTAAGTGATCCAATCTTCTAGTAGGAATTAAATTCTTTGTGACATCTCCCTGTATGTCTAATTTAATTCTTTTCAAATTAGGGTAAATAGAGATTATTTTCTCTATATCAAGATTCTTAGTTTTGAATGTAAGAATGTACTCCCTTCTCCTAGATATTTCTTTAAAATTCCTACACACTCTCTCCAAAATATATATAAATGAATCTGTGTATAAATACTTAAAAATCTCTGAAATAATATCAACTCCAAGGGAAAAGATCATCTTTTGTAATTAATAATTGATATATTAAATCTAAATTCACTTTTTTGGATATGGAGCAAGAAGAAATAATTGCAGGGGATTTAGACATAGAAAATGATGGAAACAACGGAGATGGTGGGAATAATAATGGGAATGGGGAAGAAGAATACGATGCTAGAACAGAATTCGCTTCTGTCCTTTATTCCATGGGCGTTGCCATTAAAGATAGAGATTTAGATTCCTTGACAACTTATGTAGAAAGTCTTGATACAGCGAATTTGAATGACGATGAATCAGACCAACTCTTTAATACATTAATTTGTTTGGTTCTTCTAAATACTACTTCAGAGGAGGTAAATGACTTGATCAGAATCATAGTAACAAAATGGCAAAATGACAACCCAGAAGAATTAAGATACCCGTTTCTGACCCACTGTCTAACTATCCAAGGATTAGGAAATGATGACTTTGATCAAGAACAAATAAACTATGTAATTGCCAATGCTTATCCTGAGAAAAGTTATTTCAATTACATGCAGGATTTAATCAATGGAAATCCTAAATTAACTTCATTGGGAATGATGAGATTAGAAAAGATATATGGTGAAGCTGATTATGATACTCTTTTGGTGGTATTTGAACTCCTAAATGAACAAGAAGAAAGGGATGAATACAGAAACCAAGAAGCAGATGAATATATAAGTGGGAAAATAAAAGAAGTGTCTCCTTATGCTGAAATTCCTTCATGGATTAATTTAGGGAAATATGAAGAAGTTCCTGTTTGGCTGATAATAAAGAAACCGAAAAAGGCTATTTCTCTTGGAACTCAGAGGTTTCTATTTGAAGATTCAATAGGATACGAAGATCCATATGACGAAAGTTCTATTTGGGATGATTTAACAGAGATAAATGAATTCCCTGAAATGGAAGAAATCCCAGAAGAAGGGACTTTAAATAAGAGACTGTATGAAATATTAGAAGAAAATAAGGAAAAAGAAAAAGAATTAAGTATTACAGAAATACCTTCTGATGAGAAAATAGTAGATATCATAACAGAGGGATTTGTTTCTCTTGGATTAACAGAAGAAGATAAAATGGTAAATAGAAGGGGACTGGAACAAAGAATAAGATCATTAGGAACAGCGGAGAAGAAAGTTCTTTTGGACCCTTACTTTAATTCATTAGGGAAAGAAGAATTAGGTAAAAATACGGAGCTTTATCGGATACTTGGGCCTGTTAATAGCAGAGCAGGAAATAATCTGGGAGTATCTAATGAATGTAGCATATTTGGAGGATGTAGGATGTTTACTTGTAAGGAATTTGAGAAGGATAATTTTGACAATGGGGAAGAGATTAATACGGTTGGATGGTTTAGAGGTTCATGTGATGTATGCGACAACAGAATTAAAGAATATTTCCATGCAGTTAGAAGGCCTTTACCTAATGGTGGTTGGGTTGGTTGTTATTGTTCTTGGAAATGTACTAAGGAATCTAACTCAAACCCTGATATGATCTCTAGAAAAATAATACAAATAGTTGAGGAGAATATTAATGTAATAGGAATACAGAATCGTTTGATAGTGGAAAGGGATTTTGATATTGATGCACCTTATGTTGAGGAGGAATAAATACCCTACTTCTCATTTATTTCTCTTTCTATTTCCTTGTATCTCATTCTTGAAATATATATTTATATATTTTCTTCCTATTCTATTTATTTCTCTCTGTCTGTTTTATTTATGTGTCTATCCATTTATCTATGTATGTCTATTCAATAACCAACCCTCTCCTCATAAAATATTCTCTTAGAAAAGCACACATATTTCTAACAGTCCCTCTATGAGCTATCCACGAGTAATAAAACTTTATGTCCTTGTCGCTGAAATTCCTTATCTCTTGTTTCCTCTTTTCTAAATACTCTGGGCCATAATAATCAGTCCCTATCTTGTCTATATTTCCCATTAATAAATAATTCACCATCTCCTCTCTTGTTGTCCTCGAAAAGTAACTTTCATCAATACCATCAGGATAAGGAGCTCCCGATTTATATATTATGTCTAGTAATTGATTAACTTTGTATGAAGTGCAAGCCTGTCCAGTATTTTTCTTATTTGAATTATCAACAATCTTAAAATTCCCATCGTTTCCTATCATTCCGTAATAAGGATTATCAACAAATCTTTCCCTTCTCTGTCCTAATATTATCTGTACTATCATATTGTAAACTTTTGTTTCTTCTGGTTTAGTATCTTCCCATTTGCCTCTAGAAATTTTAAACAATCTATATCTTCCCTCCCTTCTTCTTTGTTTCAGAGAGGAAGAATAAGCATTTATTTCCGATTCCGTAGTATACAATGTGTGCCACCAAACTTTCTCTGTGTTACCATCGCCACGGAAATTCTCTATATCACTCTTAGTAATATCTTTAATTCTTAATTCCTCTGGACTTTTCATAGACATTTCATATATCATAGTTCTTGGTTCATTTGCATTGAATATATGACCATCATACTTCTGAACTATTTTCTGAGATAATTTATCAGACTGACCTGTTACTGTTTTCGTAATACTTTCTTCTAAAATATCAGCCCTAATGGGAAGGGGAATTGAATCCACTAATTGGTCGAAATCTGGGGAATCTACTTTTTCTCTCAATTGGTCTAAATATTTACTTCCTTGGATTTTGATTATTCCAGAAGCAACATCATTAAGATTCCTCGTTTCTAATGTGGGAACTTGCCAATCATATATACTGGAATCAAAATTAGGATTAGTCGTCATGTAAGAACTTTGTAGGAAATAAACATTGTCTGTGGCTGATAAGTAACAAGTAAATCCCATTCTATTAAGCATGGGAATCTTCTCTTGAACAGCTTTTTCCAAGGCCATAAGAAGGAGCTTCTCTCTGATTTTATTTTTCTCTAATAATCCCTTGATTTCTTCCAAAGTGTAGTAATTATTCATCCTAAATAATTCCATGATGTTATCTATTATGGAATAGATGACTTCCCCGGAATATAAAATATCATAACTAGAATAATCAATATCAGAAGGATTAGGAGCAGGATTAATACATTCATAATCACACTTTTGGTAATCGCATATAGAAGTTCCATCTTTGTCTTCACCCAAACGAACATTTCGAGCTTTATTCAAATGGCAATCAAAAGCACATTGTTTAGCAAATCTTTCTATTCTCTTATTTTTCTTCCCTTTCTCTTCTGCTCTGTTGTATAAATTAAGATCCACAGAAACAATACCAGAAGATGACTCTTGTATTTCTCCTCCCGAAGTATATGTTAAAGTTGTTACTTCAGGAATATAGGAAGCATACTTATATAGACTAACATCAATTTTCGCATTAGCTTCACTTAAACCTTGATTGAATAATTCTTTTCGTTTTTCCTCTAATAAATCTTCATGGGATAAAGTTCTTATAGAACGACTCAGAGCTTGGTATGTTGCGCTTTCATGCCATTCACCTCCCAGAATAATAATGTCCTGCACATTTAACATATTTACACCATCTCTGGCAACTCTGGAACTTAGAACAACTTTAATGTATTCCCCGTGTTTGTTTTCTGGAGAATTCCTTAATTCTTTAATTGTATCGAAACGTGCAGGAGGAGTATCTTTAGTCAGAAGACAATATCTATATTTCTTGGTCTTGGAATATGGATCAATAGTAATCCTCCTTCCTTCTGTGTTTTCCCCGGAACAATATGGCTTAACTTTGGCTCCTTCTGTGCTTTGAAATACGGAACTATTGATTTCGAATTTCTCGAAACCGAATTGTTCCAGAATTAAACCTAAGAGAATAATTCCTGAACCTCTCACATATTCTCCGTAAATGAAAGTATTTCTACCTTCCTTCAGACAAACTTGGACAGCATGATAATATTTAGCAGAAAGTAAATAGAGATAATCAGGAGTTATCCATTGTTTTAATCTAATATCCATAACATATCTATCTGGTGTTTGAGGAACTTTGCTTATATATCTCTTAAAACCATCTGTCCCCCATGCTCCTCCTGAGAAAAATTCTCTATTTCCTGTTTTGTAAGCATTCGCTACCATACTCACATCCAGGTAATCAGGAGGATAAACAAAATAAGAAGCTTTCCTCTCCGCACTTCTGAATTCCTCTTTGTTATTTGTTGCCCTTCTATAAGCTTGCTCCTGAAATCCATCCATACGAAGAAAATAAATTCCATAATGGGGAGCAGCTGCAAAAGTATTTTCTGGTTGATTCGTATTAAGCATGTCTGTCACTACAACATCACTTTTCATTTCCCTAATATATGAAACATGGCCCCGGAAATAAGGAATGAAAGCTTCTATGCCTGCTTCATAAAAATTTATATTTTCAGGCATCTGGTTATTAGGAGGAAGGATTAGATTCATTATGGTTCTTATTTCGTAAGGCTCATTAACAATGGGAGTTGCAGAAGCTCCTATTACTTTAATTCTTTCTGCAAGCCGAAGGACTCTATGAATTACATCGTATATTTGACTCACATTCATCTTAATTTCTGATTTTTTGCTTTGGCCTGTGGATAAATCTTCCAGAGATTCTTTTCGTTTTTCTATTAGCTTCTTGCTTAACCCTTGTTCAAATCTTTCATCAACATTTCTGAGATTATGAATTTCGTCAATGAAAAAGACTTTATCAGAGAATTCTGCTTTTATTTGTTCATCTGTGTAGTCATTCTTCAAAACAGTGGAAGCGAATTTAGCATAAGTCATAATTCTGTACCATTTATTAACTAATCTAGTTGCCAAAGCTTTCTGAGAACTAGGGAGATTGGCATTATTTACTTCTTCTGTGTCATAAGTTCCAGGAGGTGTACATCTACATATTAGTTGATTTTTGAATTCTTGTTTCAGAGTGGGACCTTTAACCAGTATTATGAATTTTCTCTGTGGTTCCCCTTTCATTTGAGACTTGACATATTCGGTGAAAGCGACAATAGCACAAGTTTTCCCTGTTCCTGTCCTCCACATTAGAAGAAGACGATCAAATTCGATTAAGAAACGGAGAATTGCTTTCTGGGAACGGAAGAACTCTCCTCTCCTTGATTTTAATGTTTCCGATGAACCAGAATGAAGCTCATAGAACTCATATTTTCTTGTTATTTGTGTTTGGAAATCGAGGTCGTTTATAGAAGGATATATAGGAAATAGATCAGCGAGTTCCATTTAATATATAAATTGTTTTATTAATGAATTTACTTATGGTGGTTTTTAGATAGATAAGGGAAATAAACAGGTAAGGGAGATAGATAGATAAGGGAAATAAACAGGAGAAATATAGGTAAGGGAAAAGAAGAAAGAGAAATGTGGATGAGTTATATATTTGATATATAAATTAATACATGGGAGATAGAGAGATGAGAAATGAGAGAAAAGGTAAATTAAGGAAGTAAATGTTTGAGAACCCATTCATATTCACTATCAAAGTATACTATCATGTTAGAAGAATTGACAAAATTAGCTCCTGGGGCTGCTGCCAATTTAATATTATTTTGTATTTGTAAGGCCATCGATGATAATGATTTTATTTCACTCAATATTTCTTCTGCTGTTTGTACTGTTTTTTGCCCGAGTTTCCTTGAAAGATATATAAAAACTTCTACCAGATTAATTTCCTGTGTTATTATATCGAAAGCCCTGGTGAAAGATATGTGTTGCTGTTTAAGTTCCAGCATATATCTCTTCCATGAAGTTATTAGATTTTCTTGTTGAGAAAATGTGGGGTTATTTATCGCAAAGAAAGCAGGAATACTAATCCTTTGAAGAGAAACTTTTGCATTTTCCATATTATTTGAGAAACGTTCCTTATATTTCCTAGTTAATTCCCTGAAATCAACTCTCTTTTCGTAACCTATATCATCTTTTGTAATAATTCCTCCTGATACAATATATTCAAAAAGATCATACATATCTCCGAATGAAATGTTATTAGGAGCAATACTTATTAAAGCATTTTTCTGGACACAAGGGACAACTGCACAATTAGAATAACTTTGACCATTATACGGGAATAGAAAATTAACACCTGAAAATCCAGCAATCATATTTAGGAAATTCAATCTTACATCAGGATAATCATGTTCTTTCCTTCCTTTCTTACGAAATAAACCCACAATTTGATTTCTCATCTGTTGTTCAAAAATGATATGAAGATCTTTCGCAAAAGGAGGGACATAAGCAACAGGATCATTTATATTAAAAGCACCAGAATCAATTATTGCTCCTATTTTGATTATAGGATATGTTCCATCAATATAATTTTTCTTACTGGATATGATTGTACCACCAGTATGATCAATCATAAGTATATATTTGCTCCTCAAAATCACATTCCCTGTTTTATAGTAAAGATCCACAGGATTTGGAAGTTCTTTAACAAATAATTTACCAGAAGATTCGTAATTATTTATGTTCTTTTGGAATGTTTCAAAGGCAAGAAAAGCTTGGCAAATAACTTGTAAATATTCTTCTTTGCTGCATCCCTTAATGAATTCTTTCAAAGTAATACCTAGATTCTCAGAGAAAACAACAACTTCTTCTTTGAATTCTTCATGTCTTTCGGTCCATCCAATAACATCTCCGACATCTACTTTAAGAGCCACATGATCAGTCATTGAGTAGAAAAATTGGTAATTAGGTATTTCTTTCCTTAGTTCATTTATCTGTCTTCTTACCTTCTGGACATCTCCATTCAGAAATATATCATCTCTGGTTTTTGTTAGAGTTGTTTGAATAAGGAAGAAATCGGTTACTTCATTTATTCCACACACAATCATAAATCCTTCTAATAAATTATATAAGTTCTGTACTCTAGGGAAAGTCAGATATTTCTTCATTCTTACGTTGTTCCCTACTTCATTATCTGTTAGGATCACATTTAAGATTTCTGTTAGTTGTTTCTGGAGATCATAATTAAAAAACTCACTTACAAGAAGGGATTTTAATTTGGTTGCAGAAAAGCTAGGGAGATACAAAGCGCCGTCCATATTCCTTTATTATATATTTTCTTTTTCCTTCTGATTCGTATATTTTCAATTAAGCAATATCAAAAAAAAACAGAAAGGAGGGAAGGGAAGAAAAGGGGAAGGAGAGAAAGAGGAAGGAAAAAAGAAATTCTCCTTCTATGTTATTCATTAATCAGGAAAGAAAACAGAAGGGAATGAGTGTGTTAAATATAAAATTTATATTTGGCTCATAATTGAAGAAAGGAAACAGAAAGATGGAGGGGAAGGTATTAAATATTATGTTATATTTGCTTTTTTAAAGTTTATTCAAGAGCTTCTCAAGACCAATGATGGATGCTTTGAAACATTTGCTTTTCTTTCCTCTTTTCATTCTAATAAGAAGATAATTAAAGCAAGTGTTAGAATCCAACTTCTCTAAACTTCCTTCTCCCATCGAATATTCATCTAAAGCGCTTATTTTAGCTTCAATGATTTTCCTTCCAAGAGGCTCTCTTTTGCTAGTACGTACTTTCCATTTCCTAGCTTCTGCGAGTTTATGAATTAACATTACTTCTTTGCTGAAAGAAAAGGTGATCTTTTGGAAGTCAATCTTAGAAGACATAATGATAAAACAGGTAGGGGATATATGTCAGTGTGTAATCAAAAGCATCTGTTTCTTCATTTTTATTTTTCCTCTTTTCTTGTTGCAATTTTATAAACTTCATACAGGAATAACAAAAAGGAAAGAGATAAGATAACATAGAAACAAAACACGATAATAAATATGAGGCATCTAAATATATAACAAGAAAAGGGAAAGATAGAAGATATCTTGAGAATAAAATATGTTGGTTCTTTAGGATATTCGAATAAAGAACAAAGAAAAGGGAGAGTGAAGGTAACATAGGAAATAAAACATAATGATGATATAAGATATTTGAATGCAAAAACAAAGAAAGGTATTTTTCCCAACAGAAATCTAATTTTTTTGAGTTAAAACATAGAATAAACAAATAAAAGAGAAGGAATAAATATGGAAGAATGATGTGAAATAAATATAAATATTATATTTGAATCTCTAAGATGATTTAGAATCTACTATCTCCTCTATTCTTTGGGATAATGTTGAAAGGAACTTCTTATTGAAACGATTCCTATATATTTTGATGAGAATAATATCCAAAATACCATTCTTATTTATTTGTTTTTCATCAAGAGAGCCATTGAAAAAGGCCTTTATTTTCTTCTCTATCTTCTTTCTTCCTATTTCATTGAGCAAACAGGTATTGGAAACAATCAAGGAGTCTTCTAAAAAGTCTGCTATCATTCTGCTTCTTCCGTCGGTTGCGTAGAGAAGGGTAATGGTTTCTATGTCAGTCATTGAGTTCACTGTAGGTTATGTCAGAGATTGTTTTGTCCTTGTTATATTTCATTTTTTCTTCCTTTCATATTGATTTTTTTATAAAGAATAACTAGATAGAAAGAGACAGTAGACAAATAAGAGGGAAAGAAACAAAGATGGAAAGAAAACAGATAAGAGGGAGAAAGGGAAAAGAGATAAACAAGGAAAGGAAACAAATAAGGGAGAAAAAAGGAAGAAGAAAGCAAATATGGATAAGGAAAAGAATCAATCCTTTCTCTGTTCTTCCACTTGAAGTGATTGATTTATTATCCAGCTTCTTAACTATACAAGAAAAAGTTTCCCTTAGTTCTTGTTGTAAATTATTATATAATCCTCTCAGTGAAAATTTACATCAATTATTCCATAAATGTGGGAAAGAAATAGAGGATGCTTGGAATGAGAGAATTTATAAAGTAAGGAACTTAGCAATGAAGAGATATGAGGAGACAAAAGAATGTAACTCCATAGCAGAAACTACGTTTTCTATACTTTGCTCCATAACAAACAGAGAACATCATTTAAAACTTTGCTATGTGAGAAACCCTAGAGATTGTGATCTTCTTGCTTGGTATTTAGATGGGGAAAAGAATGGATATACCCTTCTATAAATCACCCCATTTCCTTAGTTCCTTAATTTCTTAATTCCTTATAGCTTCTCATATTCAAAATAACCGCTATGTAAATCTCTGTGAAATATATAATTATATATTTAAATCCGTTTCATATAGAAATATATATGATTTAAGCTAACAACCCTCTCAACGTCGGAGTATCTATGTTATGAATGTGAAAGATCTGAGCATTAGGAGAAACTCTGACAACTTCTTCTACCCATTTAGCAACTGTTTTGTTGTGATAATGATTAGGGTTACTACTCTCATTACCTCCTGAACAAATAATAGCTATGTCGGCTTGTATGTAATAAGCATCTCTCAATCCCCCATAATTACTTTGCCCAGCACAATCCCAGATATTATATTTATTCCCATTAACTGAAGTAAAACAATGAGTCTCAGTCCCAAGGGTAGGAACATAATTAATTCCGTGATTTCCGAATAAGCCATGAACACTGACTGTCTTATTAGTGCGAGCGTTTCCGATAACAACTACTTTCTTATTCATGTTCCCTTCTTTTACTCACACTAATTATCGGAATATTTTTCAATTTCATATTTATTCTTATGTGAAATATGAAAAGAAAAGAAGAGAAAACAAAGGGAAACAGAATTAGGGAAAGGAGAGAAGAGAAAACAAAGGGAAACTGACTACTGAAAAAGAGAGAAATTGAAAATAAGGAGAAGAAGAAATATGAATGTCTGTCGCTCTGTTCTTTGTTATTTTTCTCGTTATTATATTTCTCGCAGCATTTGCAGCAGTATACGCGTTATTAGCAAGGACAAGCATCCAGAAAAATCCATTGTTTAATAACGATACAAAACTACAAAAGAGCTCCGAATATCTTTTGATTGCAGGAGTAGTAGGATGGGCAACAATAGGAATAATCATCATCCTCATAATTCTTTACTTAGTTTTTGGTTTTGAAACAATTATGTTCACTGGTTCTTGGGTTGTTTTTCTTCTCGCTTTTGTATCTATTTTCCTTGCATTGGCTGTTGGAATACTTTCTGCTTTAGCTGCTTCAGATATGAAATCAAGTCCTAATTTCACTGACAAAGGAAATGACTACACGGCATATAGAGAGGCAATAATAAGTTCAATTGCTGGAATTGCTGGTGTTGGGCTTATAGTAATTGCTTTCATTGCTTACTACATAGTCAGACTTAATAACCAACGAATAGAAAGGGCAAATGAGAAAAGGGGTCAAGATTTCCTAAATCAAATAGAAAGCCTGAAAGTCCAAAAAGAACTACAGGACAAGAGGCTAGAAATTTTGAAACAACAACAGGAGATAAGACAGCTTTCCCAGGCATGATATAACAGAAATAATTACCCATATGTAACCATATATTCATCTGAAATATATAATTCTTTTGTACGTCCTATATGTCTGAAATATATGCTTATGAATAGAGAAAATCCTTAACTCTTTCTGTTTCCCTTTCAATAATAACCTATGAATATTAAAGAATCATATATAAAATAATGAAACAGTAATATGTCTATTTCACAAGGCAATATGTATATGATAAAAGGGAAAGAATTTGCCAGTGGAACATATGGGAAGATTTTCCACGGGTATAAATGCTCTGAGAAAAGATATGGAAATAGAGATAGCAATGGAAATCAGGATAAGAACGGAAATGAAGAGAACTATGAGAATGAGAAGAAAAGAGAGAAATATGCAATAAAACGTCTAGAAGGAATATCAGGGAGGAATCTTATTGAGCTTGATATTGGGAGAAGAATGTCTCATCCTAATATTATCCCCTTTCTCGATTTCTATTTCTCTGGTGATTATTTGTTCATTATTATGCCCTATTATGAACTTAATTTAACTTCATATGCCAGCAAAGGATTAAGTCCGAAGTTAGTTAAGAAATTCACATATCAACTCCTCAAAGCTGTAGATTATCTCCATTCCGAAGGAATTTTTCACTCTGATATTAAACCACATAACATTCTTGTGTCATCCAATGAAGATAAAATAGTTCTAATAGATTTCGGTATTTCTCATTATGTTAATACCAAATATTACATCATGCAGACATTAAATTACATAGCTCCAGAAATATATGAACTTCATTCTCACTGTTGGGACAAAGAATATGAAGCATATCGTAGCTTAGGTTATGAATACTACAAGGAGAGATACTTTGATACCAGAGTAACAGAAATGTTTTGTGTTGGTTTGGTTGTTTTCTACATGATTAATGGGAAGGATCTATTTGAATTATATGAAAGAGAAAAGAATTCTGTTGTATATTTTAGGATGAGAGCATTCGTTGAGAATTACAAAACAGTTATTAGGGTTCGCTCTTCATATAGGAACATTGACAAATATGAGAGTTTCCTATTTAAAATCTTGTCTCCTAAACTTGAAACCCGATTCAAAACTATTAAGGAAGCACTAGAACATGATTTTCTTTCTGATGTTATTCCTCATGAGACGGATAAGAAAACATATGAAGGGAAATATAGAAAGGAGGAAACATATGAAATAAATGGAAAAATATATAGGAAGAAGGTTAAGGAGACGAAGGAAGAGATAAATGAAAAAGGAATAGGAGAAGAAAAAGAAGAAGCGAATGAGAGAATAGAAAGCGAAAGGAAGGAAATAAAAGAAATAGGACAGACGATAGAAAAGGAAATAGGAAGAATAGACAAGGAGTTAAATGAGATAGAGAAGATGATAAAGGAAATAGATATTATGAGAGGAGAACGTGAAGAAACAGATATGAAAAATCTTATTAAAGGAATTAACTATCTCATTGTTCTATGTCTGAAAAGAAGGGAAGAAATCGGTATGACTATTTTAAGTATAGATCTCCTATATAGATGTTACACAATTATTGAAGAAAATACGGATCTTGTTTCTATGTGTTGTTATGTTATTTCGGATACTATATGGAGAGGCATGGGAGATTATTTTATCATAGATGCAGAGACAACACTCCTAAATAAATATTCAAAGAAGACAATAGAAAGCACATTGAAAAAGATTATAGACAAATTAGAGGGAAAGATTTACAGAGAAAATGTTTTTACTTTGGCTTCATGTAAACAGACATTAGAGAAATCTTTAGGAACTTTCTTTTATCCTCGTAAGTTTTTCCTCACAAATGCAAGAGAATTAATGAGAAAAATAGAAAATGAGGACGAAACAAAGGAGAAGGAAAATAAGTCAGATGTAATAAAGAGATACAAAACCGCCCTTATTGATTTCCTGAATGAAGAATGAAATATAACTACATATATTTCTAATCCCACATCCCCTCTTATTTTTCTTTTTCCTGATTTATTATCCTGTTCTTCTGTTAATTTCCCTTCTCTGTTTCCTATACACCAAATGATAATATTTCCCTTCCGTTCCTTTTCCTTTTCTCTCTTGTGCTGTCATCTTTTCTATATGCCTTTTCTTATGTTATTGGCACATGAGAAGAGAAAAAATAAATGAAAAGAGGAAACAGAACAAGAGGAACGTAACATACACTTGAAGCAGCTTATCATAATGTCTCTTTCTCTCAATATCGGAATCCAAATAGAAATAGAAAACAAAGAGTTAAAGGATTTTTTTAGCTCTAAAGAAGGGGGAAGTAAATATATAACACCCGTGATAGGAATTCCTATTAACAATTTCCCTTCTATTATCAATGGACTGAAAGAAGCAGTCAAAGGAGATATTAACCTCGTTTCTCCCATTCTCTCTATGAATGATCCTAAAATGTATCCGGTAGAAATAATATCACCATGGCTAGATAATTGTGTCAATGAAATGTTACGTCTCCGAAGTTTTAATTATCTTAAATATTTAAATGCACAAGGATTAGAGAGAGCTTTCCAAATATTCGTTCATGATGAAGATATCCCTACAAGATTATTTGTAAGGAACTGTTCTGGGTTTAGGCATATGGCATTGAAGTATGTTAATTCCTCTGAATATAAGAAGGAAGCAAAGAAAGGGGTTAAATTTGGAAAAGAGCCAGGATGGTTTCGTATTTTGCGTTTCTGTTATACTAAATATGTGCCCAGAAAGATAGATATTATTAATATGATGATTCTAAGAGGATCTAAAAGTAATAAGATATTGAACTATTGGTTAGAGAAAGGAGCTTACCGTTTCCTTCCTGATGTTGAATCTTTTCTTTCTTCCTTTGAACGATGCACAGAAACACAAGTAGTTAAGAGAATATTGAAGAAGAAATACATAAACAGAGTTCTTAAATATTTCCCTTTTAATTCTGAACATGATGGTCTCACTCCGGCAGATGGTGTTGATGAAGATGATCTCGCTCCTGTTTATCAGTTCATTGGATGGGGACAATAGATAGCAATTAACACCTATTTCGTACCATCTTTTACTCATTCAGTTATGTATTATTAATTTCCCTTTACTTTTATTTATACCTTACCCTCTATCTGTTTCTCTTTCATCTGGTTTATTTCTGTATTATTAGCTAACCCTACTCCTATTTATCCCTCATTCCCTATCTATTCTTTTCTCATCTGGGTTATTTATTTACTATCATCCCATCCCTTTTTTATTTATACCTTACCCTCTATCTGTTTTTCTTTCACCTATTCCATCTCTTCATATCTCATATCTATCAAAAAAAAACAAAAAAAAACATCTAATGTTTTTACTAATTTTAATTCCACGGGTTCATATATAACCAATAACAAAAAGAACATAACAAAATAATTTGAAACCCCCCAGAGCTCCCATATACAGTAACATACCCTTTTTCTTTTCTGTTTATCATGGAAGATTACTTGCATTGTTTATTGGATGTTTCTATTTTGGTAGAAGAAATTAGAAATAATCCTTCCAGGTTTTACTATCAAGGAACATTTAAAGATCGCGCATTACTTGATGTTCTGAAATCTCTTTACCACTCGGATACATATGCAGATACTAGTTGTTTTTATGCTTTAAATGATCCTGTAAATTTCCCTCTCCAAGAGATGAATCATCCCAGTATAATAGCTGCTAATGTTAGGATGATATTGAGATTTGAATCATTCAAATACCTTAGATTTATGAATGAGGAAATGTTAAGACGTGCTTTTACTTTCTTAATGGATGAAAAAATAATTCCTTTGGATTCTTTTATGGAGGAGTTACCCGAAAGTTATAAACCTCTTATGTTAGAATATTTTAATCTTCCACGTTACAAGGATCACAGGTTAGTTAATTTTAACAGAAGAGGAATGATGAAATTTATTAGAGAAAATTACACATTAATAGTTCCCAATTGTTTAAATGTTATTAATGTTCTTTTAGCAGAAGAACTTGAGATTCTGGATTATTGGTTAGATTTAGGATATTATCAGATATTAGCTTCACATTCCCCTGATATAATATCCAGAATAGAGATATTCGGAAAATATGAATCCCAGAAAGAAAGGTTATATAGGATTTACATAGAAAGAGTTCTTAGATATTTCTGTGTTGATGAGGAACTTCGGGGATTCAGAGAAGTTAAAACAGAAGATCTTATTTCTTTCTATGTGGATCTCCATGATTATGTTGATCTCCATTATAGGGATTTTGGTATTGTGCATTTAAAGATAGCAGCTCCATTACCAAAGAAAGTATAAGCTCCTTCTTCTTATTTATTTATTAGTTATTTAGTTAATCCTTCAAGAACCCCAAAAAAAAAACTTAAAAAAAGCATCAAATGCTTTTAATCTCTTTCCATATACATTTCATCTCTTATTCTGTTATATGGAAACTAAACAGAGGAAATCAATATTTAGTTTCCACATTTCATCTCTTATTCTGTAGGTATAATTCATCTCTCATTCCGTTATATATGAAACTAAGTAAATGAAATTAATGTTTTTGCTATGGGGAATTAATATATAAGAAAAATAAAGAACGAAAATATAAGGCAGAAAGGAAAATATGCTCAACTATAACCTAGAAAACATCATATCTGAAGGTGCATATGGAAAAGTATGGAAAGCGAAAAGAGGAGAAAAGGATGTAGCGATAAAGCAGCTTGACGCCTTTAATTCCGTAAATATTTCAGAACTAGATATCACAAGGAAAGTAAGTCATCCAAACATAATAATCTTCCTTGATATTTTTTACAGCGAGAGGAATTTTTATTACGTAATGCCAATTGCTAAAACTTCGCTGAGAAAATATGTCCCTAAAGGTGGGCTTCTTTCTAATGATTATATCCGTACATTTTCTTTCGAGCTAATATCTGCTATTAATTATCTCCATAAGAAAGGAATTTTTCATTGTGATGTTAAACCCGATAACATCCTTATTTTCGAGAAAGATGGGGAAGATACTCTAGTTCTTGCAGATATGGGACTTGCGCAATATCTGAATAATGAAGTAAGTATATGTCAGACCATTATTTATGCTGCTCCAGAGCTTTATAAATACCATGATATAAATCTTGGTGTTATGCTCGGAGATGAAAATAAATTAAACAGAAGTACAGCTGAAATATTCTCTATAGGAGCTGTTATGTTATTTATGATAACTGGAGAGAACCCTTTCCTTCCCCTTGAAGGTGAAAATTTCCGTTCCCAGATGATTGATTTTGTTTCTGACCATAAGAAATATATAGACGAGAAATTACTTGGACATACAGATGAATTTACCGATATTCTTTATGCAACAATGGAACCGAGACAGGAAGATAGAATAAAAACAACCATAGAAATATTACAGAATGAAGTCTTCCTTGATTTTAATTTTGATGTTCCTACTCCTGGGTTAGATTTACAGGAGACAAATAGATATGGTTTCTCTTGTTCGGATAATTTGAAACTCTTGGTATCTTGGATTTTGGAAGTATGTAGACATCTTAATTTACGAATAGTAACAACTATTACTGCAATTGACATCGTATATAGATCCCAGAAAGTTTTTGTTAAGAGAACAGAAGATCTACAATTATTAGCTTGTTCTGCCATTATTATTTCTGCATTTGTTTTAGAGAATTATGGTGAGAGTTTATTTCCAGAGTTACAGAGGTTATCTCGTAATATATTCACAGAGGAAGAATTAAGAGCTTCGTATATAAGATTGATAGGAGATTTACAAGGAATTTTATATTTGGAAAACGTTTATGATTATGCTGTTTCCTTGGATATGTTGAAGAAATATTTAGAAGTTTTCCTTGTGTGTGATAAATTCCTTGCAGTTAAAGATGATCTACCTAAATTTAAATATGACATAACACAGAGGGAAACGAAGGCACAAATGAGGAAGAGAGCTAATAAAGATGTTAAAGTTAGTTCTATTTCGAGTTTCCTTTCACAGTTTATAAATAAATAGATATAGGAAAGACATAAAATATAGGAAGAGGTTATAAATATTATATTAATATTTAATCAAAGAAATCCATAATTAATAACTGAAATGGAAATAACTGAAAAGAAAATATTA
>Ga0070668_100000847_pt1 | contig 21183 bp, 18 predicted proteins | sample KBSS43metaG_FD_64661 | JGI IMG/M metagenome (GOLD analysis project Ga0070668, IMG submission 64661) | Switchgrass rhizosphere microbial communities from Kellogg Biological Station, Michigan, USA - KBS S4-3 metaG | ecosystem: Host-associated > Plants > Roots > Rhizosphere > Soil ...
ACCGATCGTCACCTCGGGATCCGACGCGACGGTGTTCAGCCCACGTGGCGACGAACTCGCGAAGGTTTCCGGCTACAGCGACACCTCCACGTTCCTGGTCGGCCCGACGCTCTTCGTAGAGGATTCGAGTCGCTACGAAACTGCCTGGCGCAGAGTCGATCTGAGCACCGGGACCACAAGGGACATGAACTGTCAGACGTCGATGGAAGGCTTCCTCGGCAGCGACGGCGCCGTTGGTGTCTTCGAGCGCGGGAACCCGAACATCGGTCTGGTCACCAACGGCATCGACCTGTCCAGCTGTGAGGTGAGGTGGTCGATCTCTTCACCGGTGGGGTCATTTCGCGACGTGTGGAGGGCCAATGCGACGCTGGTGCGCCTCTCCGACGACGGCACCGCGCTCTCGTCGATGGTCGGCCCGTAACCGGCGGCTCCCAGCTTCCGGCGCTAGGCTCAACAGAGTGCAATTCGCCTTCAAGACCTCCCCGCAGAACACCACCTGGGCCGAGATGCTGCCGATCTGGCAGACCGCCGACGACATCGACGTCTTCGAGTCCGGCTGGACCTTCGACCACTTCTATCCGATCTTCTCCGACTCGACCGGGCCCTGTCTCGAGGGCTGGATCACCCTGACGGCACTGGCCCAGGCCACGAAGCGGCTGCGCGTCGGCGTGCTCGTCACCGGCATCCACTACCGTCACCCGGCCGTGCTCGCCAACATGGCGGCGGCGCTGGACGTCATCTCGAACGGCCGGCTCGAACTCGGCATCGGCGCGGGCTGGAACGAGGAGGAGTCCGGCGCCTACGGCATCGAGCTCGGCAGCATCACGGAGCGCTTCGACCGCTTCGAGGAAGCCTGCGAGGTGCTCACCAGCCTGCTCACCAACGAGACCACCACCTTTGACGGCAAGTACTACCAACTCAAGGACGCGCGCAACGAACCGAAGGGCCCGCAGCAGCCGCACCCGCCGATCTGCATCGGTGGCAGCGGGGAGAAGCGGACGTTGCCCATCACCGCGAAGTACGCCGACCACTGGAACTTCGTCGGCGGCCCGCCTGAGGAGTTCGCCCGCAAGCGCGACGTGCTGGCCGCACGCTGCGCCGACATCGGTCGCGACCCGAAGGAGATCATGCTCTCGGCGCACGTGCGGCTCGGCGAGGACCGCGACTACGCGAAGGTCGTCGACGAGGCAGGCGCGCTTGGCAAGGAGGGCCTCGACCTGGCGATCATCTACCTTCCGCCGCCGTACGATCCGGCCGTGCTGGAGCCATTGGCCGAGGCCATTCGCGATTCGGGACTCGTCGCTTAACTGACGGCGAAGTAGATATGGCGGCTAAGCAAACTGTTGGCACAAGCGCCCGCTACGCCGGCAGACGGCCGGCGGAACCCCGATCAGATGCCGTAGCGCATCAGTTCGTCGGCGGTGATCAGGCGCTCCTGCTTGGCCGGGAACTCACGGCACTTGACTGGGTGACGGAACAGTGACCAGGCGATTCGAGTCATCCGTGACCGGGCTAGCGGGTTGGCGTACATCGTGTTCACTCCTGCGTTCGGCGTTGATAGCACCGTGGGGTCACACTAGCGCACGAACCCCGTCAGTTCATTAGACACCTGTGATCTGGCTAACAGAGGTAGCCACGCCGAAATAACATCAGATGTTTCTGATGAGGTGCGTGTGGCTGGTGTGACTTAGCGCTGGGGCGCCGCGGTCGGTTTGATCGGCGCCGGAAGCGCGGTCTGTCCCATCAGATAGCGGTCCGCCGCGGCCGCTGCCGCGCGTCCCTCCGCAATGGCCCACACGATCAGCGACTGTCCGCGCCCCATGTCGCCGGCCACGAACACGCCGGGCACCGAGGACTGGAAGTCGGCGTTCCTGGCCACGTTGCCGCGGTCGGTCATTTCGACGCTCAGACCCGCGAGCAGACCCGGCTTCTCCGGCCCGACGAAGCCCATCGCGAGCAGCACCAAGTCGGCCTCGAGCTCGAAGTCGGTGCCTTCGACCTTCTCGAACTTGCCCGCGTTCATCACGACCTCGTGCACCTTCAGCCCAGTGACGTGGCCGTCGGCGCCGACGAACTCCTCGGTGTTGACCGAGAAGACGCGCTCGCCGCCCTCTTCGTGGGCCGAGGACACCCGGAACATCAGCGGGTACGTCGGCCATGGCGTGGAGTCAGCCCTGGTCTCAGGCGGCCGCGGCATGATCTCGAACTGATGCACGCTGGCCGCGCCCTGCCGGTGCGACGTGCCAAGGCAGTCGGCACCGGTGTCGCCGCCGCCGATGATGACGACCTTCTTGCCCTTGGCGGTGATCGGCGGCTGTCCGTGCTCGTCGAGCACGTCGTCGCCCTGCTGGACGCGGTTGGCCCACGGCAGGAACTCCATCGCCTGGTGGATGCCGTCGAGCTCGCGGCCGGGGATCGGCAGGTCACGCCCTTCGGTGGCGCCGCCCGCCAGCACCACGGCGTCGTAGTCGGCCCGCAGCTGGGCGGCGGTGATGTCGACGCCGACGTTCACACCGGCGCGGAAGACGGTGCCCTCGGCCTCCATCTGCGCCAGCCTGCGGTCGACGTGGCGCTTCTCCATCTTGAACTCGGGGATGCCGTAGCGCAGCAGGCCGCCGATGCGATCGGCCCGCTCGAACACCGTCACCTCGTGGCCGGCGCGCGTCAGCTGTTGCGCCGCGGCCAGGCCCGCCGGTCCCGAACCCACGACCGCGACCTTCTTGCCGGTGAGCTTGTTCGGCGGCAGCGGGACCACCCAGCCCTGCTCGAAGGCGTTGTCGATGATCTCGACCTCGACCTGCTTGATGGTCACCGCGTCCTGATTGATGCCAAGCACGCACGACGCCTCACACGGCGCCGGACACAACCTGCCCGTGAACTCGGGGAAGTTGTTGGTGGCGTGCAGCCGCTCGATCGCGTCGCGCCAACGGTCCTTGTAGACCAGGTCGTTCCACTCCGGAATGAGGTTGCCCAACGGACATCCGTTGTGACAGAACGGAATCCCGCAGTCCATGCAGCGGGATGCCTGGCCCTTCAGCACGTCGTGGGAGAAGTCCTCGTAGACCTCGTTCCAGTCGTTCAGGCGCAGCGGGACCGGCCGGCGTTGCGGGGTCTCGCGCGAGGTGATCTTGAGGAATCCGCGCGGGTCAGCCACTAGCGGCCGCCATGATCGCGGTGTCGACGTCCTCGCCGGTCCGTTCCGCTTCGGCGATGGCGGCGAGCACGCGCTTGTAGTCGCGCGGCATCACCTTGACGAAGTGCTTCAGTTCGTTCTCCCAGTTAGCCAGAATCCGTTGGGCAGGAGCCGAATCGGTGGCGTCGACGTGCGCGACGAGCATGTCGCGCAACCAATCGACGTCGTCGGTGTCGAGCGACTGCAGTTCGACCATCTCGGCGTTCAGGTTGTCGGGCAGGGTCCCGTTCGGGTCGTACACGTAGGCGATGCCGCCCGACATGCCCGCGGCGAAGTTGCGGCCGGTGGGCCCGAGGATGGCGACCTTGCCGCCGGTCATGTACTCGCAGCCGTGGTCGCCGACGCCCTCGACCACCGCGTGGGCACCCGAGTTGCGCACGGCGAAGCGCTCGCCGACGACACCGCGCAGGAACGCCTGGCCGCTGGTGGCGCCGAACAGGATCACGTTGCCGCCGATGATGTTCTCCTCGGCGACGTAGTCCTGCGGGGCGCCCTCGGACGGTCGCACCACCAGGCGTCCGCCCGAAAGGCCCTTGCCGACATAGTCGTTGGCGTCGCCGTACACGCGCAGCGTGATGCCCTTTGGCACGAACGCGCCGAAGCTGTTGCCCGCCGAACCGTCGAACGTGATGTCGATGGTTCCGTCCGGAAGCCCTTGTCCGCCATGAACCTTCGTCACCTCGTGGCCGAGCATGGTGCCGACGGTGCGGTTGACGTTGGCGATGGTGGTCCTGAATCGAACCGTTGCCCCTGTGTCCAAGGCCTCCCGGCATTGCGTGATCAGCTGTTGGTCGAGCGCCTTGCCCAGCCCGTGGTCCTGACGCGAACTGCAGTACAGGTCCTGATTCATGAACGCCGACTCCGGCTCGTGCAACACGGGGCCGAGGTCCAGCTTGTGGGCCTTCCAGTGCGCGGCGGCCTGCGTCGTGTCGAGCGCGCCGACCTGTCCGACCATCTCGTTGACGGTGCGGAAGCCCAACTGCGCCATCAGTTCCCGCACTTCCTCGGCGATGAAGAGGAAGAAGTTCTCGACGAACTCCGGCTGGGCGTTGAAACGCTCTCGCAGCAACGGGTTCTGCGTGGCGACGCCGACCGGGCACGTGTCGAGGTGGCAGACGCGCATCATGATGCAGCCCGCGACCACCAGCGGTGCGGTGGCGAAGCCGAACTCCTCGGCGCCGAGCAGCGCGGCGACCACCACGTCCCGTCCGGTCTTGAGCTGGCCGTCGACCTGCACCACGATCCGGTCCCGAAGTCCGTTGAGCAGCAACGTCTGCTGTGTCTCCGCGAGCCCCAACTCCCACGGCGCGCCCGCATGCTTCTGCGAGGTGAGCGGCGTGGCGCCCGTGCCTCCGTCGTGGCCGGAGATCAGCACCACGTCGGCGTGCGCCTTGGACACGCCGGCCGCCACGGTTCCCACTCCATTTTCGGAGACCAGCTTCACGTGCACGCGAGCGCTCGGATTGGCGTTCTTCAGGTCGTGGATCAGCTGTGCGAGATCCTCGATCGAATAGATGTCGTGGTGCGGCGGCGGGGAGATCAGCCCGACACCAGGCGTCGAGTGGCGCACCTCGGCCACCCACGGGTACACCTTGTGACCCGGAAGCTGGCCACCCTCACCAGGTTTCGCGCCCTGAGCCATCTTGATCTGGATGTCGGTACAGTTCGTCAGGTAGTGCGACGTCACGCCGAAGCGACCGGACGCCACCTGCTTGATGGCGCTGCGCCGCCAGTCACCGTTGTCATCCGGTTCGAACCGATAGACGGCCTCGCCGCCCTCGCCCGAGTTCGACCGTCCGCCAAGGCGGTTCATCGCGATGGCCAGCGTCTCGTGCGCCTCGGCGGAGATCGAGCCGTAGCTCATTGCACCGGTGGAGAAGCGCTTGACGATCTCACTGGCCGACTCGACCTCGTCGATCGGAACGGATGGCCGCACGGCCTCATCACCAGTGCGGAACTTGAGCAGCCCGCGCAGCGAGGCGAAGCGCTCGCTCTGGTCGTCGACCAGCTTGGTGTACTCCTTGAAGACCGAGTACTGCCCGGTCCGGGTGGAGTGCTGCAGTTTGAACACCGTGTCGGGGTTGAACAGGTGGTATTCGCCCTCGCGGCGCCACTGGTACTCACCGCCGACCTCGAGCTCGCGGTGCGCGCGCTCGTCGGGCCGATCGAGGTACGCCAACGCATGCCGCGTGGCGACGTCGTCGGCGATGTCGTCGAGGTCGATGCCGCCGACGGGACAGCTCAGCCCGGTGAAGTACTCGTCGAGCACCTGCTGGCTGATGCCGATGGCCTGGAACAACTGCGCGCCGGTGTAGGAGGCCAGCGTGGAGATGCCCATCTTGGACATCACCTTCAGCACGCCCTTGCCCGCGGCCTTGACGTAGTTGGCCTTGGCTTGGTCACTGGAGATGTCGGTAATGACGCCGCGGTCGACCATGTCCTCGATGGACTCGAACGCCATGTAGGGGTTGATGGCGGCGGCACCGAACCCGACGAGGGCGGCCATGTGGTGCACCTCGCGGGCGTCGCCGGCTTCGACGACGAGCCCGACCTGGGTGCGGGTGCGTTCGCGGACCAGGTGGTGATGCACGGCCGACACGCTCAGCAGCGACGGGATCGGGGCGAGCTGCTCGTTGGACTCGCGGTCGGACAGCACGATGATGCGGGCACCGTTGCGGATGGCCGCCGAGACCTTGGCGCGCACGTCGTCGAGCGCTTCCTTCAGGCCCTGGCCGCCGCGCGCCACCGGGTAGAGGCAGCGGATGACCGCCGCACGCAGTCCGTGCTTGTGCCCACGGATCTCGTGGTCGGGGTCGACGCAGATGAGCTTCGACAGTTCGGCGTTTCGCAGGATGGGGTTCGGCAGGATGATCTGCCGACAGGAGTCGGCGTCGGGGTTCAGCAGGTCGCCCTCGGGGCCGACGGTGCCCTGAAGGCTGGTCACCACCTCTTCGCGGATGGCGTCCAGCGGCGGGTTGGTCACCTGGGCGAACAGCTGCTGGAAGTAGTCGTAGAGCATTCGGGGCCGCGCCGAGAGCACGGCGACCGGGGTGTCGGTGCCCATCGAGCCGAGCGCCTCGGCGCCAGTGCGGGCCATGGGCGCCACCAGCATGTTGAGCTCTTCGTAGGTGTAGCCGAAGGCCTGCTGGCGCAACACGACCCGGTGGTGCGGCATCCGGACGTAATCACCGGGTGGCAGGTCGTCGAGGTGGAACTGTCCGGCGTCGAGCCACTGCTGGTACGGATGCTCGGCGGCGAGTTCGGTCTTGATCTCCTCGTCGGAGACGATGCGGCCCTGAGCGGTGTCGACGAGGAACATGCGGCCCGGCTGCAGGCGCAACTTCTGAACGACGGTGCCGGGGTCGAGGTTCAGCACGCCGGCCTCCGACGCCATCACGACGAGGCCGTCCGCGGTGACCCAGATGCGTGACGGACGCAGCCCGTTGCGGTCGAGCACCGCACCGATCACGGTGCCGTCGGTGAAGCACACCGAGGCCGGGCCGTCCCACGGCTCCATGAGCGACGCGTGATAGGCGTAGAACGCCCTGCGAGCGGGGTCCATCGACTCGTGGCGCTCCCACGCCTCGGGGATCATCATCAGCACCGCGTGGGGCAGGCTGCGGCCACCGAGGTGGAGCAGTTCGAGCACCTCGTCGAAGCGGGCGGTGTCGGATGCTCCTGGCGTACAGACCGGGAAGATCTTGTCGACGTCGGCGTAGGAGCCGAAGACGTCGGTGTTGATCAGCGCTTCGCGCGCCCGCATCCAGTTCTCGTTGCCGGTGACGGTGTTGATCTCGCCGTTGTGCGCAATGCGCCGGAACGGGTGGGCCAGCGGCCACGACGGGAACGTGTTGGTGGAGAAGCGCGAGTGGACGATGCCAAGGGCGCTGGTGAGCCGCTCGTCCTGCAGGTCGAGGTAGAAGGCCCGCAGCTGCGGCGTGGTGAGCATGCCCTTGTAGACGAACGTCTGACCGGAAAGGCTTGGGAAGTACACGGTTTCGCGGCCCGGGCCATCCTGGCCTGGCCCCTTGGTGCCGAGCTCGTGCTCGGCGCGCTTGCGCACCACGTAGGCGCGCCGCTCGAGGTCCATCCCGGAGGCACCGCCGATGAACACCTGGCGGAACGTGGGCATCGCGTCGCGTGCGAGCGCGCCGAGAGACGAGTCGTCGGTCGGCACGTCACGCCACCCGAGCATCTCAAGACCCTCGGCCTCGACGATCTTCTCGACGGACTCGCACGCCGCGGCGGCGTCCCGGGACGATTGCGGGAGGAAGGCGATGCCGGTGGCGTAACTGCCCTCAGGAGGAAGATCGAAGCCCTCGTTCTTGCAGACGGCCCGGAGGAACTCGTCGGGCACCTGCAGCAGGATGCCCGCGCCGTCGCCGGTATTCGGCTCGGCGCCCTGAGCGCCGCGGTGCTCGAGGTTCAGCAGCGCCGTGATGGCCTTGTCGACGATGTCGCGGCTGCGTCGCCCGTAGATGTCGGCGACCATCGCGACACCACACGAGTCGTGTTCATACGCGGGGTTGTACAGCCCTTGTACCTGGGGCGCCATTCCCACCTACCCTTTTCCAACACGCCTTCAACCACAACGGAAGCCCTATGCATGGCAGCCGTCTGGAGACGGCGTATGCCTGGCCTGGGCGAAGAGGGCCTGCGTGCAGCACTGAACGGCGGGCTTTGTCCCATTCGCCTCGAAGTTGAAACGATATGACAAACACCGCGTTACATGCCAACTTAGTCAAACCTAACTTGCCCTGCACGGCGCCACCCGGCACTGCCATCGAGTTCCCACGTCCTAGCCTCGAGTTTGATTGCGCACCAAGCCTTTTCGGTGGTCCGCCCCGTCACCGCCAATTCGGCGGCGAGCCGGCCGCCCCCGAGCGGTACCCTTCGATGATTTGCTGCAGACTGTGATAAATCCCTCTTACTGCAGCTATCGAGCAAGCCTAATTTGCTCAAAGCCTGTTCGGATTCTTAGACACCCGCTCCGCCGAGCGCAATGACGCTGGCCTCGGGGCTCGGGTCGAACCGACGCAGCAGCTGGGCGTTGAGGGCCACCACGACCGTCGACTGCGCCACGCGGTCGACGTGCGTCTGCGTCATCCCGGTCACGCTACCCCCTAGGGGTATACATATCGGCGGCCCGGTCTTACACGAGCGAAGCTGAAGGGCGATGCGACATCCCTTGACCACCCCGATCGGCAGATTCCGTATCGACACCCTCGAGCAGGGCGTCGACCGTTGCGTGGCCACGCTGCCCATGCAGGGCCTGGTCAGTCCCGTCACGGGGACACCAACCTCGGTCCGCTCGCGGTGCTTGTCGATCACGTCGATGGGCTGATCAACCACCACCGGCGGGGCGAGCGGGAATGGACGGTGTCCAGCGAGCTATCCCTGGAACTGGCCCCGGACGCGGGGCGGTCGCCGCGGCGGCAAGCACGCGACCGCGGTCGGCGAATGCGAATTGCTGCTCAACGGGATCGCCAGCGGCACGGTGCGTTCGTTCTACATCGACAGCCCTGGCGAGTTCGCCGAGTCGCCTGTCCGCGAGGGCGACATGGAGGAGTAGTTCGGCCTGGCCGCCATGATGGCCGTAGACACCCCACGCGTCGACGGCGACGCGGTGGTGCTGCCTCAACTCGTCGATCGCGTCATCAACAACAGCATCGACGTGGTCCACGGCGGAATCGCGTCGGCCGGGCTGGAAGTGGTGGCGTCGGCAGCCGTGAACCTACCGCCTCGCTACGGGTGAACTTCCTGCGGCAGTTCTTTGCCGGGGCCGAATCTCGTTACGTCGGAACCCCATTGCGGATCGGACGGCGCAGCGGCGTCGCCGACGCGTAGGCCATCGGCAGCAATGGAAAGGTCGCGATCATCGCCCGGCTGACCGCATACCGCTGTTAGCATCCGCAACATGGGAGAAGCGCAGCGCTTCCTTGGTCGCGCCCAGGGGAGCGTGGGCGACTTCGTGCGGCGCTCGGGCTATTTGCGCAAGTGGCTGATCCTCGGCATCGCGATCGGCGTCATCGCGGGTCTCGGTGCAGTGGTGTTCTACCTCGCGTTCGACTACACCGGGCAGTTCTTACTCGGCTATCTCGGCGGCTACGACGCTCCGACGGCGGACGGGGACGGCGGCCGGCCCGGCTCGAGCGGATTCGACCGCGCTTGGGCCATCCCCCTGATCACGTTCGGCGGGGCGCTGGTCTCGGCCCTCATCGTCGCGAAGTTCGCGCCAGAAGCCGAGGGGCACGGCACCGACAACGCGATCGAGGCCGTCCACACCGACCCGCGGTCCATCCGGGCGCGGGCGGTGCTGGTGAAGATGGTGTCGAGCGCGTTGACGATCGGCTCCGGCGGGTCCGCGGGCCGCGAAGGGCCGACGGCGCAGATCTCCGCAGGCTTTGGATCCTTGCTGACGAGGCGGCTCGACCTGTCTGACGACGACGGCCGCGTCGCCGTGTCCCTTGGCATCGGCTCTGGCATCGGCGCGATCTTCGGAGCGCCGCTGGGCGGCGCGGTGCTGGCCGCCTCGATCGTCTACCGCGAGGACTTCGACTACCGCTCGCTGATCCCCGGCTTCATCACGTCCGGGACCGCGTACATCATCTACGGGCTGTGCCTCGGCTTCGACGGACTGTTCGGCTCCGTCGCACCCGACTACGTCTTCGATCCAGCCCAGCTGGGGTGGTTCGTGCTCATCGGAATCGTCTCCGCCGCAATCGGATACCTCTATGCCCGCACGTTCTACGGCACCGTCGCGCTGACCAATCGACTGCCGGGCGGCAAGGTACTGAAACCGGCGCTCGGCGGGCTACTCGTCGGACTGCTGGCGCTGCTCATCCCGCAGATCCTGTCCAGTGGCTACGGCTGGGTTCAGTTCGCGACGGCGAAGGACACGCTGATGGCGATCCCGCTGTGGATCGTGCTGATCCTGCCGTTCGCCAAGATCCTGGCGACGTCGCTGTCGATCGGCACCGGCGGGTCCGGCGGCATCTTCGGGCCGGGCATCGTCATCGGCGCGTTCGTCGGAGCGTCGATCTGGCGGTTGGCCGACCTCGCCGGGCTGCCAGGAATCCCCGACGGCCCAGGTGTGTTCGTGATCGTCGCGATGATGGCGTGCTTCGGCAGCGTTGCGCACGCGCCACTGGCGGTGATGATCATGGTGGCCGAGATGACGAGTTCGTTCTCCGTCCTTCCCGGCGCGATGATCACCGTCGGCATCGCCTACCTGCTGATCACCCGAACCGACGTGTCGATCTACAAGTCGCAGCGGCTCAATCGTGATGTCGCCCAAGCCGAACGCGCGGAAACAACCAGAAGGGCCGAACCATGACCACGAGCAGGAGCAGGCACGTCACGTCGCTCACCGAAGGCCGGGTCGTGGAAGAGTCCGACCTGGGCTCCATCCGACGAGTCACCGCCGACGACTTCCCGATCCTCGCGGGCATGTCGATCAAGCGGATCGTGCTGAACCCCGGCGCGATGCGTACCCCGCACTGGCATGCCAATGCCAACGAGCTCACCTACTGCGTGTCGGGCACGTCGCTGGTGTCCGTGCTCGACACCTACAGCAAGTTCGCCAGTTTCACCGTCTCGGCAGGCGAGATGTTCCACATCGACTCGGGCTCACTGCATCACATCGAGAACGTCGGGGAGGAGCCCGCGGAGTTCATCCTGTCGTTCCGAAGCGAGCGACCCGAGGACTTCGGCCTCTCAGCGGCATTCGGCGCCATGACCGACGCAGTCCTCGGCAACACCTATGACCTGCCCGCATCCGACTTCGCGACGATCCGGCGCACCACCGTCGACCGGCTGCTGGCCAGGCGCCAAGGCGACGCCGTCGTCCCCTCCACTGCGCACTTCGACGACCCGCACAAGTTCAACGTCGAGGCGCAGAGCCCGCCCGTCGGGATCGCCGTCGGCTCGGCACGCCTTGCGCGGCTTCAGTATTGGCCCGCGCTCAAGGACCTCTCGATGTACTCGCTGCGCATCCGCGAGGACGGCATGCGCGAGCCGCACTGGCACCCAATCACCGCCGAAATGGGTTACGTTCACCAGGGTTCCGGGCGGATGACGGTGATGGAGCCCGACGGCACGCTGGACACCTGGTACCTCAAGGAGGGTGACGTGTACTTCATCCCGCGCGCCTACCCGCATCACATCGAGGTGGTCGACGCGCCCGACATTCACTTCGCGATCTTCTTCGACCAGCCCACCCCCGGCGACATCGGCTACCGCGCCTCGGCGAGCGCCTACTCGCGCGAGGTGTTGGCCGCGACGTTCAACGTCCACATCGACGACCTGCCGATGTTCCCCTTCACGAAGACGGACCCGCTCATCGTGACGCGCAACAACCCCGTCGACGCATGAGCGAGGCTGCCGGATTCGACGGCTTCCCCGAGGCCGCACTCGACTTCTACGACGACCTGGAACTGGACAACACCAAGGCGTTCTGGGAAGCGCACAAGGCCGTCTACACCGACAGCGTGAGGGCGCCGATGACGGCGCTGGCCACTGCGCTGGAGCCGGAATTCGGCACGGCCAAGGTGTTCCGTCCGTTCCGCGACGTCCGGTTCGCGAAGGACAAGACGCCGTACAAGACGAACCAGGGCGCCTTCGTCGGAGTCGGCCCCGCCTGCGGCTGGTACGTCGAGATCGCGGCCCGCGGGGTACGCACCGGTGCGGGGTTCTACGACGCCGGCGCCTCCGACCTTGGCCGCATCCGAGCGTCGATCGCGGACGATACGACCGGCAAGCAGTTGCAGCGGATTCTCGCCAAGCTGAAGCGGGCGGGGTTCGAGGTCGGCGGTGACCGACTCAAGACTGCTCCGCGCGGATACGACGCCGACCACCCACGCATCGAGCTGCTGCGGCACCGATCTCTGACGGTCATGAAGGACTACGGCTTCGAACCGGTCATTCACACCGCGGGCCTGCTCGACGCGGTGCGCGCGGACTGGAAGGCCACCAGGCCGTTGATCGACTGGATCAGCGCACGCCTCGGCGAGTAACGACCTGGTAGCGATCGGTCACCGTATCAACAAGATTCGGATACGGCCGGGTCCGATCAGCCGATGTCGTGCGACCCTCGGCAAAGGCCACCTCAGCGGCGAGGGGCCCAGGGAGGTCCCACCATGAGTGAACCAACGATGTTCCACCGCTTGGCAGCCGAGTTCATCGGCACGTTCTGGCTCGTGCTCGGAGGCTGCGGCAGCGCCGTCTTCGCCGCGAAGTTCATGTCCGGGGACACCTCCGTCGGAATCGGATTCCTCGGTGTCTCACTGGCATTCGGGTTGACCGTGCTAACGGGCGTGTACGCATTCGGCACGATCTCCGGCGGCCACTTCAACCCCGCCGTAACACTCGGTGCCGCGCTCGCCCATCGCGTCGAGTGGAAGGCGTTGCCGCCCTATTGGATTGCTCAGGTGGTCGGCGGCTTCGTCGCAGGCGCCGTGATCTACGTGATCGCCAGCGGCCAGGACGGCTGGACGGCGGCCGGAAACATGGCCGCCAACGGCTACGGCGACCACTCCCCCGGCGGCTACTCCATGGTGGCGGTGCTCATCGCCGAGGTGGTGCTCACGGGGTTGTTCATGCTCGTCATCCTCGGTTCGACCGACGACCGTGCGCCAAAGGGCTTCGCGGGCTTGTCGATCGGGCTGACCCTGACGCTCGTCCACCTGATCTCGATCCCGATCTCGAATACGTCGGTCAACCCGGCCCGCTCGACCGCCGTCGCGTTCTTCAACGGTGACGGCGCGCCCGCGCAGCTGTGGTTGTTCTGGCTCGCCCCACTCCTCGGCGCCGCGATCGCCGGCCTCGCATACCCGTTCCTGTTCGGCCATCACGAAGAGTTGGCCGACCGGCCGGTGCGCGACGACGCGCTGGAAGGAGCTGCCTAAGTCGTCGCCAGGCCGGAATCGGGCCCGCACCCACCACGAGGGGTGCGGGCCCGTCCGCGCTTTTACCGGCTTCGACTCGGCCGGTCGCTTCTCTTCGCGGCACGTGCGGCGGACTTCTCCGTCGTCGCGCCGCTGTCGGCGAGTTCGCCGCCCGCGTTCTCCAGGTGAGCTCTGACGAACCACTGAAACTTCTCCAGTTCGCCCGCGTGGCCGATCAGCATGTCCTGCGAGACGAGGTCGATGTCGTCGAGTCGGTGGATGGCCTTGCGAGTGTCCTCGTTGACACCGGTGTAGACCATGTCGAGCGCCGCAAGGTGTGCCAGTACGGTGTCGCGTCCTACCGAATAGTCGTCCCAGGTGCGATCCTTGAGGATGGCGCCCGGCGTGCCCTGAGGTGAGTTCCCAAGCGCTGCAATGCGTTCAGCCACTTCGTCGGCATAGCCGCGGACCAGGTCGACCTGAGGGTCGATCATCTCGTGGACACCGATGAAGTTCGGGCCGACGACGTTCCAGTGCACGTGCTTGAGCGTCAGATGTAGATCGTTGTAAGTGCTGAGCTGCTTCTGCAGCAGGTCGGCGACTTCACTGGCGTCCTTCTTGGTCATGCCCGGAACCGTGAATTTAGGCATGTGGTTGGCCTCCTTTGGCTCGGTCATGTAAGGCCTACCCACCGGGAGAGTCTCCTAACCGGAAGAGCACCCCCGGTCGAGCGTGAACACGACCTCGTAGAGTCCGGGATTGGCCTGCCCGAGGGCCTTGTTGCGTTCGAGCCAGCCTTCGCTGCGAAGTCGCTCGACGACACGCTGGGCGGCTTCGAGGCTCTCGCTCTGGGCGTAGTTGACGACCCTCGTGCCGTCGATGCTGCGGTGCACGCTGGCCGAAATCCAGCCAGGTGTGGTGCTCGCGAACGTCGCCGCTTGGATCAGGAAGTCGATCAGCGCTTGCTGACCGCCTTCGGGCACGGTGAAGACGTTGATCTGGGTGACGATCGTGGTGTTGGTTTCGATGGTCGGCATGGGTTCCCCTTCGGTGGGCGCAACGTCAAGCTGCCGACGCTGGTGCGCCGGTTGCTTGCCGTGGGTTTCGCGCGAACGCGAAACGGAGCTTCCATCGTGGAAGGGGTCGGGCTTACCGGTTGCCGACCCTGGTCCTTTTCGACATGGTCAGAGTAGCTACAGCGCACGCAGGTTGGGAATGGCCTGCCGGGCGCCGAAACGGGGGTTGCGGGCCAACCCGCTCACCTCGAGGAGGCGCACGGCACGTTGCCGGTGAGGGCGCAGCGGCTCGAGCAGTTCGATCATCTCGGGATCGTCGATGCGGTGGCCAAGCAGTGTGCACCCGATCATGTTCGCCAGGTGGTAGTCGCCGACCGAGATGGCGTCGGCGTCGCCCCAGGCCCGCTGGGCGACCTCGGCGGCCGTCCACTCGCCGACCCCCGGCAGCGACGTGAGCGCCGTCCTGGCCTGCTCGAACGGTCGCGTCGTCAACCGTTCGATCGAGTCGGCCCGCTGCGCGCATCCGACGATGGTGCGCGCGCGGCCGGGGTCCACGTTCGCTAGGTGGAACTCCCACGACGGCACGCGTCGCCACACGTCGGCCGTCGGCGGCACCCGCATGCGCTGCGGCGCCGGACCCGGCGCTGGCGCGCCGTACTTGTTGACCAGCACGCGCCACGCGCCGAACGCGTCCTTGCCCGAGACACGCTGCTCGAGCACGGCCGGGATGAGCGCCTCGAGTACCAGGTCGGTGCGCCCGAGCCGCAGATGTGGAACCTTGCGGTGGGCGGCGGCGATGGTCGGCTCGGTGGGCGCGAAGCCGGTGTGGTCGTCCTCGGCCCCGAGCCAGGCGGGCAGCTTCTCGACGAATTCCGTTGCGCCGCTTCCCCACGCTTCGCAGTCGACGACGTCACGCGCGGAGTTGCCGATCCGCGCCGTCACCGGGCCACTCGGCATCAATGCCGTCTTCCAGATCACCCCGTCGACCATTGCGTAGGTCGGGTCGCCGGGCCCACGGCGCAGCGGCGACAGCGTCATCGCGGGGTTGATGGGACCCCCGAACGCCACGCTCGCCGAACTGCCCACGGCTCGAGGCTAGGCGCTCTAACTAGGCGACGACGACGTCGGCCTTGTCGGGGTAGAACGCAACGTGTCCGGCGATGCTCGCGACGGCCGGATACGGCTGCTCGTAGGTCCAGATGACGTCGGCGACGGTGTCACCGGCGGCGGTGACGTCGTAGTAGCTCGCATCACCCTTGTACGGGCAGTAGGTGGTGGTGTCGCTGCGGCTCAGCGCGGCGGCCGTGACGTCGGCCAGCGGGACGTACTGCACCGCCGGATACGTGGATTCCTGCAACGTCAGCGCGGCGTCGGTCTCGGCGACGACCTCTCCGTTGACACGGACGGTGACGTGTCGGCCGGTGGGTTCGACGGTGATGGGGTGCTCGGCGGTTGGTTCGAGGATGGCTCGGTCGGTCATGTTAGGGCCAACGATGCGGTATCGCTCAGGATTCCTGACCCGCTGGCTACGATCGCGGAATGACGCAACTCGGACCGGCCACCGCGGCAGAGACGGTGACCATCGCCGCCGACCCCGCCGAGGTATACGCCCTGATCACCGACCTGCCCACCCTCGCATCGCTGGCCGAGGAGGCCGACGCGATGGAGTGGCACAAGGGCGACTGCGTCGAGTGCGGCGCGGTGTTCAAGGGCCACAACAGCAACCGCGGCAAGAAGTGGACGACCACGTGCACCGTCACCGACGCCGAACCCGGAAAGGTGTTCGCGTTCGACGTGAAGAGTCTGTTCATCCCGGTGGCGCACTGGCGCTACGACATCTCTGCTGCCGACGGTGGCTGCACGGTCACCGAACGCACGTGGGACCGGCGGCCCGGCTGGTTCCGCAAGCCCGCGGGCATCGCCACCGGGGTTCGCGACCGCGCAACGGCCAACGCCGAGCACATCAAGCTGACGCTGCAGCGGCTCAAGGCCAAGGCCAAGGCCGAGGCCGCCTCGGTCTGATCGTCAGGGCCGTCCGGTGAGCAGGTCGGCGACCTTGGCGATCGGAGACGTCGCGGCGCGTCCGCCCGCCTCGTGCCGGTCGGCCAGCTGGTAGGCGACGTAGAGCCCGCGCACGCCGAGCCAGCGCAGCGGTTCGGGTTCCCACTGCCGCGAGCCGTGCCCGACCCACGGAAGCTCGGTCAGCGGCGTCTGCCGGTCCAGCACCAGGTCGGCGAGCGTGCGTCCGGCCAGGTTGGTGGCGGTGACGCCGTGCCCGACGTAGCCGCCTGCCTCGCCGAGGCCCGTCGTGCGGTCGAGCGTGACCGTCGCCTCCCAGTCGCGGGGCACGGCCAGCACGCCGCACCACCCATGGGCGATCGGCACGTCGCGCACTTGCGGGAGCACGTCGTGCAGCACCGCGGTGAGATGGCGGATGGTGCGGGCGGGCACGCGGCCGTCGAGGTCGGTGCGCGACCCGTAGCGGTACGGGACGCTGCGGCCGCCGATGGCGATGCGGTCGTCGACGGTGCGCTGGGCGTAGAAGAATCCGTGCGCGGTGTCGCCGACGGTCTCGCGGCCGTCCCAGCCGATGTCGCTCCAGAGTGCTTGCGGGATGGGTTCGGTGGCGATCATCGAACTGTTCATCGGGAGCCAACGGCGACGCAGTCCGGGCAGCGCAGGCGTGAAGCCCTCGGTGGCGCGCAGCACGATCGGGGCGGTGACGGTGCCCAGCGGAGTCACGGCTCGACCGGGCTCGATGCGGGTGACCGGGGAGCGCTCGTAGATCGGTACGTCGAGGCGTTCGACGGCGTCGGCCAGTCCGCGCGCCAGGTGCGCGGGCTGGATGCGTGCACAGTGCGGCGTGTAGTAGGCAGATACCACGCTGTCGAACCGAACCCGTTGCGCCGCTTCGGATGACGTCAGGGCGACGACACCCTCGTTACCCCATTCGCGTTCCTCGGCGAGCGCCGCGGCCAGCCTGGTCGCCTGGGCGGGGTTGCGGGCGATCTCGAGGGTGCCGCCCTTGACGATGCCGGCGTCGATACCCTCCCGTTCGGCCACCTGGGTGACCTCGTCGACGGCCTCGTTGAGGGCGCGTTGCCACGCCACCACGCTGTCGCGGCCGTGGCGCTTGGCCATGGCGTTGCGGTCACCGGGGACCAGCCCCGACAGCCAGCCGCCGTTGCGGCCGGACGCACCGAAACCCGCAAACCGGGCTTCGAGCACGACGATGCGCAGCCCAGGGTCGGCCTTCTTGAGGTAGTACGCGGTCCACAGCCCCGTGTAGCCGGCGCCCACGATGCACACGTCGGCGTCGCGGTCTCCTGGCAGTGGAGGACGCGGTGACGGGTACCTGTCCAACCAATGTGAGACGAGACCGTTGATCGGGTTGGGCGATGAAGGCACCGACTGATTCTGGCACCTGGTCTAATCGGCACATGACGAGCCTTGACCGCCGCGGCAGCGTATTCGTGTTGACCCTCGGCGAGGACGAGAACCGCTTCCACCCCGATCGGCTGACGGCCATCAACGCCGCGCTCGACGAGGTCGACGCCGCCGACGGCCCGAAGGCCGTGGTCACCACGGGCGTCGGGAAGTTCTACTCGAACGGCCTCGACCTCGACTTCATGGCCGCCAACCCCGATGCCGCCGAAGCGAACCTGCGCGACGTCCACGCCTTGTTCGCCCGCGTGCTGACGTTTCCCGCCCCGATCGTGGCCGCGCTGCAGGGCCATACCTTCGCGGCCGGGGCCATGCTGGCGCTGGCACACGACCTGGCGGTGATGCGGTCGGACCGCGGCTACTTCTGTCTGCCCGAGGTCGATCTCGGCATTCCCTTCACCCTCGGCATGAACGCGCTGATCCGCGCTCGGCTGCCCATCGCGGTCGCCCACGAGGCGATGACGACCGGCCGCCGCTACGGAGGCGACGAAGCGCACGAGGCCGGACTCGTCGCCGGTGTCGGCGTGGAGGACGAACTGTTGGACATCGCGGTCGCGCGCGCCGAGGAGCGCGCCGCGAAGGCCGGCCCGACGATGGGTGCCATCAAGGCCCGGCTGTACGGCGAGGTGGTCGAGGCGCTGACCGCGAGTTAGCGGTTCGGCGCGGGTCAACGGGAGGAGTCCGCGATGTCGGACCAGTCGTTCTCCTACGACGCGTTCCTGTCGTACGACCATGACGACCGGCCGGTCGCCTACGGCATCCAGCGCGGGCTGCACCGCATCGGGCGGCGCATCGGGAAGCTGCGCGCGCTGAGGGTGTTTCGCGACTCCACCGATCTGACCGCCAGTGCCAACCTGTGGGGCAAGGTCACCCAGGCCATGGACGGCTCCCGCTACCTGATCGCCGTGCTCTCCCCCAACGCAACGGTGTCCCGCTGGGTCGACAAGGAAGTCGCCTACTGGCTCGAACACCGCGGCCCGGAGCACCTGATGTTGGTCGTCGCCGGCGGGCGCCTGGTCTGGGATGACGCCGCGGGCAGGTTCGACCCCGATCAGTCGGACGCGGCGCTGCCCGTGCTGACCAAGCCCAACGTCCTTCCCGCCCAGCCGTTCTACGTCGACGTGACCGGCGATGCACCATGGGATCCCGCGGGGACCCTGTTCCGGGAGAAGGTCACCGATCTAGCCGCCCCCATTCACGGCAAGCCCAAAAGCGCACTGGCGAGCGAGGATCTGCGCGAACAACGCCGGTTCCGGCGCCTGCGCAGCGCCGCGGTCGGCGCGCTGGCGATGTTGACCGTGATCGCCGTCGCCGCCGCGGTCATCGCGGTCAACCAGCGCGGGCAGGCCATCAAGCAGCGCAACGAAGCGGTGGCGCTCGCCTTGGCTGCGGCGTCGCGAGACACCGCAGCCAGCAACCCGGCGCTGGCGCTGGCCCTGGCCGCCGAGAGCGCTCGGGCCACTCCCGAGCCGACGTGGCAGGCGACGAGCGCGCTGGTATCGGCTCGGCTGGCGATGAGCGCGGCACCCGCTCAACTGGTCCGGGAGCCACTGGTGGGCCACACCGGCGACGTGACGTCGGTGGCGTTCAGTCCCGACGGCCGCGCGTTGGCCTCCGCTGGCGAGGACGGCAAGGTGCGGTTGTGGGACCCGACCACTCACCAGCAGACAGGTGAGATCGTCGACGCCCGGCGTCCAAAGGCGTTGGCCTACAGCCCCGATGGACGCACGCTCGCCATCGGAGGAGACAGTGTCGGGCTGTGGGACACCCAAGCTCATCGATGGATCAAGCAGCCGCCTACGGATCGGTACGAGAACGTGACCTCACTCGCGTTCAGCCCGGACGGTCGCTTCTTGGCGGCCGCATCCAGGGACAGGGCGGCGCTGCTGTTCGACGCGGCCACCGGCCAGCCGACCGGCAAGAAGCTCTCCGGCTTCGGCGATGGCGTGTTGTCGGTGGCATTCAGTCCGGACGGCCACCTGTTGGCCGCGGGCAGCGCGGACGACACTGTCCGACTGTGGGATCCGGTGACCGGCGAACTCGTCGGCGAGCCGCTGAGTGGTCACACCGGAAACGTCAACGCGGTGGCGTTCAGCCCCGACGGTTACCTGCTGGCCACGGCGGGTTGGGATGGGACCCTGCGGCTTTGGGATCCCGCTACCGGCCAGGAGGTCGGTGATCCGATGGCAGGTGACGACGCAGGCGGAGTGTCGAGTGTGGCGTTCAGCCCCGACGGTCGCCTACTGGCCACAGCGGGTTGGGATGGGGCCCTGCGGCTTTGGGATCTCGACACCCGCAAGCCGATCGGTGCGCCACTCACCGGACACACCTCCTACGTCCACTCGGTGGCGTTCAGCCCCGACGATCACCTGTTGGCGTCGGCGGGCGCCGACGGCACCGTGCGGTTGTGGGAGCCGTCGAGGGCTGTTCCGATCAGCCAGTCGCTGAGCGGCCACCGCGCGATGGTGACCTCAGTGGCATTCAGTAGTAGCGGTGACCGGCTGGCCTCGGCTAGCGGCGATGGCACGGTCCGATTGTGGGACCCAAAGAGCGGCAGGCAGATTGGCGACCCACTCGCCGCTCACACCAAAACTGTCCGATCGGTGGCATTCAGTCCCGACGGCCGCATCCTGGCCTCGGGCGGCGACGACAAGACCGTTCGGCTGTGGGATCCGGCGACGGGCCGGTCGATCGGCAGCCCGCTGATCGGTCAACCCGTCGGGCTGGTGCAGCCCGGGGAGGTGTACGACGTCGCGTTCAGCCCCGACGGCCACATGCTGGCGGAAGTGGACCAGTTCTTCGTTCGGCGGTGGGATCCAGCCGCCGGCCAACCGATCGGGGACCCGCTCAACCACGACACCGGCACCGTGGAAGCGGTCGCGTTCAGTCCAGACGGCCGCCTGCTGGCCTCGGCCGCAGTCGGAGGGGTTGTGCGACTGTGGGATCCGGCCACGGGCGACCAGATCGACAGGCCGTTCGTCGGTCACACCGGCACCGTGCAAGCGGTCGCGTTCAGCCCCGACGGCCACCTGCTGGCCTCTGGAGGGGACGACGGGACCGTGCGGCTGTGGGACCCCGCGACTGGCGCGCCCGTCGGGCAGCCGCTGGTGGGTCACCTCGGGACGGTGACCTCGGTGACGTTCAGCCCCGATGGTCAGCTGCTGGCATCGGCGGGTGCGGACAAGACCATCCGGTTGTGGGATCCCTTGCTGCACAGACAGATCGGTGATCCGCTTCGCGGCGCCGACCGGGTCAACTCGGTGGCGTTCAGTCCGGACGGCACCCTGCTGGCCTCGGCCGTCGGCCAGTTCGGCCCGGATGGCGTGGAGAACTCCGTGCGACTGTGGCAGCCGATCTGGGAGGTCGCCGGGGCCTGCGAGCTCGCCGCCCCTTACGTGTCCACGGCGCAAGTCGAGTTCTACCTGCCCACGGGCCGCGCGCCGGTGTGCGACTACCCGACCTGACTGCGAATCAGTCGCGAAACGGCAGCTTGAAGACGCTCGGATCCAGTTCAGAAGGGTGGTGGTTCGTTGCGGCGGGCCCATTCGATTGGGGGGTCGAGTTCGTTGAGTCGGCGTTCGTCATTGATGCGTTGTTGGCGGGCTTGGGTGCGGGTGCTCTTGCGGCGCGGCATGGTCAGGCCGGT
>Ga0070668_100000848_pt1 | contig 21179 bp, 20 predicted proteins | sample KBSS43metaG_FD_64661 | JGI IMG/M metagenome (GOLD analysis project Ga0070668, IMG submission 64661) | Switchgrass rhizosphere microbial communities from Kellogg Biological Station, Michigan, USA - KBS S4-3 metaG | ecosystem: Host-associated > Plants > Roots > Rhizosphere > Soil ...
CGCGGTTACCTGACCGAGTTCGGCATCGAGAAGGAGCTCCGGGACGCCACCGGCGGCACGATCTATTCGGGTACTTCCGAAGTGCAGCGGGACAAGGTCGCCCGAATGATGGGCGTCAGCTGATTTCTGGGGAAAGGCAGGACATATCGGGGGTGCTCCGTCGCGGTTCCTCGACCGCGACGGAGCACCCTGCGGCGAGGACTATCCGGTGATCGCCGTCCGGCGCGCAGTTCCCGAAGCGGCCACCAACACGGCCGCGAACAGCACGTAGGAGGCCAGCAGCCCAGCGGAACCGTCGGCTGAACTGAGGGTGCCGCCGATCGCCCGTCCCAGCAACTGCCCGGTGCACTCGGCCGTGATGACCGCGGTGGCGAGTTGCGCCGCCGTGAAGCCACTCGTGCCCGCGGTCGTCGCCCTGATGTACAAGCCCGGGTACGCCAGCCCGATGCCGATTCCGCCGACGGCCCAGGCGGTGACCGTCACCGCGAACGGTACGGCGACGATCAGCCCCGCGGCCGGCACGGCCGTTCCCAGGGCGGCCAGGCCCAGGCCGACGGCGGGAAGGCGGTTCTTGGTGCGCTCTCCGGTGAACCGGGTGGCGATCAGGCTCGTCACGCCCCAGCCCAACGGGGCGGCGCTGAGGACGATCGTGGCCTGCCCGAGGCTCATCCCCAGGCCGGCCGTCAACAGCACGGTGATCAGGCTGTCCGCGCCGAAGTAGCCGACCGCGAACAGCACCATCGCGGCGAGGGCCGCCGGGGTTCCACGCCTGAAACGCGCCGTCCCCCCGGGCAGGATGGCGATCATCCCCGCCAGCGCGACCGCGGCGCCGATGATCGCGAGCGGCCACCAGCCCATGCTCAGCACCACACCCGCGGCGCCCAGCGGGATCAACAGCGTCCGCGCCAGCGGGCGGTGTTCCGACTCGTCCGGCGGATCGCCGCGGACGGCGCGCACCACCAGCAGCCGTCCGAAGAGGACGAACGGCACCGGGACGAGCAGGGTCCACCGCCACCCCACGAGGTGCTCCAGCCCCAGGGTGGCGGCCGGACCGACCAGGGCGGGCAGGATCCACATCGCCGACGACGCCGCCACCACGCGCATGCGCAGCCGCTCGTCGAGGTGCCGGATCGCGGAACTGATGCCGAACACCGCCAGGAGCCCGCCGGCGAGCCCGTTCGCGAACTGCCCCAGTGCGAACATCCACGCCGTTTGCGCGGTGGCGGCCAGGACGAGCCCGCCGATGTAGGCGAGCATCCCCGTCCCCAGGGTGCCGTTGGTGCCCAGCAGGCGGAGAACCCGGCTCGCCAGCGGCAGCGCCACGAACAACCCCAGCGTCGACCCGGCGATCAGGAGGGCCAGGCTGGTGCGCGCATCCAGATCGGTGGACACGACGGGCAGCAGCGTGGAGGCGACGAAACTGGTGACCGCGGCGGCGAACTCGAGCGAGACGATTCCCACCGCGAGAACCACTGTCCCCGTCCGCTGGGTCAGCTGCCTGTCAGCCATGCCGGCATCCTCAACATCCAGCCCGGGGTGAGCACCAAGCCAACGCGGGCCCGCCGGTCGTCAACCGGACGGCGTCACCGGGGGCCGCACGCCGAACCACTGCTCGGCGCCGTACGCCTCGAACCGTTCCACCTCGGTGAACCCCAGTTTCGCCGCGACGCGCATCGAGCGGTCGTTGGCCGTCTGGGTGCAGAGCACCACCGGTTCGCCGGGAAGCACGTCGGCGAACCAGCCGAGGGCCGCTGCGCACGCCTCGGCGGCATACCCACGTCCCCACGCATCCCGAAGGAACAGGTAGCCGAGCTCGACCTCCCCGACATCCGGACGGACGTGGCCCGGATACTCCGCGCCGCGCCGATCGAGCGTGATCATGCCGATCATCGCTCCCTCGAGATCGACCACGAAAAGACCAGGGCGTCGCCCGGGCACCTCGGCCACGTCGCGCTCGAGCTCATCGCGCGGTCGAGAGCCACCGATGTAGGTGCCGACCTCGGGCGAGGCGAACAGCTCGATGAACGCCGCACGGTCCCGCGGCCCGGATTCGCGGAGCACGAGCCGCTGGGTCCTGATCGGAGCAGGTGGCCAGACAACGGCGCCGAGGTCAGTCATGCGGCGTGGGCCAAGATGCCGTTGACACCGAGAAGGAAGGTTTCGCAGACCGGTGCCGGATCGGTGAGGCAGCCTGCGGCCATCGCGCCGTCCCGCAGCATGACGAAGTGCCTGGCCGCGGCCTCCGGTGCCGTTTCGCCGGTCTGCGTGAACAGCTCGGTGACGAAGCGCAGGAACCACTGCCGGTGGGTGAGCACAGCCTGGTGGACCGGGTGCGCGGGATCGGGGTACTCCGCCGCGGCGTTGAGAAAGGCGCATCCCCGGAACCCGGGTGTGCGGATGCCCTGGGCGATCGCCTCGGCGACGGCGCGGACGGCGTCGGCCGCGGATTTCCTGCCGGTGCGGGCGGCCTCCAAGCCGGCGCGGATCGCCTGGTCGGCCTCGCTCAGGTAGGTGACCAGCAGGTCGTCCTTGCTCGGGAAATGCCGGTACAGCGTGGCGCGGGTGACGCCGGCGTCGGCGATGACCCGATCGATCCCGACCGAGTGGATGCCCTGCGAGTAGAACAGCCGGGTCGCCGCCGTGAGCAGCCGGGCTCGTGCTTCGGACACTTCGCCGTCCCTTCCGTTCGCTCGTCCCCAAGCTAGCAGATAGAACGATCTGTCTTGACTCCTCGGTCGGCCGGTGCGATAGTCGCCGAGGGAGATAGAACGATCTGTCTACCTTGGCACCTCGGTCGACGACGAAGGAGAACCCATGAGCGTCAGCACGGCTCCGGCAGCCGGCATCGCGCAATCCTTGCGGCGGTTGTACTTCACCCGGTTCGGGTTCGCGGTCGTGTGGGCCGGCCTGCTTTTCGTGACCTCGGCGCACCTCGGTCCCGTCGGCATCGCCCTGCTCGTGGTGTATCCGGTGTTCGACGTGGCCGCGGCCGTCGTCGACGCCCGCTCGTCGAAGACGGCCAAGCCGGTCGCCGGCCTGTACGTGAACGTGGTGATCAGCCTGCTTGCCGCCGCCGGCCTGGCCGTCGCCGCCTCGTCCGGGATCCCCGGCGTCCTGCGCGTGTGGGGAAGCTGGGCGATCGTGTCCGGCCTTGTTCAGCTCGTCGTCGGGGTGCTCCGCCGCGGCTTGGGTGGCCAGTGGCCGATGATCCTCAGCGGCGGGATCTCCGTGGTGGCGGGTGCGTCGTTCATCCTGCAGGCCACAAAGGACGGTGCTTCGCTGACGACCCTGGCCGGCTACGCCACGCTCGGCGGTGTCTTCTTCCTGGTCTCCGCGTTGCGTCTCGGCCGGCACCACGAGTAGAACGCCGCACCCGGTGCCGGTACAACGGCACCAGGTGCGGCGATTCCGGGTCGAACTGCCGATTCCTAGCCGAAGTTCACGTCACTGCACCACATGTAGGTCTGGTCCTGGTGTGAAGCCTGCCAGATCGTGAACACCACGTGGTGTCCCTTGTAGGCGCCGGAGGTCTGGACGGTGAACGTGATGTCCTTGGCCGGAGCGTACCTGCCGGTCTGGGTGATGAAGTCGAGGTTGCCCCAGCCGAGGCGCTGGGTGGTGGGGTCGAACCCGTTCTTGCTGACGTAGACCCGCAGGTAGTCGGCACCGTGGCTGGCCTGGTCGTACAGGTGCATCGAGAAGCTGCTGCCGAGGTTGGTGGTCCGCCACGGGCCGGGGGTGTTCAGGGAGTTGTTGCGCGAGAGGGCGTTGCTGCACAGCTGCCCGTCGGGGGTCGCTCCTTGGAAGTTCCCGCGGAGTCCGTCCCGCAGCGCGCTCATCCAGTTCCACATCGTGTCGGCGTTGGCCTGGAAAGCCTGCCAGCACGGGGGATCCTGCTGCTGCATGGCCGGATTCGTGTGCTGGCTGCCCCAGTCCTGCCAGCACCGGTAGGCGCGGGTGGCCGGACTGACGATGGTGCCGTGTGCCGAGGCCGCCGGAACCCAGACGAACATCAAGGCCAGCGTGCCGATGATCAGTGCGAGGATGCCCCGCCGTCTGGTGCCGGACCCGGAGGTGGTGCGCATACGCATGAATGGGCCTCCATTCTCGTGATGAGCGGTGGTGATCCATTGTGGGAGCGCTCCCAGCGTGCTCGACAGCGTATATGTCACCCGGCAAAACTTCAACGAGTTTCGCGCGGTTTTCGTGGCCTATTCGCGCCGGAGGAAACGCTCTCCCGCGTGCCGCGAGTCGAGATCCCGGCCGGCTGAGCGTGGCGCCCTCAGTCGAGGCAGAACTCGTTGCCCTCGACGTCCTGCATCACGATGCAGGACTCGTTGTCGTCGTCGGCAGCCAGGAGCCGCACGCGCACCGCCCCGAGCGCGACCAGGCGGGTGCACTCGGCCTCGAGGGTGGCCAGGCGCTCTTCGCCCACGAGCCCGGTGCCGGCCCGCACGTCGAGGTGTACCCGGTTCTTGACGACCTTGCCTTCGGGAACGCGCTGGAAGAACAGCCGCGGGCCCACGCCGGTGGGGTCGACGCAGGCGAACGCCGAACCCTGACGCCCGGCCGGCAGCGAGCGGTCGAAATCGGCCCAGGTGGCAAAGCCCGCCGGTGGTGGCGGCACGACGTACCCCAGCACCTCGCACCAGAAACGGGCGACGCGCTGAGGATCCGCGCAGTCGAAGGTGACCTGGAACTGCTTGACCGACGTCATCGGCCCCACCTTAACGCGATCAAGACGGTCGGCAACCGTATTTACGCCGCTCAGCTCGTGGTGTCGGTGAGGGTCCACCGCTGGTTCGCGCCGGAGTTGGGGGTCCAGGTGGACACCCTCGCCCCGTCCGAAGTGGACTGACCGGCCACCTCGAGCAGCCGGCCCGTGGCGACGTTGACCAGTGTCCACGTGCCGTCGCCGGTGGTGGAGGTGATCCACTGCGCGCTCGTTTCGGGCCATGGCGAACCGGGCTCCTGCAGGACGGCCTGGTTGTCCCGCACCGCCAGCCGCCTGCCGGTGGCCGCGTCGGTCACCGCGTAGCGCTCCCGGTTGCCGTTGCCCCAGGTCAGCTTGACCACCTTCCACCGCTGGGCGGGGTCGGCGGCGTCCGTCGTGCGGATGACGACTCCGTCCCCGGCCGCGGTCAGGGTCTTGCCGCTCTGCGCGCCCTGCAGCCGGTAGCTGTGCCCGGGCCGGACGGCCGCGGCGTCGGGCGCGACGCCGAGCACCCCGTCGACGACGAAGGTCGTGACCGACTTCGCGGGGGCCGCCAGGCTCGCCGTCTTCCCGCTGACCCGGACCGGCGCGCCCTTGACCAGTGCGCCGCCGGCGCTGGTCGTCACCGGCGTCACCGAGGCCCACGGCGTGACCCAGCCGAACCGGGACAGATCGAGGGTGACGTCCTGGGCGGACGTCGTGCTGTTCACGTGGACCACCGTCGCGCCCGGCCCGTCCTGCTTGACCGCGGCGACGCTGTCGGGGTCGTCGACCTTGACGAGGTGGTCGCCCGGCCGGATGTAGTGGGTGAAGTTGCGGATCGTGTCGAACTTCGTGTTGGTCCGGATCGGGCAGGTCGCCAGGGTGTCGGCCGCCGTGCAGGTGAACGGGATGTGGATGCTGCCCCAGTTCTTGCCGGCCTGGGTCTGCGGCCCGGCGTCTTCGACGGGCTGCCACAGCACCCAGGCGGACGGTTCGAGCTCGCGCAGGTCGCCGATCATCCGCCCGGCGATCCCGAGGCCGGGTTCCATGCCGGTGTAGTCGGTTCCGGTGCCCCAGGTGCCTTCGACCTCGCTCATCCACAGGTCCTTGCCGGTGCCCTTGGCCAGGTCCCGGGCACTGGTCCGCTGGCCGGTGCCGTAGGTGTGCACGTTGAGCCGGCTCACCGCGGCGCGCGCCTCCGGCGAGTAGGCGTTCACGTTCTGCGTGAAGACGGCCGGGTTCGTTTCGTCCATTGCGGACACTCGCGCGTGCGTCCGCGCGCCGTCGAGGGCCCGCCGCACCGCGAGGATCACCTGTTGCTGGAGCGCCGGTCCGGCGTGCGCGCCCTCCTGGCGGCCGCCGACCGGCTGCCCGTCCGCGCCGAGCGTGGTTCCCCAGTACGGCGTGTTCGGTTCGTTGAGCGGGTCGATGGTGTCGAACCTGATGTGGTGGGCCCGCTCGAGCTGCTCGGTCACGCGCACGAGGTAGGTGGCGAAGTCGTCGACCCGGTCCGCGCGGATCTGGTCGGCGCTCGGATCGAACCCGCCGGAGACGTAGCCGCTGACCGTCTGGAAGTACGGTGGCGAGTTGCTGAACGCCTCCCACTTGGTCACCCGCCGCTTGACCTGGTCCACCCACCAGCGCTGGTTGGCGTCGGCGGAGGGGTTCCAGGCGGCCGGATCGTCCGGGTGCCACCAGTCCGTGTCCTGGTGGGTGGTGCCCGCGGGCGCCTGCCAGAACCCCGGCATCGTGGCGCCGTTCTTCATGTAGTCCGTGCGGACGTCCGGCGCGTTGCCGCCGCCGATGTTGTAGCGGGCGATGTTGAGGGCGAGCCCGTCCGCGCCGAACAGCAGGTCGGCGAGCTTGCGCCGGATCGGGTCCGGGTAGCCGCCGGTCGCGTTGGCGAACCAGACGAGGCTGGTTCCCCAGCCTTCGAAGGCCGGTTGCGCGTAGGACGGATCGACCCGCACCGTGACGGCCGCTTCGGCCGGTGCCGGCGTCGCGCTCACGAGGAGGGCCACGGGGAGAGCCAGTGCTAGACGACGGAGCCTTGCTGTTCTCGGCACGGCGGTCCCTTTCGGCGCTGAAGGGTGGTGCGTGCACTTTCGGGGTGCGCCGTCGGCCGAGTCAACATTTTGCGGCAGAAGCGATCAGAAACGATCAGAACCGAACACGGTTCAGGACATGAAGAAGCGGCGCCGGCCCGCGGGCGTCGTCCGGCGCGATGTCGCGCTGCGGACGAGGAACAGCAAGCCCGCCACGATGGTGACGCCGCCGCCGATCACCCCGATCAGGTGCTCGCCCGCGCCGATGATGACGGCTATTCCGCCCGCCACGAGAATCAGGCCCGTGACGAGGGAAACGAATGGTCGGCCGCGTTGTTCTTCGGTCATCGGAAACTCCTCGGAAACTGTGGTCGGCGAAATCTCTCGTGGTCGATTCAAGCACGCGGAGCCTCCCGTGATGAGTCCCGGAAAGTGGTCTTCGGGTCATCGAAAGTTGCGGGGCCGGACAACCTTGCGCCGTAGCGCGACGGCGGTGACCGCGGGTTCACTTTCCTTCGGGCACACCGGATCGAAAACGGAGCAGGCGCTTGATCACAGCACGGGACCTGACGAAGAGGTACGGGAGCACGACGGCCGTCCGCGGCCTGTCGTTCGACGTCGAACCCGGCGTCGTGACCGGTTTCCTGGGGCCCAACGGGGCCGGCAAGTCGACCACCATGCGGATGGTCCTCGGCCTGGACGCCCCCAGCGGCGGCTCGGTCACGGTCGGCGGCCAGGCCTACCGCGACCTGCCCGCGCCGATGCGGGAGGTCGGCGCGCTGCTCGACGCGAAGGCCGTTCAGGGTGCCCGCACGGCGTACCGCCACCTGCAGTGGGTGGCGCGGGCCGGCGGCATCCCCCGCAAGCGGGTGGACGAGGTGCTCGACACCGCCGGCCTCACCGAGGTCGCCGGCAAGAAGGTCGGCACCTTTTCGCTGGGCATGTACCAGCGGCTCGGCATCGCGACGGCCCTGCTGGGCGACCCGCCGACGCTGCTGTTCGACGAGCCGGTCAACGGGCTCGACCCCGAGGGCATCGTCTGGATCCGGACGCTGATGCAGGACCTCGCCGCCGAGGGGCGGACGGTCTTCGTCTCCAGCCACCTGATGAACGAGATGGAAGCGACGGCCGCGCACGTCATCGTGATCGGCCGCGGCGAGCTCGTCGCCGACCTGCCGATCGCCGAAATCACCCGGCGCAGCGCGCGCAGCCACGTCCACGTGGTTTCGCCGCGGGCCGGGGAACTCGCCGAAGCGCTCGAACGGGCCGGCGGCAAAGTGACGAAGCGGGAGGACGGCTCGCTCGCCGTCGCCGGCATGGACGCGCCGAAGATCGGCGACATCGCGCTGGCGCGCCGGCTCGGGCTGCACGAGCTGACGCCGGTCCGCGCCAGCCTCGAGGCCGCGTTCATGGACCTCACCAAGGACAGCGCGCAGTACCGCTCGCCCAGCGGGGCGCCGCGGGCACTCGCGCCGGAAGGGACCGAATGACGTGACGACCACGAAGACCGCGCCCGGCATCGCGGACACGCTCGCCGCGGAGTGGACGAAGCTCAGGTCGGTCCGGTCGACCTGGATCGTCGTCACCGCCGCGGCGGTGGCCGGCGTCGGGTTCTCCGTGCTGTTCAGCTTCCTGACCGCAGCGGACTACCGGAGCCTGCCCGCCGGGCAGAAGGCCGGCTTCGACGCGGCCGGCACCAGCATGGTCGGGATGAACCTCGGCCTGATCCTGATGTCGGTGCTCGGGGCGCTGGCCGTGGCGGGGGAGTACTCGACCGGGATGATGCGCCTCACCCTGGCCGTCACGCCGCACCGCGGCCGGGTCCTGCTCGCGAAGGCCGCGGTCGTGGGCGTGCTGTCGTTCCTGCTCGGCACCCTGTTCGCGGCGGTGGCCTTCGGCGTCGGCCAGCTGGTCCTCGGCGTCAACCCGGACGTCCCCACGCTGGGCCTCGGCGGCCCCGGCGTGCTGCGCAGCGTGCTCGGCTGGGGCGTGGAGACGGCGGCGTTCGCGTTGCTGGCGCTGTCGTTCGGCGTGCTGATGCGCAGCGCGGCCGGCGCCATCGCCACCGCGATCGGCTTCATCTTCGCCCCGGCGATCCTCGGCGCGCTGCTGCCGGTGTGGGTCCGGCGCGACATCCTGGCCTACTTCCCGGCTTCGGCCGCGGAGCAGCTCAGCACCGCGCAGCTCAAGACCGACGCGGTGACGTACCTGGGTCCGCTGACCGGCGGCGGCGTGCTGCTCACCTGGGTCGCGGTCGCGCTCGTGGTGGCGTTCTCCCTGATGGGCAAGCGCGACTCCGGCTGATTCCCGGTGGTACCGGGGGTTCAGCGGATGTACTGCGGGATGACCTTCGGCGGCCAGTGGCCGATGGACAGGATGCCCTGCGAATACGCCTTCGAGACCAGCGCCGAGCGGTTCGGCGACTTGAACTTCCGCAGCATCGCGCCGACGTGGTACTCGACCCCTTGCCTGCTCAGGTAGAGCTTCGACGCGAGCTGCACGGTGGAGACGCCGGCGGCGACGCCCTCGAGCACCTTCGCGTCCAGCTCGCTGATCAGCTTGCTCTTCTCGATCGCCGGCTGCGAGGCCTCCGCGGTCCGGTCCGGCTTGACCAGCACGACGATGGTCGTGACCTCGCCGGTCCGGCTCCGCACCGCGATGCCGGTCAGCCCGCCCGAAAGCACCGCGTGCGCGCACCGCGCATCCACCAGGTGCGCGCTGAAGCGGTCGCGCTTGCCTTCGTTCAGTTTTGCCAGCTGCTGCAGGGTGAACTGCTGGGCACTCGGATGCACGAAGTCCACGAAGCTCTGCCCGTAGACGTCGGCCGCGGTGCGGCCCAGCTGCCGGAGAAAGTCGCCGTTGGCTTCGGTCACCCGGAGGTCGGGCCCGAGATTCGCGATGCAGATATCGGACATGTCGAAGGACGGTGCGCTCGGGTTCTGCCGTTCGGCGACCGTCGGCGGGCCGGGGCGCAAAGTGGCCGGCCGGTCGACTACGGAATCAACTCGTGTGCTCATCGGTCGAACCCCCAGAATAATGGCGCATGGTGGGGCTTCGTTCAGCGAACAAAGTTCAATGAACCCAAGAGGTCGAGGACCCCGAGTGCCCCGTAAAAAGCTCCACAGCGGCCGTCCGGACGGTCCTTCTCGCCACCCCAGCGGAAACCTCGAGTCCTTTCCCAGAACAATCTCGAGTCCGCCCGGACAGATCTTTTCGTCTCGTTTCGTACGCTAGCCAACGGGGTATGGCCCGTCAATGCCGGTACAGGGGTTCCGCGCCGACACTGGGGTCGGCGGGTTCAGGGGCGGGAAGTTCGCGGCCGGCTCTCCGTGGTGGGCACGTAGGCGGGCAGGTCCGCGGCCACCCGGAAACCGCCGTCGGGGGTGGGGCCGGCCTCCAGGGTGCCGCCGACCAGCTCGACGCGGTGGCGCAGGCTGGACAGGCCGAGCCCGGAGCCGCTGCCGGCCAGCACCTCGTCCGGCGTCCGCCGCGGCGGGGTGTTGACCACGCGGACGACCGCCCCGTCCCGCCGGTACCGCAGGGCGACGCGGACCTCCGCGCCCGCGGCGTGCTTGCGGGTGTTGGTCAGCGCCTCCTGCACGATCCGGTGGACCGTGCGCGCGACGGTCGGGGAGAGGTGCGAGCGCTCGCCGTCGACGTCCAGCGCGACCGGGATCCCGGCCGCGGCCGACTCGGCGACGAGCGTGGCGGGGTCGGGCAAGGGTTCCGGGCCGTCCGGCCGCGGGCTCCGGCCGCTCGCCCACCGCGGCGGTTCGGCCGAGGTGGTGTTCAGCACCCCGACCAGGTCGCGCAGTTCGTCGAGCGCCGTCGTGCCGCGGGCGCGGATGGCCTCGGCGGCCTCGCGGACGTCGGGGTCGGCCGAGCTGACGCCCAGTGCCCCGGCGTGCAGGACCATCAGGCTGAGCCCGTGGGTGAGCACGTCGTGCATCTCCGCGGCGAGGCGGCGGCGCTCTTCGAACCGGGCCTGCTCGGCCAGCAGGTGCTTCTCGCGCTCGGCCCGCTCGGCGCGGTCGCGCAACGACCGCAGCAGCTGCTTGCGCGCGTCCAGGTAGAGCACGACCACGGGAGGGCCGATCGTGCTGAGCAGGCCGACCGGGGTGATTTCCCAGCTGGGTGCCCACGGCTCGCTGCCGATGACCGCGAGGGCGCCGATGAGGGCGAACGCCGTGCGCGGGCTCTCCAGCCGGACGAGGTAGATCGTGATGACCGAGGTGACGCGGGGCAGGATCAGCGGGCTGGCCGGGTTTTCCGGGGAAAGCAGGCCGGGGGCGGCCAGTACGGTAGCCAGCCCCACGGCCATGGCGATGACGGCGACCGTCTTGGGGAAGCGCCTCAGGCCGAGCACCGAGACGTCGGCCACCAGCTGGAGGACCAGGTCGGCGCGAGGCCCGGCCCAGCCCGTCGTGGGCTGGCTGTTGAGGCAGATCACGACGTCGAGCAGGCCGAAGATCACCGTGAGGCTGAGCAGGCCGGCCAGCTCGCGCCGGGTGGTCCGGGTACCTGGGGCGACGTCCGACACCGGGCTCACGTTAGCCGCCGGTCCCGGGCCTCGGAGGCGACTGGGCGCTTCCCGCCCCGGACTGGCTACGAAAGTTGCCCCGCCGGTGGGCGGACCGGCAACTTTCGTTGGTGCGAACGAGCCTCAGCCCGCGAGGCCCGCTTCGTGGGCCAGCAGTCCGGCCTGGGTGCGGTTGGCGCAGCCCAGCTTGGTCAGCATCCGGGAGACGTAGCTCTTCACCGTGGCTTCGGACAGGTGCAGCTCGGCCGCGATCGCGGCGTTCGACATCCCCTCGCCGAGGCGGACCAGCAGGTCGAGTTCCCGGCCCGTGAGGCCGGCGGTGCGGTCCCGCGCCTCCCGCACGCGTTCGTGCTCCGCGGCCGACGCGGTGACGATCCGGCGAGTGGCCTCTTTGGACAGCACGGTGTGCCCGTCGGCCGCGACCCGCACGAGCCCGATCAGGTCCTGCGGCGGCGTCGACTTGAGGAGGAACCCCGCCGCCCCGGCGCGCAGCGCCTTGAGGACGTGGCTGTCGGTGTCGAACGTGGTGAGCGCCACGAGGGCGGGCGGGTCGGGCAGCTTGGCGATCCGCTCGATCGCGGTCAGCCCGTCCACCCCGGGCATCCGCAGGTCCATCAGCATGACGTCGGGCCGGAACCGCCCCGCGGCCTCGACCGCCTCGGCGCCGTCCTGCGCCTGCCCGACGATGTCGATGTCCGCCGCGGAGTCCAGCACGGTACGCAGGTGCGCGAGCACCATCGGCTCGTCGTCGACGATCACCAGGCGGATCATGTCGCCGGCTTTCCACGGTGCGCGCACACCGCCGCAGTATCGCATTGCCCCGGCCGGCCGGTCACTTCGCCGGACGCCTGCCTTCGAACGCGGTGAACGCCCCTTTTACCGCGCCGGACGTCGTGAAAGAGTCGTTCATGTCGTCGGGGCGGGGGCGCACGGGGTGCCGGCCGTCCCGGGCTTGATGAGTGGCACGTCCCGCGACAGCTCCCGGAAGCCGACGCTGTAGTACAGCCCGCGCGCCGAGGGATGTCCCGGCGCTCCGAGGCAGGCGACCGTCATGTGCGTGGCCCCGGCCGCTCGCGCCAGGCGCATCCCGTGCAGCAGCATCGCCCTGGCCAGCCCCTGGCGCCGGTAGCCAGGATGCGTCCCGACCGGCTCGAACTCGGCGGTCTCGTTCGCCTCGTCGAGCCACATGATCGTCGACGCGGCCATCGTCCCGTCCGGTGCCTCCACCAGGACGTGCAGGTCGCCGCGGTACGTCGCCGTCTGCCGGAGGCCTTCGTAGCTCTCGGCCGTGTACGTCGTCGGGGCCCAGGCGTCGACGTGGGCCTGGACCGCGGCCGCCGGACCGGCCTCGTCGGCGGTGCGGAACCGGAAGCCGGCGGGCAGGACCGGTTGCTCCACGTCGGTGAGGTCCCGCTCGTTGAGCTGGCTCCAGGACCCGGTGTCGCCGAGTGCGGCCGGGTCGGGCACATAGCCGTGCGCCGCCCACCGCCGCAGGGCGAACGCATCGGCGGCGCCCGGCAGCACCGTGCGCTCGACGGCCCCCGCCGTGCCGTCGTACCAGTCGATCACCTCGTCGACCAGCCCGGCGTGGCCGGGATGGACCTGGTACGCGAGATAGGCACCGGCGACGTCCTTCGCCGAGCCGTCGCTCAGCCGCATCCGGCGCGGCAGCGTGACCCAGCCCCACGCCACCGGATCCCCGCCGGAGAACCACAGCCGGCGCCGCCAGCTCGCGCCGTCGGCGGCGTGTCCCCGGCCCCAGTTCCAGGCCAGCTCGCCGAACGACGCGTCGCTGTTCACCAGGTCCGGGTGCGTGGCGGTGACCCGCCGGGCCAGATCCTGCATGAGCCGGACGTCCGCGGCGGTCAAGAGTTCGGCCATGGGCGCACTGTGTCAGCCTTCCGCGAAGCGCGTCGAACCGTTTTCCGCGGTGTCAGCCGGACAGCTGCGTCAACGCCACGAACGGGGCCCCGCCCGGGGTGAGGTCGAAGGCGGCGTCCGACTCGGCCGTGCCGATCCGGGCCTCGACCCGGCGCAGGTCGCCGCTGCCGGCTACCCAGTAACGCAGCTTCGGCGACTTCCCGCTCCCGCCGCGGGGGCCTTCGAAGACGTCGACCGCCGTGCCGTCGACCGTGTCCTGCCGGAGCCAGCGCGCGTCGCTCTGCCGCAGCAGCTGGGCGTTGTCCGGCCGGTCGTTGCCGAAGCCGAGCAGCAGGGCCAGCGCCGTGTCGAGGTCCCCGCCGGACGCCTGGAGCGGACGCAGCCGCCACTGGCCCGCCGGCGGCGGATCGGCGGCCTGCGTGGCGTCGGCGAGAAAGGCCAGCCCCTTCCGGTTCCACTGCAGGAGACCGGTCGAGCCGTAGTCGTGGCGTGCGTCGGTGCGCAGCGTGCCGTAGCCGACGCCGCGCGCGTAGTCGACCCGGCCGGTCAGCTCGAGCGTGCCCGCGGCGGACGGAACCCGGCTCCGGAAGGCCACCACGCCGTGGTCGTAGTTCGTGAACCTGGCCACCGCCAGGAGTTCGGCCTGCTGCTCGGTCAGCGGGTGCGGCTCGGTGCCGGATCCGCACCCCGCCACCAGGAGCACGGCCAGCACCGCCGGGAGGACCTTCACCGGACGGCCAGCAGGTCGGCTGCGGGAACGCCGACCGCGGCCACGTCCACCGGGCCCGGCAGGCCGGCCGCCGACGACGGCGGTGCCTGGCCGGCGCCCGGCATGTCCGGCTGGTCCGGCGGCGCCGCGACGTCCGGGAACGGGAGCCCGCGCGGCGGGTTCATCCGCGGCACCGGCGCGGACGGCTGGGTGCCGCCGGGCGCGGGGCACGAGAACGGCAGTCCACCCGGGACGGTGGTGGTGAGCAGGTTGTCCTGCAGGCAGTTCCCGGTGCCGGGCGCCCGCGCCGACGCGGCGAACACGACGTCGGATCCGTTGCCGCCGAAGACGTTCCCGATCAGGCGGTTGCGCAGCGGTGGCAGGTCGACGGCCGAGCCGAGCACGATCCCCACCGCCGGGTTGCCCTCGACGCGGTTGCGGGCGACGAGGTTGTCCGTGCCGCCGGCGATGCCCAGCCCGATCCCGAACCCGCCGTCGGCCTGCGCCGGCGAAGCCGGTTCCGCGTTGCCGGTCAGGAGGTTGCCGACCACGGTGGCCCCGCTCTGGGGCACGAGCGCCTCCTGGTAGTCCGAATTGGACGTCAGGCCGACGCGGTTGCCGGAGAACCTGTTGCGCAGCACGTACATGTCGCCGGAGGCGTTCGTCCCCTCGTAGCCGACGGCGTTGCGCTCGGCGACGTTGTCCTGGACGAGGATGCCGCACGGGCGGCACTGGCCGACGTAGATCCCGGAGTCGGCGCTGCCCGAGACGTAGTTCCGCTCGATGACGCCGTGCTGCGCGTCGAAGGCGTAGATGCCGTAGAGGCCGTTGTTGCCCGCGGTCACGTAGGACACCCGGAAACCCTGCAGCGGCGGGAACTTCGCGGGGTCCAGCTTCGTGTACCCGTCGCTGCCCTTCGCGAGCCCGTCGCCGCCGTCGGACATCCCGGTCACCAGTACCCCGTTGAGCGTGTTGTTCCGCACCGTGAGGTTCTCGATCGAAACCCCGGGCGCGCTGACCACGACGCCGTTGGCCCGCCGGACCTCGCCGTCGATCACCACGGCGTTGCGGTCGGTGCCCCGGAGGGTGACGTCCGCCGTCTTGATCCGCACCGTTTCGGCGTACCGGCCGGGGGAAACCAGGATCAGGTCACCGGGCCGGGCGGCGTCGGCGGCGTCGGAAACCGTGCTGTAGTCCGCCGGCACCCGGAGGGTCGTGGCTCCGGTGCGTTCCGGCGCGCCACACGCGGGCAGCGCGGCGCAGACGAGCAGGACGGCAGGAGCGAGGCGGGGAAGACGGAGCACGGGGGACAGCGTGCCGGACTTCGCCGGGGACGGCTCCGGCGTTCCCACGGCCGGGTGGCTCGGTTCACCCTTTCCGGGGCGATCGGGGCACTTTTCCCGGCCGGTGGGCATCATGGCCGCCATGTCTTCCCCCGCCGGCCTCTCCCGCCGCCGTCTGCTGGCCGCCGGTACCTCGGGCGCGGCGGTCCTGCTCGCCGGGCCGTCCGCCGCGGCCGTGCCGGTATCCACTGTCGCCGAACCGGAAGGCGTCGTCGACGCCCACGGGGAACACCAGGCGGGGATCGTCCACCCCCGGATCGCGCAGCGGCACTGCACCGTCGTGGTCTGCGACGTGGCCACGCCGGACGTCCGCGGGGTCCTCGCGGCACTCGGCGCCCGGATCACCAGCCTCACCACGGGGGCCGCCCCGGCGCTCGGCGGTCTCGGTCCCGCGGCGGTCACGGTCACCGTCGGGCTCGGCCCCGGCGTCGTCCGCCGGATCGACCCGGCCCTGCCCGGAACCGCCGAGCTGCCCCGGTTCGAGCACGAAGACATCGCGCCGGGCGACCGCGGGGGCGACCTGCTCCTCCAGGTCTGCGCGATGGACCCGCTGGTGGTGAGCCTCGTCGCGACCGAGCTCGCCGCCCTCGCCGGCACCCCGCGCTGGCGGGCCCACGGCTTCCGCGGCGCGCCGCTCGGCGAAACCGGGGCGGCGCGCAACCTCCTCGGGTTCACCGACGGCATCGTCGGCCCGCGCACCGACGCCGAACTGCGCGAGGAGGTCTGGCTCGACGGCCCGGTCGCCGGCGGCACCATCGCCGTCGTCCGGCGGATCACCCTGGACACCGGCCGGTTCCTCCGGCTTCCGGTGCCGGAGCAGGAAGCGGTGATCGGCAGGCGGCGGGACACCGCCGAACCGCTGTCGGGCGGTGGCCCGGACTCCGTCGTCGATCTCGGCGCCAAGACGGCCGACGGCGAGTACCTGGTGCCCGCGGCCGCCCACGTCCGGGTGGCGCACCCGCTGACCAGCGGGACCGGCCTGATGCTGCGACGGTCCTACAGCTCGCCGGACGGCCTGCTGTTCATCAGCTTCCAGCGCGACCTCAAGACGTTCACCGCCACGCAGGCCACCATGGACGAGCAGGACGCGCTGATGCGGTTCGTGACCGTCACGGCGACCGGGAGCTTCCTGGTCCTGCCGGGCTTCGGGCCGGACCGCCCGCTCGGCGCGCCGCTCTGGGCCGCCCGCACCCGGTAGCGGTTCCTTCCTCCGCCGCTTCGGCACTTCCCGGCGGCGCCGGGAAGTGATCTGGGCCACGCCTTGTCACAGCTCGCCACCCCGCGGTGTCTCGAGGCCGAGCCCAGGAACGAAGGAAGGCCACCATGAACCCCGTCCTTCACCGCCTGACCGACCACGTAGGAGAGCATGGGGACATGAGCGACCACGCCACCGACGTCTTCGTCGCCCACCGCAACCTGCTGTTCACCGTCGCCTACGAGATGCTCGGGTCGGCGGCCGACGCCGAGGACGTCCTCCAGGAAACGTGGCTGCGGTGGGTCGAAGTCGACCAGGAAACGGTGCGCGACCAGCGCGCCTACCTGGTCCGGATCACCACCCGGCTGGCCCTCAACCGGCTGCGCACGATGAAGCGCCGCAAGGAGGCGTACGTCGGCCCCTGGCTGCCGGAACCGCTGCTCACCGCGCCGGACGTGGCCGACGACGTCGAACTCGCCGAGAGCGTGTCGATGGCGCTCATGCTCGTCCTCGAGACGCTGGCGCCGACCGAACGGGCCGTCTTCGTGCTGCGCGAGGTGTTCGAGCTCGGCTACGAGGAGATCGCGGACGCCGTCGGCAAGAGCCCCGCGGCCGTCCGGCAGATCGCGCACCGCGCCCGGCAGCACGTCGACGCCCGGCGGCCGCGGGCGACGGTCTCCGCGAGCGAGACCCGGGCGGTCCTGGCGTCGTTCCAGCGCGCGCTCGACGGCCGGGACCTGCAGGGCCTCCTCGACGTGCTCGCCCCGGACGTCGTCCTCCTCAGCGACGGCGGCGGCGTCAAGCAGGCCGCGCCACGGCCGGTGGCCGGCGCCGGAAAGCTGGCCCGCTTCATCCTGGGCGGTATCGGGAAGACCCAGGAAACGCTCACCAGCGCCCCCACCGTGGTCAACGGCAACCCGGGACTCGTGCTCCGCCTGAACGGCGAGATCGACGGCGTCATGGCGGTCCGCGTCGAGGACGGCCGCATCACCGGCCTCTACTACGTGCGCAACCCGGAGAAGCTGACCCGCGTCGAGTCCGAGACCGCCTTGACCTTGCGCTGACTCAGACGTGCGTCGAGCTGACGACGAACGCCGCGATGTGGTCGGCCAAGCCGCGGACCGAGGCGTGGTCGCGGCGTTTCTCCGCGGCCAGCTTGAGCGGGCGCAGGCGGTCCTTGGTGCGGACGGACTTGAGGGTCTCGGCGGTGTCGACGGCTTCGGTGCCGACCTCGGAGCCGCGCTCGAGGTCGCCTTCCAGCAGGTGGTCCACGGCCAGCATGGCCAGGCAGAACGAGCGGCTGCGGGCCATGTCCGGGCCGTACCGGCCGACCGCGTCGGTCAGCGCGGCGACCGCCACCCGCGCGCAGCGCGGCCGGACGCGCAGGGCGAGCTCGGTGTGCACGGTGCCCACCATCGCGGACACGTCGGTCTCGGTGAAGAACCGCGCCCAGTCCGGGGGATCGCCGGTGCCGGCCGCCTCGAACTCCTCGGTGGCGCGGCCGAGCAGCTCGAGCCCGAGCTGTTCTTCGCCCTTCGCGGCGTAGGCCCACGCCTGGTTCGCGCTGAGGATGCTCGCCGCCAGCGGGGAGCCGGACCGCCGCGCGGCCAGCCTGCCGTGCTGGAACTGGACCAGCGCCTCGTCCGCCGCGCCGTGGTGCAGGTGGATCCGGCCGCGCCGGTAGTGGAGGTTGGCGGCCAGTTCGTCGTTGCCGCAGTGCTCGGCCAGTGACAGCGCCAGGTCGAGGTGGTGGTGCGCCGCGCCGACGTGCCCGCTGTCGAAGCTCGTCCAGGCGGCCAGGTTGTGCAGGTCGGCCACCGCGGAGCACAGCCGCTTCCGCAGCGGTTCCGCCGCGGACGCCGCGAGCAGCTCGTGGCCGCGGTGGATGCGGACGAGCACGGCGTCGCGGCACATGCCGCCGCCGTTGCGGTAGTCGACTGCCCGCAGGGCCCTGGTCTGCGTCTCCAGCTGCTCGGCGTCGCTCGGTCCGGGACGTTCGGGAAGAGCCTGGTGAAGGTCGAACTCCGGGTTGGTCATGACCTCGACTCCTGGCGGCCCCAGTCGGGTGGGGCTCGAATTCTACTCGACGGCTGCCCCACCGGCGAGCGTCACCGGCGCGGACAGTAGTTGTGCGGGCGCGATAAGTGATCAAGGACAGGTAGGGGGTCGGGTACTTGTACGGGTGTGGTGACGGGCGGGTGCGGAGCATGCTCGAACCGCCGTCGACGACCGTGGGAGGTCGGAAACACATGTCGCGTCCCCACCTCCGGGTGGTCGCTCCCGCAGACACCGCGAGACCGCGCCGGGCCACGGCCGGGTCGCGCGACCGCTACGCCGGCCTCGCCGACCGGCGGCTGGCCGCGATCCTGGCCGCCGAGGACACCGCCGAGGAACACGGCCTCAGCCCGCACACCAGGAGCACCTGTTACGTCCACCGGTGCTGGGCCCACCAGTGCGTCGGCGATCCGCTGCACGTCCTCGTCGTCACCGGGCACCGGTGGTGCCGCCGCTGCGAATGCCCGATCGACGTCGCCGTCGACGAGACCCCGCCCGGTGCGGTGCACCTGTTCTGCCCGCGGTGCGGCCAGGCCGGTTCGGCGGCCAACCGCGAGGTCCGCCAGGCCTGCCGCACCAGCCTGACCGCGATGCACGGCGAGGCGACGCCGACGCTGTACCAGCTCCCCGACGCGTGACGCGACGACGTCACTGACGACACTGGTAACTGACGATACTGCTTCCTCCGAGGGACGGCGGCCCGATCGCATTGACCTGCTCGCCGGGCCGTCCCTACGGTTCAGGGGTGGGCAAGGCGGGCGCGGTGCACGGCAAGGGCAACCTGCCTGCGGACACCACGAGCTTCGTGGGCCGCAAGCAGGACGTCGCCGAGGTGAAGCACCTGCTGACGCGGGCGCGGCTGGTCACCCTGACCGGCGTGGGCGGGGTCGGCAAGACGCGGCTGGCCGTGCAGACCGCCGCCGGGCTGTCCCGCGCGTTCCCCGACGGCGTCTGGCTGGCCGAGCTCGCCGGGCTCCAGGACCCGGCGCTCGTCGCGCACACGGTGCTCGAGGCGCTGGGGGTGCACGACGAAACCGGCCGGAGCCCGGGGCTGGTGCTCGCCGAGTACCTCCGGGACCGGCGGCTGCTGATCGTCCTGGACAACTGCGAGCACCTGCTGGACGGTTCCGCCGCGCTCGCGCACGACCTGCTGCGGGCCGCGCCCGGCCTCCGGCTGCTCGCGACCAGCCGGGAGCGGCTCGCGCTGGCCGGCGAGCACCTGTGGCCGGTTTCCCCGCTGCCGGTGCCCGAACCGGGCCGGCCGCTGTCCGGCGGGGCCTGGCTCCGCTACCCGGCGATGACGTTGTTCGCCGAACGCGCGGCCACGGTCGATCCGGGGTTCGCCGTCGTCGAGGAGAACCAGGAGCGCGTCGCCCGGGTGTGCCGTCTGCTGGCCGGCATCCCGCTGGCGATCGAGCTCGCCGCCGTCCGGCTGCGGGTGCTGACGCCGGCGGAGCTGGAATCCGGGCTGGGCGACTGCTTCCGGCTGCCCGGGACGGTGAAGCGCGGCGGGGAGCCGCGGCACCAGACCCTGCTGGCCGCGGTCGGCTGGAGCTTCGCCCTGTGCAGCCCGGCCGAACGTCACCTGTGGACGCGGGCGTCGGTGTTCGCCGGCGGCTTCGACCTGCCGGCGGCCCAGCGCGTCTGCGCCGGCGACGGACTGCCCGCCGATGAGCTGCGGGACCGGCTGGCCGGGCTGGTGGAGAAGTCGGTCCTGATCCGCGAAACGGACGGCGACCGGACGCGGTTCCGGTTGCTGGAGCCGCTGCGGCAGTTCGGCCGCGCCAAGCTGACCGAGTCGGGGGAAGCCGCGGCGGTGCTGCGGCGGATGCGCGACCACTACCTCGCGCTGGCCGTCCGGAGCGAACGGGCCTGGTTCGGCCCGGAGCAGGCGGAGCTCTTCCGGCGGACGCGTGCGGAACACGCGAACCTGCGCGCCGCCCTCGACTACAGCCTGACGGAGCCGGGCGAGCTGGCGACCGGCCTCCGGCTCGCGGCGACCCTGTGGTTCTACTGGGCGGGCTGCGGGGTGTTCGGCGAAGGCCGCCACTGGCTCGACCGGGCGCTCTCCCTCGCCCCCGAACCGAGCGAAGAGCGTGCGAAAGCGTTGTGGGTCAACGGTTACGTGGCGACACTGCAGGGCGACAACGCCGCGGCGGTGGCGATGCTGGAGGAATGCCGGGCCTACGCGACGGGCGCCGGCGACGAGGTCGCGCTGGCGTACGCGACGCACCGGCTCGGCTGCAACCTGCTGGTCGGCGACGACGTCGGCGACGCGAAGACCCTCTTCGAGGAAGCGCAAGCCCGCTACCGGCGGCTCGGTGAGCTGAACAGCAACGTGATGCTGGCGGGCATCGAACTGGCCATCGCCTCGATCTTCCTCGGCGATCTCGACCGGGCCGCGCGGCTGTGCGAAGAGGCGTGCGCGACCGGCGTCGCCCACGGCGAACAATGGGCCCACGCCTACGCGATCTACGTCAAGGCCCTGGTCGCGCTGGGCCGCGGCGACTTCGCCGGGGCGATCGGCCACGGGCGCCACTGCCTGCGCGTCAAGAGCACGTTCCACGACCTGCTGGGCATCGTGCTCGCGATCGAGGTGCTGGCGTGGACCGAGGCCGCGCGCGAGCGGTGGGAACCGGCCGCGACGATGCTCGGGTCCGCCCAGCCGATCTGGCAGGCCGTCGGGTTCCCGATGTTCGGCTCCCGCCACTTCGG
>Ga0070668_100000851_pt1 | contig 21163 bp, 21 predicted proteins | sample KBSS43metaG_FD_64661 | JGI IMG/M metagenome (GOLD analysis project Ga0070668, IMG submission 64661) | Switchgrass rhizosphere microbial communities from Kellogg Biological Station, Michigan, USA - KBS S4-3 metaG | ecosystem: Host-associated > Plants > Roots > Rhizosphere > Soil ...
CCGTTGATCTCGCCGAAGTCGTGCACCGGGATGACGTGCGGCTCGTGGAGCCGGGCGGCCATGCGCGATTCGCGGCGGAAACGTTCCTGGAAGCTGCGGTCGGCGGCGAGCTCGGGGCGCAGCAGCTTCAGCGCGACGACGCGGTCCTTGGAGGTGTCGTACGCGTGGTAGACCTCACCCATGCCGCCCGCGCCGATCCGCGCCCGAAGTTCGTACGGCCCGAACATCTCCCCGATCCGCGAGGCGGTCATGGGGCAATCCTCTCAGGAATGTCCGACGGGTTGGCTCCCGGACTTCCGATGGCGGATGCTGGAGCCGTGACGCGTCCTGGCTCGATCTTCGGGTGGGATCCGTTCCGGTCGATCGTCGGATTGGCCAACACCGGCGCCTTCGCCGCCCATTTGACGGCGTTCATCACGCTGCGCCAACTGGTCCTCGGCAGGCGGCTGGCGGTCCGGCTCGACGACGGCGAATTGGCAATGACCATCGTCGAAGCCGACTCCCGGGTCGGCATGCGCGGCCTGGCCGTCGGCCAACTCAACGACATTCGGTTGGTCGCTCGTCAGGTGCGCTGGAACGAACACCGGTTCGGCGGCGCCACCGCGGTGCTGCACAACGTCCACGTCCGACCGTCCGCTCCGCCGCTGTTGGTGGCTGCCCCCGTTGAGTTGTCGCTCGACGTCCCGGCACCTGCGCTCGACGAGTTGTTCCGTTGGGCGGCTCCGCGATTGGCCGCCGAGGTCGGCCCCGACGGCGTGGCCCGGCTGCGCCTCGCGAACTGGCCCAACGCGGGCCACCTGGAAGTGGCCGCGCGGCTCGACGGATCGACGTTGTGGCTCAAACCGCTGGCGCTCGCCCGGCGCAGGCGGTTGCGGCTCCCGGCCCGCACGCGCGAGTATCCGGTCCGGCCTCCCCCGCTGCCGCACGGCTTGGCGCTGACGGGCATCGAGTTCGAACCGGGCGTCGTGCGCCTGACGGGGACCGTGCCCGAATGGCGGATGGAGGTCCCGCGGACCCGACTGGAGGACATGATCGCCCAACTCAGCGCTGTCGGCAGACCGCTGAACCTGAGCTGGCCGAGCAGGGCCGGATGATCGTTTACTACATTTGCGATCGTGGCTGACCGCACCCACTCCCTCGGCGCCGCCCACCCCTACCGCCGTTACGTCGCGCTCGGAGACAGCCAGAGCGAAGGCCTATGGGACGGGGACGAGTCTTCGGGCATGTACGGCTTCGCCGACCGGCTGGCGGTGCTCCTCGGCGAGTACAACCCGCGCCTCCTGTACGCCAACCTGGCCATCCGGGGTAAACGGATCCGCGACGTCATCGACGAACAGCTGCCGGAAGCGGTGGCGATGCAGCCCGATCTCATCACCAGTTGCATCGGCATGAACGACGTCACCCGGCCGGGACGGTCCTTCGACCGCGCACTCGCCGACCTCGAGTATCTACACGACAGGCTCGCCGAAACGGGGGCCACGGTGGTCACCACGACGTTCCCGGATCTGGTGCAGATCCTGCCCATAGGCAGGCTCATCGCGGAACGAGTGGTCCAGATCAACGACGTGATCCGCACCGAGGCGGATCGCCACGGTTTCCGGCTGGTCGACCTCTACGGCGCGTCGTCGATGCTCGACCCCGACACGTGGAGCGACGACCGCGTGCACGGTTCGCCGCGCGGGCACGCGCTGTTCGCCGCCGCGGCCGCCGAGGCGCTGGAGCTACCTGGCAGCAACCATGATTGGGCACGAGCCCGCCCCGACGTGGTGCGGCCGGGGTTCCGCTCACGGATGTACTCGCAGGCGCTGTGGACGCAGAATCTCTTGATGCCGTGGCTGTGGCGCCACTTCCGCGGGCGCTCCAGCGGAGATGGCCGCGGCCCCAAGCGTCCGGTGCTCGAGGGGCTCGAAGGTCTCGAGGCCCTGCGTGGCCAGTCGGTGGGCTCAGAATCCGAATAGGCCCCTACCGCTCGATCAGATACCCGTCCACGTCGAGTCGAGCTGATCGGCCACGTCGATCACCTTGGCCTTGGCCGACTCGGGACTGTCGATCTCGCCAGCGACGTGGGCGGCGATGAAGCGCTTGATCTCGGCGTCGACGCCGGCGACGATCCGCAGCAGCTCGGCGCGCAACGACTTCGACGTCACGTGGATCGCGATGTCCGACGGCCGGGGCTTGTGCACGTCGAGGATCAGGAGCAGCGGTTCGGCGGCCAGCGCGGTGGCGTGCAGGGCGATCTCGCCGAACACCACGAACCGCGGCTTGTCGATGCGCAGATCGATGACCATGTCGATCTCGAGCGGGATGCGGATGCTGAACGTGATCTGTTCACCGACGTGACGGGTCACGACCGGGGCCTGCACGTTGACTCGCGCGGTGACCTTGGCGATCCCGCCCGGTCCTTGGGCGATCGGCCCGACGGTGAACTCGGCTCCGGCGATGGCCGCGATCGCGTCGCCGACGCGCGCCTCGGTGACGGCGACCTCGAAGAACTTTCGGCCGAAGTCCTCGTACGACATGTATTCGTGCTCACCCATGGTGTTCCTACCGTCTCACGTCCGCGCTCCCGCTCTGCGCAACGTGGCCGAAAACTCAGTCCTCGGTGAACAGCCGTAGCCTCAGCCCCCGGTGAACAGCCGTAGCCTCTCAGTCCTCGGTGAACAGCCGTAGCCTCGTGATCGCAGTCGGCCGCGCGCGAAGTTCGGCGATGAGCACGCCGCGCACGCCGCCTTGCTCGAAGCCCACGGCGACCGTGCCACCCGCCGCGAGCGCCTTCTGCCAGCGCCCTCCGCGCAGCCGCGACACCAGTTCCGACGTGCCGAGGCGCCTGTCGTCCCCGAGTGTCAGGACGGCGGTGTCGGCCATCCGGCGCCGCACCGCCACCTCGTCGCCTGCGAGTGCATCGTCGAGCAGGCCCACGACGTGGCGCTTGCCGCGGTTCCCGACCCCGCGGAATCCGGACAAGAAGCCGGCGGTGCCGCGCAAACGCTGGTTGCTCAGCAGCGCACCCGTCAGCGCGAGGCCTGCGGGGACCGCCGCTCCCCCGGCTCGGGCGAACTGGAGCACCATGGCGGGCAACTCCCAATGTGCTTGCAGCCGAGCGATCTTCGACTGCTCGACATCGACGTCGTAGCGCAGGTACGCGGGAATCCGCATCGTCAGCGCCGCTGACATGCTCACTTCGAGTTCCAGATCGCGGACGACGGTGCTGCCGACGACCAGGTCGGTGTCGCGGTGGAAGGTGATGTCGCGTGGACCGATGAAGGTGTCGTAGAAGCGCTCGAGCGCGCGCGGTCCGCGATGGGGCAGCGACCCCACCGGGTCCTCGACCACGCCGTCGCCCGTGAAGAGGTCCACCCAACCCGCGCGTTCGTGTGCTGCGGCGGCGGCCGGGGACCGTTCGACGACGGCGAGTAGGTGCTCGCGCGTCGCGGCGGCGTCGTCGGGCATGTCTCATCGTTACCACGTCGTGGCGAAGGTCGGCGCGGGCCTGCACACTGGTCAGTAAGCGAACGTCGAGTGCGGCGGCGCAATGAAGGAGCGAGTCATGAGTCAGAACCCGTTCGGAATCGACCCCGAGGACTTCGACCGCGTGATGCGTGAGGCCGGCGATGGACTCCGGGAGGCGCTCGGGCGGCTCGGCAAGCAGGCTGGCTGGGCAACGTTGCTCGACGAGTTCACCAGGTCAGCGCGACCCGCTTCCAAGCCCGAACCGGAGACCACCGGCGCAGCGGGCGACGGCGTGTGGGCCATCTACACCGTCGACGCCGACGGCGACGCGCACATCGAAGAGGTCTACCCCGCCGAACTGGACGCGTTGCGCGCGAACAAGAACAACACCGACTCCGCCCGGAAGGTGCGGTTTCTCCCCTACGGCATCGCGGTGAGCGTGCTGGACGCGCCTGAATAGCCGCGTCAGGCGAAACGCATGAGCCGCTCGGCGTCACCCGTTAGGCTTTGCCGCGACGCCGAGGAGACCCAACAGCATGATTCGCGAACTCGTGATCGCCGCCGCGGTGGCCGGTGCCGTCATCGCGCTGGCACCCTCAGCCGCCGCCGATCCAACGGACTATCCCGACGACCCCGGCCGCTACCCGACCGACGTGCCAGGAATGAACTACGACGCTCACCTGGCCGGGCCGTGCGACAACTACCAGGTCTTCACCTACGGCCGGGGACCCGGTGGCGAGACCTTGGCGTGCCATTGGATTCCCAACCAGTGGCCGCCCATCTACACCGGGTTCTGGGTGGCGTCGTATCCGCTTGCCGGCGTGCAGGAGATCGGCGCGCCGTGCCCCACCTGGAAGGCGGCGGCCCAGTCGCCAGATGGGCGTCCGATGGTGTGCCTCGGCGCGCAGGGCTGGCAGCCCGGCACGCTGACCGGGGCAGGCTTCTTCCCCGGCTGATCCACCGCTGACCATACATCGCTGAGAGGACTGTATGGTCGTTCCTCATGGGTGCTGACATGAGTTTCAACCTGTCGGACGTCTTCGGCGACGCCATTGCGCGTCCGCTGATCGACGAGCTCGAGCGCGGCGACTACGACCTGTCGAGCCTCATCACGTTCACCAATGGTGGTGCGCCCCTGTCCCCCACGGTCCGGGAGCGGATCCACGCCGCGCTGCCCAACGTGATGGTGATGGACGCCGTCGGGGCGTCAGAGTCGGGTGCGCAGATGAGCACCGTCAGCGCCCCAGGCGCCGAGTCGACGGCCGCGACGTTCACCCCGCAGTCGGACACGGCCGTCGTCTCAGCGGACCTCGACCGGGTGTTGAGGCCTGGCGAGGGCCAGGGGTGGCTGGCGCGCCGCGAGCTGATCCCGCTGGGCTATCTGGGCGACGCGGAGAAGACGGCCCGCACCTTCCCGACCATCGACGGCGTGCGGTGGTCGATGCCGGGTGACCGCGCGAACGTGTTGGAGGACGGCAGAATCGAACTGCTCGGCCGCGATTCGGTGACCATCAACTCGGGCGGCGAGAAGATCTTCGCCGAAGAGGTGGAGCGTGCGGTCGCTGCGTATCCCAGCGTGTACGACGTCGTGGTCGTGGGCAGACCGTCGGAGCGCTGGGGCAGCGAGGTGGTGGCCGTCGTGCAGTTCGCCGAAGGGGCGAGCGCCACCGACGAGGAGCTCGCGGCGACGCGCGGCCAAACGATCGCGCGATACAAGATCCCGAAGGCCTTCGTCCGGACGGACAACGTCATGCGCTCACCCGCAGGCAAGGTCGACTACCGCTGGGCGAAGTCCGTGGCGACCGCGGCGGATGCGCCGGCTTAGTCGGCTTAGTCGGCGAGGAACGCCGTCGACCTGCGCCGGAAGGTTTCGACCGAACCGACCGGTTCGTCGACCCCCGCTGCGCGCAGCGCATGGGACTTGAACGCCCGCGCCGCGGCACTGAGTACGTGGTCGACTGATTCGACGCCACGCTCGATGCCGCCTGCGCCGGAGTCACCCCAGAGGGTCACCTCCGTGAGTCCGCGCTTGAGCGCGCGTAGGACGTCGTCCCGCAGCGGACCGTCTTCGGCCATCGCACACGCCGAAACGGCGAGCGCTCGTGCGGTCGGCGGAGCCGTCGCGTCGGCGTCCGAGCTCGCCTGCTCCGTGCGAACGCCAAGGATGCGCAGCGGCGTGACGTCATCGTCGCGGCTGACCACGACCGTCACGTCCCAGCCCGCCCTGCCTCGGTCGTACAGCCATCCCCCGGCGCTCCGCACGACGTCGGCGACGTCGCACGCGGTGACGTCAAGCTGGTACTTGCCGTGGCGGCCAGTCGCCACGCCTGAACGCGTTCCATGTGTCTGCGCACTCACAGTCAAGAGCGTGACACTTATGCGATGATCTGTAAAGGTCGGACCGACAATTTGGTGGACACCGCGGATGGTCACTCGTCGGCCAGAATGCTCAGCAGGCGCCCCCGAATCTCCGCGAGCGTGCGTGTCTGCGGGCGACACGCCGACGAATAGTGGCACTCTGCGCGCGCTCGCGCCCTCGGCTGACCTAGTCGAGCAGCCGCAGCGCCGCGGCCGGGCACTGCGTGACGGCCTGGGAGAGCTTGGCGCGATCCAGTTCGGCCGCGTGTTCGTGGTCGATGTGGACGCTGCCGTCGTCCTGAACCTCGAACACGTCTTCGGCGATCGACTCGCAAATGCCGTGCCCGGTGCACTTGTTGAGGTCGACTTCTACGTCCATGCTTCCGATCCCTACTACTCGATGAACGCCGGAACGCGCTTGACTCCGTGCACGAAATTGCTCAACAGGTAGTCGGGTTCGCCGAACTCGATGCGGCGGAGCCGAGTGAGCAACTCGCGGAACAGGTTCCGCAACTCGACCTTCGCGACCTGGCTGCCGAGACAGAAGTGCGGCCCGCCACCGCCGAAGCTCATGTGCGGATTGGGCGACCGCGACAGGTCGAACCCGTGGGGATCGTCGAACACTGCCTCGTCCCTGTTGGCCGAGCAGTAGAACAGTCCGACCTTGTCGCCCGCCTTGAGGTGCTGGCCGGCGAGTTCGGTGTCCGCCGTGACGAACCGGGCGAACTGCGTGACGGGCGATGCGTAGCGGACGAACTCCTCGACAGCGGTGCCGATGCGGTTGTCGAAGTCGGCCATCAACCAGTCGCGCTGCTTGGGATGCGCGGCCAGCGCCATCATCGCGTGCGTGGTGGCCTGCTTGGTGGTGTCGTTGCCTGCGGACGCCAACAACACCATGAAGGCGCCGATCTCCTCGTCGGTCAGCCGGTGGCCGTCGACTTCCGCGTTCACCATGGCCGTCATGAGATCGTCGGTCGGGTGGGCACGGCGGTGCTTGGCCAGCTCGATCCCGCAGTTGTTGAGGAAGATCATCTCGTTGATGGTGTGCGTGGCACGTTCCTCGAGCGTCGCGTACTCGTCGTCGCTGCCGCTGAAGAGCTTCTCCGCGGCGTGCGCGACAGCCTCGCGGTCCGACGGCGAGACGCCGAGCATGTCGGAGATCGTCATCATCGGCAGCCGCGTCGAGCAGGCGGCCACGAAGTCGACGTCGCCCGCACCCACCAGGTCGTCGACGACGGCCACGGCGTTGGCGTGGATCTGATCCTCGATGCGCTTGACGTTCTTGGGGGTGAACGCCGCACTGATCAGTCGTCGGTAGACGGTGTGCTCGGGTGGGTCCATCGCCAGGAAGAACGTCGCGATGCGTTGCACCTCCACCGGCATCGGGTCCAGCGCGATGCCGTGCGCACTGGAGAAGAGCTCGGGATGGGTGCTGACGTGGGCGATGTCGGCGCGTCGGGTGACCGCCCAGAACCCAGGTTCATCGGATTCGAACAACGATGGCAACGGCTGGTGCCAGATCAGTCCCTCGGTGGCGCGCAACTGCGCGAACGTCTCGTCGCGTGCGACGAAGTCCTTTGCCCAGAAGGTGCGGGTGGAGACGTCGAACGGGCTGTACTCGCGGGCTGTCGGTGCGTCGGCGACGGTCATCGCGTCACCCCGGCCACGTGCGAGAAGTTGGACTTCAACACCGAAATAGCGTGACACTTCGGCAAGAATTTGTAAAGCTACCTGGGTGGCGCAAACCACGCCCGATCCAACCGACTCCACCGTCGCCGAGTCCTCGACGCGGCAGCGCATACTGGCCGCCACCGCCGAGGTGCTCTGCCGCAACGGCATGACCAACCTCAGCATGTCCGAGGTGGCCCACCAGGCGGGCGTGTCGCGGCCCACCCTCTACCGGTGGTTCGCGTCGAAGGCCGAACTGATGGACACGTTCGGGGTATGGGAACGCCACACGTACGACCGCGGCATGGGGGAGGCCATCGCCGGGCTCACCCGTGAGGAAAAGCTCGACGCGGCTTTGCGATTCATCGTCGAGTACCAGCAGTCGTATCCAGGGGTACGGATGGTGGACCTAGAGCCAGGTCACGTCATCGGACAGATGTCCCAGGTGATTCCGATCATGCGGGAGCGTCTGCAGCGGCTGCTGCCAGGCCCCAAGGGGGCGATCGGCGCGGCGGCCGTCATCCGCGTGGCCGTCGCGCACTACATCGTGCCCGGCGACGATGCCGACGACTTCCTGGCGCAGCTGCGCCACGCCGCCGAAATCGGGCCGCTACCCTGAGCCGCCTTCGAAGTGCTCCCGGATGCCGACGAGCATCGCCCGGTGCGCCGTGACGGCCTCGCTGACGGTGAAGCCGGCCAGCGGACGCGGCGCCGTGATGAGCAGCCGCTCGGTGAGCCGGGTGCCGTCGCCCGACGGGTCGAACGACACGGTTCCGATCAGCCGGACGCGGGGAAACTGTCGCGCCTCGGTGTGCACGTCACCGTTGCCGGGAACCGTCACTCGCGCGGTGTAGCCGGTGCCCAACGTCAAGGGCCCGAGCGGGATTCGGTCGCGAACCCGATAGGTCTGTGTGTAGCCGTCGGCCGACTCGGTGCGGTCGGTGGGTGTGACGGACACGACGAGCGGATGGACGCGGATGATGTTCCGGAGGTCGACGTAGAACGCCCGAACGGCGTCCGGCGGCGCCGGGATCTCTTCGCACAGATTGCGTTCGGCCCGGCCGATCCACCACCCGTTGTCCGATGCCACCACTCGAATGTAGCCGTAGTCGGCTACGCGCCCGGTAGCTTGTGTTCGATGACGGACGGACAGCAGCGAGGCATTCGGGGAGCGGGCCTGGACGTCCGGTTCTCCCACGTGGTGATCGCCGTGACGGACATGGACCGGTCCGTCACGTTCTATCGCGACGTGGCTTCGGGACACGGTGACGCGGCGGCGGGATCCATCGGAACGATTGGTGTACAGGTGATTTCGTTGTCCGTTCCGGATGTGGATGCCGCGTATCAGGCGGTCGCCAAAGCCGTCGAGCCCGCGACGAAGCCGTTCGACGTGGACGGCGTCCGCATGTTCTTCGTCGCGGATCCCGACGGCGCCACCGTCGAGTTCGTCGAATTTCCGGGCGGGGCGCGTACCCCTGCCGAAATGCATCGTGGTGTCGACGGAACACGGCCATGAGCGACGGGTACTCCCATCCCCAAGCGCTGACCGGACGCGCCGTCATAGTGACGGGAGCCGCGCAGGGTGTCGGCAAGGGCATCGCTGGCGCACTGCTGGAACGTGGCGCGGCGGTGCTGATGGTCGACCGCAACGTCGACGTCCTCACCGAGACGTCGAACGAGTTTGCGGCAGCTGGGTTTTCGGCGGAATCGTGCCTTGCCGACCTGCGCGATCCCGCGAGCCCCGGCAGCATCGTCGCCGCAGCGCTGAGCGCGTTCGGCAAGGTCGACGCATTGGTCAACAACGCCATCGCCACCAACGAACCCAAGCCGCTCGTCGACATCGACGGGGATGACTACGACCTGGTCTTCGACGTCGGTCCGCGCGCGACGTTCTTCCTCATGCAAGCCGTGCATCCGACGATGGCGGCGGCGGGCGGCGGGGTGATCGTCAACCTCGGATCGGCGTCCGGCACCGGCGGGCAGGCGAGCTTCGCCGCCTACGCGGGCGCCAAGGAGGCGATACGCGGCATGTCGAAGGCTGCGGCGCTGGAATGGGGCCGCGACAACATCCGCGTCAACGTCGTATGTCCGTTCGCCGACTCGCCTGGCGTGCAGTTCTGGGCTGACATCGCCCCGAAGGACTTCGAGCGCGCGCTCCGATCAGTGCCGCTGCACCGGGTTGGCCGCATTCGCGAGGACGTCGGCGCAGTGGTCGCATTCCTCGTCGGCGACGACGCGTCGTTCCTGACGGGTCAGACCATCCACGTCGACGGTGGCATGGGCGTGCACCGCTGAGTCACGCGATGTTGTCGACCAGCACGGCATATAGCCGCCGCGCTTCGCGTGCCGTATCCACGGCCACGCCTTCGAGTGCGCCGGCCGTCATCGCTCCCGTATGGAACATCAGCAGCGCGGCCGCGGTACCTTCGGGATTCCGATGCCCCAACTTGCGCAGCTCCTCGGCGAGAAACTCCGCGTACCACTGGCGCAGCTGAATCACGAGGCCGCGCACCGGATGGCTGCGGGCCATTTCGGCGGCGAAGTGCACCCACGATCGCCCAGGAACGGTGCCGTTCGGCACGTCCAACAGCGCGGCGCTCCCGAGCAGGACCGCACGCGGGTCATTTGGATGTGCGTCGCGTAGCTGCTCTGCCTCGGCGCGATGTTGGTCGGCCCACCGCTGGACGTAGACGATCACCAGCTCGCGCTTGTTGGCGAAGTGCTTCAGCACGGCGTTTCGGCTCAGGCCGGCGTCGCTGGCGATGTGGTCGAGGGTGGATCCGATGACGCCGAGTTCGTCGAAGATGCGCTCCGCCGCGGCCAGGATCATCTCGCGCTCGGCCGCATCACCAGAGGAATCGGCTCCCGGCGGCGTTGTCACGGTTTCCATCGGCACCCCCAGTGCGTTTGCCGGCCGGCTCTCGACAAACCATATCCCCAGTACAACTGGTGTGGTACGCCGAAAACGTATGCGCTGCGCTAGCGTAACAGGTTTGCGATCGACCTTGCCGCGCCTTCGTCAACTTGCGGACTATGCGAACCAGGCCGGTTCCGTTGCGCGCGTTCGCCAATGGCGGATCACCGGCGACCGACGTCGGGTAAGGGCTCGTGTCGGTGTGTTCCGAAATCCCAAGGCTCCCAGCGTCACTGAGTGCTGTTGGTGTCGGCATCGATTCCCGACAGTCTGGGCCGACGCCCCAAAACGGTGGTTGTCCAACGGGTATCACCCCGCCCAAGCGATATCCATGCCGACCGGTCCGACCCGCCTGGATTGGAATGGCCTCGATCGCAACGCCAATGACTCGACGTTAGGTCATCCTTCGCCTCGTGGCGGGATGTGGGCGGCGTCACACCGGTGCTGCGCACTTGATCGATTCACCCGTGTCAGCTTTTGTGTCGCAAGTTAGCAAAACGAGCAACGACACGGACGTGGATTCACCCCCGCGTCAGGCCGTCTCGGGCGGCTGTGGGTCGTGCGCTCAAAAGCATTTCTGAACAGGCGTTTTCGCGAGTTAAGCGAGTCGCTTAACCCAGTTGACGGCGACGTGATCTCAGGCGTAGTCTCTGCGCCTATACGAACGCGAGAAAGCAACGCGCCCAACGAGATTTGTTACCTCGCCCGCTGATTTCGCCGAAGGTGACGGGTGCCACAAATTTTGGCTGTCGGCAAATTGCGTCGGTAGTGTCCGGCCGCATGATTGGTATTGCGACGGCAACGTTGATGACACTCGTCAATCAGGTCTCGGGCACGCCGTACGTCTCGGGCGGCGATTCGCCCCGCGGCACTGACTGCTCAGGTCTTGCTTCTTGGGTGGCGAATGCGGCCACGGGTAGGCCCATCTATGGCGACCGGTTTCACACCGGAACCGAGGAAGCCGCCCTGCTGGCGCGCGGCTTCAAGTACGGCACCGCTCCCGGTGCACTGGTGATCGGTTGGAACGGCGGCCACACTGCTGTCACGCTGCCGGACGGCACCCCGGTGTCGAGCGGCGAGGGTGGCGGTGTCAAGGTCGGTGGCGGTGGCGCCTTCCAACGTCAGTTCACCCATCACATGTACCTCCCAGTGGAGGCACTGGACGGCCCCGCTCCGGAGGATGCCCCGCCTCCAGCAGGGTTCGATCCGTTCGCTCCCCCGCCCCCGCCGCCACTGGACCCCTTCGCGCCACCGCCTCCGATGGATGTCGTGGACGTCGGGTTCGTCACGCCGGATCCCGCGATGGCACCGCCTCCCGGCCCCGAGGACGTTCCCGCCCCCGGACCCGACCTGGTGCCGGCACCTGAGCTGGCCCCGCCGCCCGCAGTCATCTAGTCGGATCGAGCGCGGCGCGGCCTACGTCGCTGAGCCTTCGTCGGCCTTGGGCCTACGTCGCGTCGCGCCCCACAGTCCGACGCCGATGCCGACGACGGCGCCACCGAGCCCGATCAGCCGCTGCGAGGGCTTCATGTCGTGGTGGACGCTCATCCCGCCGAGCAGGTCGGCGGCATCCGCCCCGCCGGATGCGAGGAACCAGCCCCTGGTGTTGCGGCCGCGTAGTGCCGTCGCGGCGAGCAGCCCGCCGATGAGGGCGTCGCGATAGCCCATCGAGCGCAGCAGCAGGCGCGCGGTCGTGTCCGGCTCGTCGGGGTCGCCCCACAGCCGGTTCGCGCGGACGGGATCGACCAGGAACGAGACGCCCGAGGCGAGCCGGATGGTGCCGACGGCGAGCGCGGCGAGATCGATGGACATGGCGCGCAGCCTAGGTCTTGAGGCGTGCGGCGCGAAGCACTACAGCCTCCAAGCCACTACGACGAGTGCGACGATGCCGACCACCGCGATGAAGCCGGCCATGATCGCCGATATCGAGTACGGCAGCGGCCCGGCTTCGGCCCGTAGCGCCTTCATTGACTGACGATGCTGAATCGAGGCCAGCACGAGGCCGGTCAGCCCGATGAGGATCATCAGCACCCCCACCACCCACGGGCTGACGACCGCGCGGTGGGCCGCTTCCTTCGTGTCCAGGTACTGGAAGAACTTGAAGATCGTGAAACCGAACGCGATCAACGACGTGCACGTGCGGATCCAGGCCATCAACGTGCGCTCGTTGGCCAACCGGGTGCGCTCCACGGCAAGTCGGGTGGATGCATCCAACGGTTCGGCAGCCATGGCCCCTCAGTTCATCCGACGTCGTCGTCCCCCGGCTCGTAAGACCCTAGCGTTCGCCGGCCTCGCTTCGCCATTGCCGTGCTTCCTCGGCGGTGACGACACCGGACAGTTCCTGATCCGATAGCCACACCTCGAACTCCTGAGCCGAGATGGAGCCGCCCCTAGCGTTCGCCGCCATCATCGGGCCTGCCTGTAGCGCACTCGCGCGCACCCGCGCGTAGTCCTTCGGGCTGCGTTCCAGCTTGTACCGCAGGATCATCGCAGTGCGGCGCCGAGCCTCGAGCTCCTCCGGAGTGATGGTGCGATGCGGCGACGTGGAGTCCCCCAAATGCCTTATCTCACCGAGTATCTCGCGAATTCCCGAGAACGCACCGCGGACACCGCGCACCGTCGCCCCTGGCAGGGCGAACAGTCCGCGGACGTCGGAGAGCGGGGCTTCGGTCTCCAGCCATTCGCGACGGCCCACCTCGCGATGGACCGCGAGTTCGGACGTTGCACGGTCGACGTCGAGTGACACGATCTGGCGGGTGCCCGCATCGATCCACACCGGAACGTCGAGCCGGGCGGGTAGCTTCTCCCACGGCCCGTGGTTGTTTCCCGCGTAGTACATGACGAACCGCAACCAGTTCGGCAGCGCTGCGGTGACCCGTTTGGACGCCGGGTCGACGGGACGCCCGTCCTGTGCGGAGGTCGCCACCAACACCGTCGTCGACCGGACGCGGGCGTTGGCGTGGAAGTTGTTGAAGTTGCCGTCTTCTCCGTGCCCGACGTTGCCGGTGGACGCGGGTACCACGAAGGCGCGGCCTGCCACCAGTTCGGGAGCACGGCGACCGGGCACTCGGCGAGTCTATCGCTCCAGCGTGGTCGAGTTCAGCGTCCGAAGCCAGCGTCCCGCAGCGCCTGCGCCATCGCTCCCCCGGCCTGGTTCGGCTCTCTTCCACCAGAGTCCTTGCCCCGGTTACGGTTTCGTCGTTCAGTCGATGGCTTGGCACCGGGCGCCCGGACACTTCCTGCGCGGTCGGGACGCTTGCCCTGGTCACGCTGGGGCGTGTCCGTGAGCCGCATGGTCAGCCCGATCCGCTGGCGATCGACGTCCACCTCGAGCACCTTCACGCGCACCACCTGCCCGGATCGCACGACCTCGTGCGGGTCGGAGACGAAGCGATCCGCCATCGCCGAGACGTGTACGAGGCCGTCCTGATGCACACCTACGTCCACGAACGCACCGAACGCCGCCACGTTCGTCACGACGCCTTCGAGGACCATGCCGGGCTTGAGGTCGGCGACCTTCTCGACCCCGGCGGCGAACGTGGCGGTGGAGAAGGCCGGCCGGGGATCGCGTCCCGGCTTCTCCAGTTCACCGAGGATGTCGGTCACGGTGGGGATGCCGAAGCGGTCGTCGGCGAAGTCGGCAGGTCGCAGCGACCGCAAGGTGCGTTCGTCGCCGATCAGTTCGGCGAGGGTGACGCTGGATCGGTCCAGGATGCGCCGGACCACCGGGTACGCCTCGGGGTGTACACCCGACGCGTCGAGCGGATCGTCGCCGCCGGTGATTCTCAGGAAGCCTGCGCACTGCTCGAATGCCTTGGGGCCCAGGCGAGGAACCTTCAGCAGCGCCTTGCGGTTGGGGAACGGTCCCGTCGCCTCGCGGTGTGCGACGATCGACTCGGCCAACGACTCCGTGACCCCGGAGACGCGTGACAGCAGTGGAACCGACGCCGTGTTCAGGTCGACGCCGACGGCGTTCACCGCGTCCTCGACCACGGCGTCGAGGCTGCGGGCCAGCGTGCCCGGCGTGACGTCGTGCTGATACTGCCCGACACCGATCGACTTCGGTTCGATCTTCACCAGTTCGGCCAACGGATCCTGCAGCCGTCGCGCAATCGACACCGCTCCGCGCAGCGTGACGTCGAGCGTGGGTAACTCGTGGGCGGCGTATGCCGAGGCCGAGTACACCGACGCACCGGCCTCGCTCACCATGGCCTTCACCGGGGCATTGGCGCCCGCTGCACGGATGTCGGCGATGAGTTCGGCTGCCAGAGCGTCGGTTTCGCGGGATGCGGTGCCATTGCCGACGGCGATCAACTCGACGCCGTGGCGGGCGACGAGCGCGCCGAGCGTGGCCTTGGCCGCATCCCATTGCTTCTGAGGCTGATGCGGATGGATCACGGCGGTGTCGACCACCTTGCCGGTGCCGTCGACGACGGCCACCTTGACTCCGGTGCGGAACCCGGGATCCAGTCCGAGCGTGGTGCGGGTTCCCGCGGGTGCCGCCAGCAGGAGGTCCTTGAGGTTGCGCGCGAACACCGCAACGGCGTCCTGCTCGGCGCGTTGCCGCAGCCGCATCCGCGCGTCGACCGTGGCCGAGATCATCAGTTTGACGCGCCACGCCAACCGCACCGTGGTCGCCAGCCACGGCGTAGCGGCTGCCGCCGAGGTGAGGTTGACCCCGAGGCTCTTGGCGACCATGGTCTGGTAGGCGTCGTCGTCGCCGCCGTCCAGGTTGACGGCGAGCACCTGTTCCTTCTCGCCGCGCATGACCGCCAGGATTCGGTGCGATGGCATCTTCTCCAGCGGTTCGGAGAACTCGAAGTAGTCGCGAAACTTCTGCCCCGCCGGACTTTTCGCGACTTCTTCTGACACTGGCGACGTGCGCAGCGCGCCGTCCGTCCAGAACCGCTGCCGCACGGTGCCGACGAGCTCGGCGTCCTCGGCCGCACGTTCGATGATGATGTGGCGCGCGCCGTCGAGCGCCGCTTCGGCGTCGGCGACGTTCTCGGAGCGATACTCGGCGGCCACCGCCAACGGGTCGAGCGTCGGATCGGCCAACAGTCGGTCGGCCAGCGGGTCCAGCCCGGCTTCGCGCGCGAGCTGCGCCTTGGTGCGGCGTTTCGTCTTGTAGGGCAGGTAGATGTCCTCGACCCGCGACTTGGTGTCGGCGGCCATCAGCACTGCCCGCAACGCGTCGGTGAGCTTGCCTTGCTCCTCGATGGAGGCGAGCACCGCGTCGCGGCGCTGGTCGAGTTCGCGGAGGTAGCCGAGCCGCTCCTCGAGCGTGCGAAGCTGCCCGTCGTCAAGGCTGCCGGTGACCTCCTTGCGATACCGCGCGATGAACGGCACGGTGGCGCCATCGTCGAGCAGCTTCACGGCGGCGGCCACCTGCGGCTCGGCTACGGCGAGTTCCTCAGCGAGACGGGCATTTACGGACTTGACGGGCTGGCTTGTCGGCACGCGAAGACCCTACCGAACGCCTCCGACTCAGCTTCGCGCGAGCGCCTGGCGTGTCGAAGTCTCCGCGGGCGGCCGGGCTGCCAACCCGACAATCGCCCGGGCGGCGGCCAGTCCGACCAGGAAGCATCCGAGCGCCGCCCACCCGTCCACCCCGGCCAGTCCATTCTTGGCCAGCAGCACCAGCGCGATGCCTGCCACGCACACCAGCGCCCCCGCGGCGGTCGAGCGGATGCCGGTCGCAGTGGCCGGCGCGTCCCACCACGGCAGGCGAAGGTGCTCGAGCGGCGAGAGCAGCATGAAGGCCAGAGCCATGACGACCGCGAACACCAACTCCCGCAGCGCGAGCAACCCCCAGAACCCGGGCGCGTGGATGTCGTACGCATCGAGCCCGAAGGCGTGCAGCGAGAAGGTGGCCACCGCAATCGCCGGGATGTGCCACAGGTAGAGCGTCATCGCTCCCCCGTTGCCCACCGAGACGACGTGCCACACCCGGGGGCGTGCGGCCCAGCGCCGGATCGCGCCCGCGGATGCGACGAACAGGCAGGACATCCACGTGCAGTGCAGCGCGAGCAACAGCGTCGGCGGCGACACGTTGGACATCCGCTCCACCCCGGTAACGACGAGGGCTACCTCGTAAGTCTCGGTCATGGCGAGCGCCACCTGGGCGGCGAACGCGACGACCGCCACGACGAGTGCCGTCCGGGTGGTGATCAACCGGCGTGCGTAGCCGACGCCGATGGTCACCGGGATCAGCCAGACGATCACGAAGTTGGCAACGCCCGACCCTGGCGTACCGACGGCGATCCGAATGCCGTCGACCGCCGCTGCGGCCACCAGCAGCGTCGCGACCACCGCGGCGGCGGCACGGCCCGAGCGCAGCCGGGCCAAGGCGGGTACGAAGGCCAGCACGACGAGGTACACCCCGAGGAACCACAGCAGGGCGACGCCCTCTTGGCCGAGTCCGCGGGCCGAGTCCGCTCCGAGGATCATGCGTGCCGCGACGAGCGCGACCACCCACGCCGCGAGGTACCAGAACACCGGCCGGCACAGTCGCTGCGCGCGGGTGAACAGCCACGTGCCCCACGGCGTGCCCGCACGGTAGCCGTAGGCGCCCGCAGCCCCGCCTGCGAGGAAGAACAGCGGCATCACCTGAACCACCCACGTGAGGGGCCTGATCGCAGGGAGCTCGCCGAGTAGGTTGCCGATGTGCAGACCGCCGGTGTCGATGCTGGCGAGCAGCAGCGCACAGTGTCCGAACATGACGACGACGAGTGCGGCGAGTCGGGCGACGTCGACGGCGCGGTCGCGGCCGGATGCGGCGTCGTCAGGTGCGACGGGCGAGGGCTTCTTCAGCGGCATGGGTTCAGCATGCCCGTCCGCGGCCGGGTTGGGATGAGTAGGACTACGTGCTTGCCTGCCGTCATGGCGCACTCTGCCCGAACAGCACGCGGCGGGTGAGCACCCGCCAATCGCGATCGACCGGTGCGGCGCGCTCGCTGAGCCCGATCTGGGCGTGCAGCCAGGCGAACGGTTTTGGCGCCCACCAGTTGACCCGCCCGAACACGTGCATGAAGGCCGGTACCAGGAGCATCCGCACCAGGGTGGCGTCGGCGAGCACCGCCACCGTCAGCCCAAGTCCGAGCAACCGCATGGACGACACCTCGGCGGCCATCAGTGCGGCAAAGGAGATCGCCATGATGAGCGCCGCAGCGGTGATCACCCGGCCGGTGTGGGACACCCCGAGCGCGACGCTTTCGTCGTTCGCCGCTGGGCCGCGGTCCGACGCCAGCCAGTACTCCCGAATCCTCGAGAGCAGGAACACCTCGTAGTCCATCGATAAACCAAAGGCGATGCAGAACAACAACACTGGCAGTTGCACTCCGAGCGTGCCCGTTGCCGTCGTACCGAGTGCGCCAAGGTGCCCCTGCTGGAACACCCACACCAGCGCACCGAACGCCGCGCACAGTGACAGCAGGCTCATGACCACCGCCTTGACGGGCAGCACCACGCTGCCGGTTAGTAGGAACAGCAGCACCAGCGTGATCACCGCGATGATCGCGAGCACCAGCGGGAGGCGTGAGGCTATCGCGTGGACGCTGTCCCGATTGGCCTGCGCCACGCCAGCCAGCTGGACTGGGCCACCCGTGGGGGTCGGGACGTCGTGCAGCCGGTCGAGCTGCGCGGCCGATGCGGCGGTGTACAGCGGTGCCGTGCTCGTCACGGTGACGAACGCGCTGCCGTCCTTGATCGCCGCGGGCGCCGACCCCGGGCCGGTTCGCCTGCCCGCCACGAACGTCCCGCCCGGCGACGACACCGACGACACGTCGGGCACCTGCGAAAGTGCGGCGGCGTAGCCGTCGAGGGCGCGGGGGTTCAGCTGCGTGGCGTCCGGAAGTACGACGGTGACGGCAGGCACCGTGCTGCCGGGGAACTGTGTGCGTAGCTCGTCACCGACTTGGCGGGCGGACGCCGACGTGGGCAGCACCCGGTCGTCGGCGAATCCCCACCGCGCGTCGCGAAATGGCGTGCCGAGCAGCAGGAGCAGTGCGATGACGGCGAGGCCGATCGGCACCGCGCGGCGCATGACGAACCTCGTCCACCGATCCCAGGACCAGTGCTCCAAGCGGGCGGGCGGACCCGCCAACCCCCACAGCACCCGGCGCATCGACGGGCGCACGTCCAGCGCGTCGAGCCGAGTACCCAAGAGCACGATCGCCGCGGGCGTCACGACGATCGCCGCGGCGGCCGCGAACGCGACCACCGCCACCCCCGCGTACGCGAAGGACTTCAGGAAGTACTGGGGAAACAGCACCATCGTCGCCATCGACAGCGCCACCGTTAGCGCCGAGAACAACACGGTGCGTCCGGCCGCGGACATCGTGCGGATCAGCGCCGCGTCGCGAGACTGCCCCTCTGCCAACTCGCCTCGGAAGCGGCTGACGATCAACAGCGTGTAGTCGACGGCCAGCGCCAGCCCCATCGCAACGCTCAGGTTCAGCGCGAAGATCGACACGTCGGCGAACAGCGAGATCGCACGCAGCGACGCCAAGGATCCGAGAATCGCGGAGACACCGACGGCGACCGGTAGCGCCGCCGCCACCAAGCCGCCGAAGACCCAGACGAGCACCAGGAAGCTCAGTGGCAGCGCCAGCGATTCCATGAACAGCAGGTCCTTCTGGGTCTGTTCGTCGACCTGCGAGTGGACGATGGCTTCCCCGCCTGCGCGCACGGTGACGCCGTCGCGGTCCGTAACGAGCTCGTCGGCCAGCCGTTGCGCGTAGTCGTGCGCGTCGTCCTGGTCACCGGAGATGCCGACCGTGATCAGTCCGGTCTTGCCGTCGGTGCTGACGAGCGACGCCGCCGCCGCTGGCGGCCCGGTCCATGGAGACCGCACCTGCCTCACATTGACGGAGCTATCAAGGCGCGCAGCGAGTTCGGTCCCGACCGCCGTTGCTTGGGGTCCTCGCGCACCGCCTTCGGAAGTGACCGTGAGCACCATGCTCGTGTCGCCCTGGTCGAATTTCTGCGCGAGCAGCGCGGCCGCCTGCGATGACTCGGACCGAGGATCGACTCCCCCACCGGCCGACAGCGCGTCGACGACGGGGACCCCGAAGATCGCGGCGCCGATCGCGACGAGCGATGCCACGCCGATGACCCGACGGGGTGCGTCGATCGCGAGTCGAGCGATCCCGTACAGCACGACACGCAGTATGCACCGTTGGCGACGTCAGCGACGGGTCGCTACTGCTGCGCCAGTTCGCGTTCGACGAGTTCGCGGTAGATGGGCATCCGCATCAGTTCGGTGTGGGTGCCTGTTGCTTGGATCCGCCCGTCCTGCAGTACCAGGATCTGGTCGGCGGTGGTGACGGTGGACAGTCGGTGGGCGACGACGAGCAGACTGCGCTGGCCGCGCGCCTGCAGCAGGTTGGCCATGACGTCGTACTCGTTGGCGCGGTCCAGGTGGGCCGTTGGCTCGTCCATGAGAATGAGCTCCGACCGCGACAGAAAGGCCCGGGCGAGGGCCAGGCGCTGGCGCTGCCCACCGGAGAGGCCGCGCCCACGTTCGAGTACCGAGGTGTCGAGTTGGTCTGGGAGCCGGGCGATTTCGTCGGCGATGCTGGCTTGTTCGAGGACGACCCACAGGGCCTCGTCGGCCGCACCAGGATCGGCGATCAGCAGGTTGTCGCGGATCGTCCCGTTCAGTACGGGCGCATCCTGTTCCAGGAGCCCGAGCCGACCGCGGAGCTCGCGCAGCGGGATGGTGCGGAAGTCGCGGCCGTTCCAGCGGACCGCGCCGTCGGTCGGATCGTGAAAGCGGCACAGCAGCGCGAGCACGGTTGACTTGCCCGCGCCGGACGGCCCGATTAGTGCGGTCATCTGGTCCCGGCCGAGCGTGAAGGAGACGTCGTCGAGCACCGGCGCCTGACCGTAGGAGAACGACACGTGGTCGAACTCGACGAGCGGCGCTTCGTCGTGGCCCACCTGCGTAGCGCCTGCCGGCTCGACGCGGTCCGCGGCTACCAGGGTCGGCGGGTCGCCTTCGGGTAGTTCCCGCAGGGTGGCGACGAGGTGTTGGTAGGCGCCTGCGGAGGCGCGCAGCGTTGTCACGGCGGTCACCGCGGCGGTGACGGGAAACACCGCGTACACGGCGAAGGCGAACAGGCTGACGAACTGGCCGACGGGCATGCCGCCGTCGGCGACGCGGCGTCCACCGATGATCATGATGGCCAGCAGCGCGCCGGTGATGCCAACCCGGACCAGGAAGATGTTGATGGCGGTGGCCGAGGCGACGCGGACGCCGGCCTCGTAGGCGGCGTGCGCATGGGTGCCAATGGACGTCACTTCGCGGTCTTCGGCGCCGAACAGCTTCACGGTGCGGGCGGCGCCAAGGGCTCGGTCGAGGCTGGCGGTGTAGTCACCCAGTGCGACTTGGCGATTCAGTGAGGCGCGTTGGATCCGGGCCAGAAATGGGGTGCCCACGGCGAACGCCACCGCGAGGACGGCGACCACCACACCGATGGTGACCGCGTCGATCGCGAACATGAAGATGCTCGCGCCGACCAACGTGAGAATTCCGAACACGGCGTCGCCGACGGCGCGGGGCATGTCGCGCAGTAGGCCGGCGTCGCTAGTGCCGCGGGCCAGCAGGTCGCCGGTACGGCCCCGGTCGAGCAGTCCGATGGGAAGGCGCACCACGTGATTGGTGAATTCGGCGCGCAACCGCAGCACGACCCGCTCACCGATGCGGTCGAGCTGAAAGTGCCCCGCCGACTCCGCCAGTAGCTGTACCACGAGCATGGTCACCAGCAGGAT
>Ga0070668_100000858_pt1 | contig 21124 bp, 24 predicted proteins | sample KBSS43metaG_FD_64661 | JGI IMG/M metagenome (GOLD analysis project Ga0070668, IMG submission 64661) | Switchgrass rhizosphere microbial communities from Kellogg Biological Station, Michigan, USA - KBS S4-3 metaG | ecosystem: Host-associated > Plants > Roots > Rhizosphere > Soil ...
GGATCGTCATCCTGACTTGTTCGCGGGAGCAGGAGATCCAAGTAGAGACATAGCGGACTGCGCACGGAGAAGCCTTGAGGGAATGCCGTTGGACCCGGGTTCGATTCCCGGCAGCTCCACCAGACGAGAAGCAGGCCAGAGACCCAACCTCTGGCCTGCTTGTCGCTTTCTCGCCGTGTGTTCACCGCAGCGTTCCGCGGTCGCATTCGCTGAAAATGCTCGATCACTCACGAATGATGCGTTTCTCCTGGCTAAGGGTTAGATTCGAGACATGCCTCCTCATTGCGGGCGTAGCTCGCGGGCAGCGAACGCGCGATCGGTGGGCCGCTGGGCCGGGCGTGGCGCGGCTGCGCTGGTCATCGTCGCCGTTCAGCTCGTGACTCCGAACGAGGTGCCGATCGCGTCCGCCGCCGACTGCGCCGACGCCGAGGTGATCTTCGCGCGGGGCACGGACGAGCCCAAGGGCATGGGCGCCGTCGGCGATGCCTTCGTCGACTCGCTGCGCGAGCAGGCCGTCGGCCTGAACATCGCGACGTACGCGGTGGACTACGACGCGGGCAAGTTGCAGCTGGGCAGTGGAGACGGCGCCAAGGACGCGATCAAGCACATCAAGGCAACCGCGGCGTCGTGCCCGGAGACCAAGATCGTCTTGGGCGGATACTCGCAGGGCGCGAACGTCATCAACATCGTCGCTGGCAATCCCATCGTCGGGATCGCGTGGGGCGCTTCTCTGCCTTCTTCGTTTGCCGCCAATGTCGCGGCGATCGCCACCTTCGGTAACGTCGCGAACCGCTCGGGTACCAAGCTGCCTTCTCAGTCCGCGATGTTCGCCGGGAAGGGGATCGACCTTTGCAACCCCGCCGATCCGATCTGTCATGCGGGGCCCGGCAACGAATGGAGCGGGCACACCGACGGCTACGTCCCCGCGTACACCACACAGGCCGCCGCTTTCGTGGCCGCCAAGTTGTCGGCGGGCACGGGCCAGGCGGTTCCCGGCTTCGGGCCACCGACGGGTTACGGACAGCTACCGGGGCCCGTTTCTCAGGCGCCGATCTACGCGTCGCCGCCGCAGGGCACTGATCACATGCCGCCGGGGTACGACGCGCAGACCCCGGCGTACCAGCAGTTGCCCGGCTACACCTCGTCCGCACCGGGGTACGACTCCTCGGTCGTGGCCGGCTTGCCGTGACGTTCCCCGACCTCGCGTAGGAGCGGTTCTGCCGCAGAACGGATTTCGCTCATCGTCATGGCACGCAGGGGATGGATGGCGAGTACGAGGGCGATGCGATCGTCGGCATCGAGTACCGGTGCCGAAATCGTGGCGATTGGGTGTGCGCCGCGGGTGCTGTCGTCGGGCATCGAGTTGGCCGAGGCGAATTCCACCCGCAACTGATCGATGACGGACCGCAGGTTGTGGGGGATCGTGTCGCCCGACAATGTTCCGATCGCATGGGCGGCCTGCGCGAGCGCCGGAGTCATGGCGTATTCGGAGTGGAACCCCGACAACCAGGTGTCGGCCAACATCACCACCGCCAAGACCGTCGATGGACTCCGCCACACGTCGCCGACCCACGTGATCCTCTCGGTGGAGGAGGCGAGACAGCGCCTCGCCAACGGCGAGGTCTTCAACCTCTCACCGCTTTGCGGTGGGATTCCACCCGAGCTCGCGTGGCACTACCTGAAGCGATTCGCCGAGCTGGGCTAGCAGCACACCGGAGAATGCAGGTCAGCGCCATGAGTCCTGGCCTGTTTTCTGTTTCCGACAACTCTCCATGCTTACCCACGGGATAGGAAAACCTCCACGTCATCCAGTGGATTCTGGCTTCCCGGCGATTACCCAGCCGTTTGCCAAGCACGACTATTGCAGAACGGCTGGACGAGCCAGGAAACGGGCGGATAGTCAACAGACACATCCAACCCGCAACGAAGGGCCGAACAGTTAGTCCACGAAAGCGCAGTCCCCCAAGGGCAGCGATTACCTCAGGAGAATCATGACAACCACCTACCACCGCCGTCCCAGCCGGCGAGGCCGAACCATCGCGGCCATCATGCTTGCCGCGGTCGCGACCGTGCTCGGCATGGTCAGCACGACCGCCCCGGCATACGCAGCTGACCAGTACATCGCACTGGCCCTCGGATACGTCAATGAGAATCCCCCTGTCACGATGGCCGGAGGCTCGGCGATCGCCGGCACGCAAGATGCGGCCGCCCAGGGAGCGCTGACCAACTGTGTGAACAACGGTGGTAGCCACTGCGTGACCGTGGTGATCGGCACGAACGAGTGCGCAGCGGCCGCGTCGAACGACTACGGCGAAGAGGTCGGGGCGAAGGGCGCGTCGGTTGCCGCCGCCTCGAGCAGCGCCAAGGCACTTCTGCAGAACCAGACGGGTGCAAAGGTCATCGTGTCGGGCTGTGCGAATGGCTCCACCCCGCCGCCGCCGAACGACCCGCCGCCTCCGCCGCCCGCGCCGAAGCTGGGGCCGACGGTCTCGTTCGACACGGTCGTGGGCGGCCTGGTCGCTCACATCACCGACCGCAGTGGAGTGTCGTCGCAGTGCACGTACGCGACGGACGACTTCAACCGCAGCTTCGCCTTGGCGGCCAACTCCAAGTACGACCTGCGGATCGTCCCGGCCGTTCCGCAATTCCGGAACTGGACCGTCACGATCACTTGTGACAACGGAACCAGCACGACGGCGACGACGTTCTTCTGAGCCCGCGCCTTCTGTTGGCCCGAACCGCCCGGACCGTGATGCCACGGTCCGGGCGGGTATCGGCGTTTTTGCTGATGGGAGTAAGGCCCGTACCCTTCGAACGTGAACGCGATCGACCCCGACAAGCTCAACTTGTGCTTGCAGGTGCTGGCCGACGTCGAGTCGTTGCCGCCCGAGCATCCCGATGCCGTCGCCGTGCGTCGAGCCACCGCGGGCATCTTCAAGTCGGTAAAGAAGGCCCGTCGGCACGCCAAGCGCGATGCGGTGGCGGCCGCCGATCACGCCGTCACCGCCGCCACCGCCACCGGTGCGCCCGGCCGGATCGATGACGAGACTGCGGGCTTGCCCTTGGTGTCGACGGCGGTAGGCGCCACCGCGGGCACGTTGCTCCGGCCGCGCGCCTGCTACATGTGCAAGAACCGCTACACGGTGGTCGACGCGTTCTACCACCAACTCTGTCCCGACTGCGCCGCGCTCAACCGCGCCAAGCGCGACGCCCGCACCGACCTCACCGGTAGGAGCGCCCTGCTCACGGGTGGCCGCGCCAAGATCGGCATGTACATCGCGCTGCGCCTGCTCCGCGACGGCGCCCAAACCACCATCACCACCCGCTTTCCGAACGACGCCGTGCGCCGCTTCGCCGCGATGCCCGACAGCGCCGACTGGCTGGACCGGCTACGCATCGTCGGCATCGACCTGCGCGACCCCGCTCAGGTAGTCGCGCTCGCGGACACCGTCGCCGCCAAGGGCCCGCTGGACATCCTGATCAACAACGCCGCTCAGACGGTGCGCCGAGCCCCCGGTTCCTACGCGGCGCTGGTCGAGGCGGAGCGCACTCCGCCGCCTGAGCTCGTCGACGTCGTCACGTTCGACCGCGTCAGCGACGCCCATCCGGCGGCACTTGCCGGCAGCCTCTCCGAGCACCCCGACGCGCACGCCGTGACAGAACTGGCGCTTGCCGCCCGTAGCGCGTCCCCGGACCGGATCGCCGCGGGCACCGCCATCGACGCGGGTGGCCTGCTGCCCGATACCGCGTCGATCAACAGTTGGACGCAACGCGTGCACGAGGTCGACGCGATGGAATTGCTTGAGGTTCAACTGTGCAACCAGACGGCTCCGTTCATTCTGGTGAGCCGACTGCGCCCGGCCATGGCCGCGTCGCCCGCGCGCCGCAAGTACGTCGTGAACGTCTCGGCAATGGAGGGACAGTTCAGCAGGGCATACAAGGGCCCAGGGCATCCGCACACCAACATGGCGAAGGCAGCGCTGAACATGCTCACCCGCACCAGCGCAGCAGAAATGCTCGAGCAGGACGGCATTCTCATGACCGCCGTCGATACGGGCTGGATCACCGACGAGCGTCCACACCCGACCAAACTGCGGCTCGCCGACGAGGGTTTCCATGCCCCGCTCGACCTCGTCGACGGCGCGGCCCGCGTGTACGACCCGATCGTCCGTGGAGAGTTGGGCGAAGATCTGCACGGCTGCTTCCTGAAGGACTACTCGCCGAGCAACTGGTAGCGGCACGGGTCTGCGCCGCAACGGCGAGGAGGAGTCCCGTTTCGCGGGATCGGCGAGCTCTTCATGGCCACCGACTGCCTCGCCGACGCCGACCGGCGTAAGCTCAGTCTCGAGGCATCGGGGCAGATCAACCACAATTTGTAATCGCTCGCCTGCGCGTCTGCCACCCTTCAGATCACGCGTCTCAGGAACGGGGACATCTGATGATCGGCAGCATCGCTTGACTTATTGCATCGGCGTAATGCTCGACAAGGGAATCATTTTCGCGGCGGACTCCCGTACTCATGCAGGCGTCGACAACTTCGCCAAGTTCTGCAAGATGACCGTGTTCGAATGCCCCGGAAATCGCGCCATCGTCCTCTTGAGTTCGGGAAATCTGGCAGGCACCCAGGCCATCATCAGTGTGTTGACGCAGCGTTGCGCGGACGGCCCTGCTGTCAGCAATCTCCTGGGCGCCAGGACGATGTTCGACGTCGTGAGGTTGGTCTCGGATGCGATGCGCGAAACCGAGCAACGCGACGCGGAGCACCTGAAAGGGAACAAGGTCGGCTTCAATGCCTCGTTCATCGTCGGCGGGCAGCTCGACGGTGAGCCGATGCGGTTGTTCCGAATCTATGCCGAGGGCAATTTCATCGAAGCTGGGACTGACACGCTCTTCTTCCAGACCGGCGAGACCAAGTACGGAAAGCCGATCCTCGACCGGGTGATCGAGCATGATACGTCCCTTGCCGACGCCACGAAATGTGTTCTGGTGTCCTTCGATTCGACCATGCGCAGCAATTTGTCGGTCGGGATGCCGATCGACCTGATCTGCTACGAACGAGACAGCCTCGAAGTGCAGTGGCGGCGCAGATTCGATGAGGGCGATCCCTATTTCACTGCGCTCCAACTGGCGTGGGGCGAAGGTACGCGCCAGGTGTTCAGCCAATTGCCCGAGCTGCACTGGTGATCGGTCGTCACCCATGGATGCCTAGCTCACCTTGGAGATACCGGAGGCCTATCATGCGAATTCGCGTCGGATTCGAGATGATCTACGACTGCCCGAAGCCAACCCCGATGATCTTCAATCTCAACGTCCACTTCACCCGCGTGTCCGATCTCGTCGGCCGTGACGCCTTGGTGGTCGACCCCCCAGTCCCGATGGCCGCCTATCGTGACGACTTCGGCAACTGGTGCACGCGCATCGTTGCGCCCGAAGGCCGCACGCGCGTGGCGGCCGACGCGGTCGTCAACGACAGTGGAGTCCCCGACATCATTGTCCCTGAGGCACAACAGATTCCGGTGCCGGACCTGCCCGACGAAACACTGGTCTATCTCCTCGGGAGCCGGTATTGCGACACCGATCGCTTATCGCAGACGGCGTGGAACCTATTCGAACAGACGCCGACCGGATGGGACCGCGTACAGGCAATCTGTGACTACGTTCATCGCCACATCACGTTCGACTACGAGCGTGCCGACAATACGCGGACCGCGCTGGAAGCCTTCAACGAACGGACCGGCGTCTGTCGTGATTTCACACATCTTGCCGTTGCCTTCTGCCGCTGCATGAACATCCCAGCGCGCTATTGCACCGGGTACCTCGGCGACATCGGCATGCCGCCGCCGTACGGGCCGATGGATTTCGCTGCCTGGTTCGAGGTGTTCCTTGGTGGGCAATGGCACACCTTCGACGCGCGCAACAACATGCCGCGCATCGGCAGGGTGTTGATCGCGCGTGGCCGCGACGCCGCCGACGTCGCGCTCAGCAACGCGTTCGGCGCCAACACGCTGACGAGCTTTCGGGTATGGACCGACGAGGTAGCCTGAGCGCATTCCCATTCAAGGCGAGGCCGACGGCCCGATCCGAGTCGCCGTGCTGGCGCCGATCGCGTGGCGGACACCGCCTCGTCACTACGGGCCGTGGGAGCAGTTCGCCTCGCTGCTCACCGAGGGGCTGGTGGCGGCCGGCCACGACGTCACGCTGTTCGCCACCGCGGACTCGATCACCACGGCCAGGCTGCACGCAACGGCGCCGGGTGGCTGGTCTGAGGACGCGACGATCGACGCCAAGGTCGCGGAGTGCCTCCACATCGCGTCCGTTTTCGAGCGCGCCGCCGAGTTCGACGTCATCCACAACGGGTTCGACTTCCTGCCGCTCACCTACAGCGACCTCGTCGCCACACCGGTGGTCACCACGATCCACGGGTTTTCGTCGACGAGGATCGTTCCGGTCTACGAACGCTATGACGGCGCAGGAGCGTACGTGTCGATCAGCGCCGCCGATCGACACCCGAATCTGCACTATGCCGCCACCATCCACCACGGCATCGATGTCGATGCGTTCGCGGTGCATCCGAGTCCCGGCGAGCATCTGCTGTTCTTCGGGCGCATCCACCCCGACAAGGGCACCGCCCACGCGATCGAGGTCGCCCGCCGATGTGGCCGTCGGCTCGACATCGCCGGGATCATCCAAGACGAGGAGTACTTCCGCAACGAGGTCGCGCCGCACGTCGACGGCAAGCAGGTGCGCTACCTCGGCGCCGTCGAAAAGTCCGAGCGTGCAGAGGTATTGGGGAACGCGCATGCGTTGCTCCACCTGATCGACTTCGACGAGCCGTTCGGCTACAGCGTCGTCGAGGCGATGGCCTGTGGCACACCGGTCATCGCCAACGCGCGAGGCTCGATGGGTGAACTGATCGCGCATGGAGTCACCGGATTTCTCGTCGACGACATCGATTCGGCGGTGGCCGCGGTCGCTGCGGCTGGCGAACTCGACCGGCGCAGGACCGCCGAGCTCGCTGCCGAGCGCTTCACGGTTGCCACCATGATCGACAAGTACGTAGCGGTGTACCGCAACGTCATTCGCAGTCGACGATGACGCGGACCACTGCGTGGTGGAAGTCCGCCGTCGTCTACCAGATCTATCCGCGCAGCTTCGCCGACTCGAACGGAGACGGAATCGGTGACCTGGGTGGCATCATCGGGCGGCTCGACCATCTACGGGCGCTCGGGGTCGACGTGATCTGGTTGTCACCGATTTACCGTTCGCCGCAAGCCGACAACGGCTACGACATCAGCGACTATCGCGACATCGACCCGCTGTTCGGCACCCTGGCCGAATTCGACACGCTGCTCGCCAAAGTGCACGGACTCGGGATGAAGCTCGTGATGGACCTCGTGGTCAATCACACCTCGGACGAGCACGCGTGGTTCGTGGAGTCGCGTTCGTCCCGCGACAACCCGAAGCGGGATTGGTACATCTGGCGCGACGGCCGTGGCGGTGCCGAGCCGAACAACTGGGGCTCATTCTTCTCCGGCTCGGCGTGGGAGTGGGACCAGCCCACTGAGCAGTACTACCTGCACCTGTTCGATCGTAAGCAACCCGACTTGAACTGGGAGCACCCGCAAGTACGAAAAGCCGTGCAGGACATGATGGTCTGGTGGCTCGACCGCGGCGTCGACGGCTTCCGCATGGATGTCATCAACTTCATCTCGAAGACCGAGGGATTGCCTGACGCGCCAGCGATTCCGGAGCAGCGCTTCGTCGTCGCCTTCGACGGGTTCGCCGACGGGCCGCACGTGCACGACTACCTCGCCGAGCTGACCCGCGAGGTCTTCTCCGCCCGCCACGGCGACTTCATCACGATCGGCGAGATGCCGGGCGTGACACCAGCACGAGCGCGGCTCTACACCGATCCGGCCCGCGGTGAACTGAACATGGTCTTTCAGTTCGAGCACGTGTTCATCGATCAGAGCCGGGGGAACAAGTTCGACTATCGCGGTTTCGAGTTGGTTGCCCTGAAGAAGTCGCTCCATCGGTGGCAGGCGGCGCTGGCGGAAACCGGTTGGAACAGCCTGTATTGGAACAACCACGACCAGCCTCGCGTCGTGTCCCGGTTCGGTGACGACGCCCCCGACTACTGGGCGGCCTCGGCGAAGGCGCTCGCAACCGTCTTGCACGGCATGCGTGGCACCCCGTTCGTCTATCAGGGCGAGGAACTCGGAATGACGAACTACCCGTTCCGGACTCCGCAGGACCACGAGGACGTCGAGGCCGTGAACTACTACGAGCGGGTGCTCGAACAGGGCGGTGACGAGACCGCGGCGCTGGCCGGGCTAGCCAAGATGAGTCGCGACAACGCCCGCACACCCATGCAGTGGGACGCGGGGCCGAACGCCGGCTTCACCACCGGTGATCCATGGCTGCCGGTCAATCCCAACCACAGCTGGCTGAACGCCGCCGCCCAGCTCGACGCAACGGATAGCGTTTTCGCGCACTATCAAGCGCTCATTCGCCTCCGCCACGAATTGGCCATCCTGGTGGATGGCGACTTCACGCCGCTGATGGCGGATGATCCGCAGATCTGGGCGTACACAAGAACCACCGCGAACGCGAAACTCCTCGTGATCGCCAACTGCGGACGCGAGCCGCGCACCGTCGACATCGGCCCAGAATGGATCGGGGCCGAGCTGCTGCTCGGCAATCTGCCGGATACCACGGGCGCGTCGACAGCTCTGGACCTGGCTGGCTGGGACGCGCGCATCTACTCGACCACGACCCCTGCCGAGGTTTCCATCGGCTTGACGACCGACGTGAAATCGGATTCCGGGCCCTCTTCGCGCAGCGTTGTCTCCCGGACTTCGGCGACGGCTCGAGGCAACTCGACCGACAATCCAAGGGCCTCGGCCTCTTCGAGGAACAGCCGGACGTCCTTGGTCATCAAGCCGGTGGCGAACCCATAGTCGAAAGTGCGGGGGGGCACCGCTTCCCACCGTCGACAGGTCGACGAATCTGCGCGCACGTCCGCCCTTGGCCACGTCGGCAGCGAGGTCCATCGACACCCGCGGTGTCGGAAGGCTCGCCATCACCGTGTCGACCCGATCCGCGAGCTCGCGCACCGATGCCGCCGGGATCGGGGCGCCCATGTGTCCCAGCCCGACGAAGCCGATGTCCATCGGGGTCACGGCGCTTCGGCGGGGCGCTGATGCGCTTGCCGTTCCGCGGCGTGGTCCTCGATCGCCTTGCCGATGGCGTGTGCGGCCCGGTCCACGAACACGGTCCCGCTGTTGGTGACCCAGTCGCATGACGCGGCAGGCCCCGCGAGCTGGCCGGTGAAGTGCGGCATCACGTACTGCGCGAACAGTTCGTAGCTGCGAAGCTTCGCGGCGGGTGCGGCCCAATTGTGGTCTAAGAGAAGGAATGCGCCGAAGCCGCCGTTGCTTGCCTCGACGAGCTCGGAGATCTTGGCCACCGCGTCCTCGGGCGTACCGATGACCGCGAAACCGGACTCGCGGTTGTTCGCGATGATCTCTGCGGCCGTCTCACCCTGCACGGGCCCCGCAGGCAGGATGTGCGAGAAGTAGCGGGAGAACTCCGCGATGCCGTACTCGACGTCGCGCTCGGCTTGTTCGCGGGTCTCGGCGAGATGCATCGGACCGACGAGCCGCCACTTCGACCGGTCGGCGACGTGGTCGTGCTCCAGCGCGACCTCCTCCCACGTCGCCCAGTGGTGGGCAAGGAGATTCATGCCTTGTTTCGCCGTCGCGGCGATCGACAACATGCCGATGCCGTGCTTGCCCGCTCCACGCGGACCGGTGGGGGAGAAGGACGCCGCAACCGCGACGTCGAAACACGGGTCGCTGTACGGCTTCAGCTGCAGGCGCGCGTCCTGAAGGGTGAACCCGTCGGTGTGCATCGTGACGGTCTCGCCGCGCAGTAGCCGCATGATGGCGTCGAGGCACTGCTCCATGCGTGGCCGCTGCTCGTCCGCGGGGATGCCCAGCATGTGCGCGTCGGAGGTGAGCTGGCCAGGACCGCAGCCGAGCATCACCCGGCCGCGCGTGAGGTGATCGAGCAGCACTATGCGGTCAGCCAGCATCAAGGGGTTGTGATACGGCAGCGAGCTCACGCCGGTGCCCAGCTTGATGTGCTTGGTGCGCTCCGCTGCGACGCCGATGAAGACCTCGGGCGACGCGATGATCTCGAATCCGGCGGAATGGTGCTCGCCGATCCACGCCTCGTCGAATCCGAGGCGGTCCATCGCCACGATCAGGTCGAGGTCACGCTCGATGGCGAGCGTCGGGTTTTGCCCGACGGGATGGAACGGGGCCAAGAAGTTTCCGAAGCGCATCCGCCGATTCTTGTCGACGGCGTCACTGTTACATGGCGTGTCGGGCGAGAAAGTCGATCACTGCGTCGGCGAAGACGTCGTTGCGATCTCCGGCGACCATGTGCCCGGCACCTCCGACGTCGACGAATTCGACCTTGGGAAAGCGGGCTAGGAACTCTTCGGCCCGCTCCGTGGTGACGAGGTCGCTCATCTGTCCTCGGACCAGAAGCATGGGCACGTCGTCGCGCAGAATCGCATCCACCGCAGTGTGCATGCGGTCGACCTCGGTGACTTCGATCGGCGGAAGCGCCGACGTGCCGTCGATGAGCTTCGGATCCCAATGCCAGAACCAGCGGCCGTCGCGCAGCCGTAGATTCGTGCGGAGTCCGTCCAGATCGGCCGGCCGGGCGCGCTGCGGGTTGTAGGCGGCAACGGCGTCGGCGACGTCCTCAAGGGAGTCGAATCCCGATGTCATGCGGTCATTCATGAAGTCGTGGATCCGCGATGCGCCCGCGGGGTTCATGTCCGGCACGATGTCCACCAGCACGACGGCGCGTGCCGTGCCGGGGGAGAGCTCCCCGGCGAGCAGCATCGACGTGAACCCGCCCAACGAGGCGCCGACCAACACCGGTCGCGGCGGCAGGTGGCGCAGCACTTCGGCGACGTCACCGGCGAAGGTCGTGACGCGGTAGTCGCCCTCGTCGGACCAGCCCGACTCGCCATGGCCGCGGAAGTCGACCGTGACCGCCTGCCACCCCCGCTTGGCGACGGCCGCCGCTGCCCTTCCCCAAGAGCGACGGGTCTGCCCGCCGCCATGCAGGAACACCACCGCTGGTGCCGCTGGGTCCCCAAGCCGGTCGGCGGCGATGCGCACTCCGTCGGCCGCTCGTGTGCTGAACGACTCGGGCGTCGTCGCTCTTGCCACTAGAAGCGCTTGGTGACTTCGCCGTGCAGATCGGGCCACGGTGGGCGGATCACCATGGCGACTCCGGCCAGGGTTGTGGCCACCAGGCCGACCAGTATTCCCATCAGCGCAATGCGGGTGCCGTCCACCGCGGGTGCCCAGATCGGCTTGCCGTCCTTGATGACGAACACGCCGGCAGGCTTCGAGACCGGGATCACCGTGGCCCCGTCGGAGGTTTGATACTGCTGGCCAAACACGCTCAGAGCGTCGGGGTTCGTGTCGAGCGAGTCGATGACCTGTCGAGCTTCACGTAGGTTCATGCATCCTGCCTACTACCGTCGCGCGATTTTCGCTCACTTCTCGAGATCCCACTGCCCGAAGTCGGTCGCAAGGACGTCGTCGACGTCGACGTGGGTACCGCCCAGGAGGACGCCTGGATTGTCCGCCGTGTTGACGACGGCCTGATAAAGCACCGCCCTTGGCTCGCGCTCGCCGTTGGACCATGCTCTGGTCTGCCAAGCCCACCAGTACCCGGGAGTCGTCGAGCGCCCGACGACGCCGTCTCGGATCGCCCATGCACACGCGCGGGCATGCCCGTAGATGCCGGTGCGGTTCACGGCCAGTACCGAGTTGATTCCGCGAAGCCATTGCACCGCAAGGCTGTTCCAGGTGTTGAGCTCGATGTCCTCATCGACACTGAAGAAGATCGGCGCCGAATCAGGGCCACCGGCAGCGGTGTGCAGTCGCAGGGCTGTCTGAGCATCTGCGACACCGCCGTCGTACCCGCGGGTGAAGTCCGACGGTGTCGGCCAGCCGGGTTTTCCATACTGATAGCAGCTGACGACGTGAAGGCCCTCCGCGCGTAGCGCATCGGCATACTCGCGGGTGACGGGCTTGAAGTCGAAGTCTGCGCCCGGCCGTAACTCGGACACGTACACGAGCGCGCCGTCATAGCCCGCGTAGCGGATCAGCTCAGGCGCGACCAACCGCTCCGAAAAATCGATGAGCTTCATGTTGGCGGCTGATGCCTTCTGCCCAGTGAGCGTCGCAGCCACCGCGCCCAGACTCACCAGCGCCGGAGCGGACAAGGCGTATTTGAGCACGCCGCGTCGAGAAACCGATCCGTCGAGGTTCATCGATCGCCTCGAAGTCGCTCCACGTCCTTGCCTAGTAGCGAGAAGAACTGGTGCGACGGATCATTCGCGTCGGGGGTTCCTCGCGGGGTGTCCCTGGTAATCGGATGGCTGAGGTCGACCGACGATGGGTCGTTGACCTGGGCCCAGTCGGTGACGATCTTGCGGTCGACGAACTTCCACGAGCCAGTGCGTTTTTCGTACTTGTCGAGGTAGAGGTTCCGCAATTGCGCGATGTTGCCTCGATCCACGGCGCGGCAGTAGCCATGCACCAACTTCCGCAACTGAAACTCGTCGAGCAGCTCCTGCAAGAGCGCCTCCGTGCTCACAGCGACACGGTTCCGTACGACCCGAGTCCGCCCACGAGCGTGTACAGCTGGTCGTCGGCCGAGCCGAGCGTCTGGTTGATCGCGGTGAGTCGAGCCGCGTAGTGCCCCACCGGGTACTCGGCCGTCACACCGATACCGCCGTGCAGCTGAATCGCGTCTTGGGCGATGTGACGTCCCGATCGACTGATCTGAAGCTTGGCCCGGGCTGCGATGACGGGGTCGAAGTTTCCGTCCGCGATCGACATGGCGGCGTAGAAGCTCATGCTGCGCGCCAGTTCGAGGGAGACGTACATGTCGGCCGCCCGTTGGGTCAGCGTCTGGAACTTGCTCAGCGGCACGCCGAACTGCTTGCGGCTCGTCAGGTAGTCGGTGGTGAGTCGCAGCGCCTCCTCCATCGCGCCGACCGCCTCGGCGCACAGTGCCGACTGGTGCCGGATCAACGCCTTCAACAGTCCGGCCGTCGCGTCGCCACCGGCTCCGAGCGGTTGTGCCGCAGCCGATTCCAGGTTCAGCTGGGCGGCGCGCTGTCCGTCGAAGGTACGAAACGCGCTCCGACTGACGGCATCGGCGGCGACGACGAACAACCCGACCCCAGCCGTACTCCCGTCGCTTCGCTCGCCCTGACCTTCGGGTAGCGCCGCGCTGACGATGAACACGTCGGCACAGTCGCCGGAGAGCACCGGATTCTTACGCCCGGTCACCGTCCACGAATCACCTTGGCGCTCAGCACGTGTGGTGACGCGCGTGGTGAGCCCACGCATGCCCGGTTCTTGGTGCGCCAGGGCCAGCAGCGTCTGCCCCGCCGCCACCTCGTCGAGCAACGCACGTTGTTGGTCGTCTCCCAGTTCGGCGATCACACTGCCGGGAATCAGCGCGGCCTGCGCTACGGGTTCCGGCGCCAGCCGCCGACCGAGCTCGGTGAGCACCACCATCAACTCGATTTGGCCGGCCTCCTCCGGATCGAAGCCGAGTCCGAGGATTCCGATGTCGGCCAGCTGGGCCCAGACCTCGCGGCTCCAGCCAAGTTCGGTGTCGCCGACCTTCAGCAGGGTTTCGATGTCATACGTTTGTGTCAGCGCCTCACGGGTGACGTCGCGCAGCAGGTCTTGTTCGTCGGTCAGGTCGAAGTCCATGACGTCCTCACAGTCCGAGAATCGTCGAGGCGATGATGTTGCGTTGCACTTCGTTGGTCCCGCCGTAGATCGAGACCTTGCGGTAGTTGAGGTACTTCGGCGCGGCGAGCTGCGCCCACTCCGGCGAGCCGATGTCGTCACCCGCATCCACTGGCAGAGCGTCGGGGCCTGCGACGTCGACCAACAGCTCGGTGACGGCTTGCTGAAGCTGACTGCCCTTCAACTTGAGGATCGACGAGGCGGGGTTGGGCTTGCCATCGGCCTCGGATCCGCTGACGCGCAGCTGCGTGAGCTCCAGGGCCAGCAGTTCGTTCTCCGCTTCCGCGACGCGCGCGGCGAACAGCGGGTCGTCGAGCAGCGTGCCCCGTTCGGTCGGCGTGTTCGCGGCGCGTTCCTTGACTTGCGCCAGCCACACCTTGGTGGTGCCGATCCTGGCGATGCCGGTGCGCTCGTTGCTGAGCAGGAACTTGGCGTACGTCCATCCGCTGTTCTCCTCGCCGACCAGTTGATCGGCGGGGACGCGGACGTCTTCGAAGAAGACCTCGTTGACCTCGTAACCGCCGTCGATCAACTTGATGGGCCGCAGCGTGATTCCCGGCGTCGACATCTCGGCCAGCAGGAACGAAATGCCCGCCTGCCGCTTGGGTGCGTTCGGGTCCGTGCGTGCGAGCACGAAGATCCAGTCCGCGTACTGGCCCAGGGTGGTCCACGTCTTCTGCCCGTTGATCACGTAGGAGTCGCCGTCGCGCACCGCGGTGGTGCGCACCGAGGCCAGATCGGAACCGGCCTCCGGCTCGGAAAAGCCCTGGCACCACCAGATGTCGAGGTTGGCGGTCGCCGGAAGGAACCGTTCCTTGAGCTCCTTGGAACCGAAGGCGGCGATCACCGGGCCGACCATGCTGGCGTTGAACGCCAGCGGCTCGGGCACGCAGGCCAGCCGCATCTCGTCGGACCACAGCTGCCGCTGAAGCGGCGACCAGTCCCTGCCACCACATTCCACCGGCCAGTTCGGAACGGCGATCCCGCGCGCGTTCAAGATCCGTTGCGCCGTGACGACGTCGTCGGGGAAGCGGACCCGCCCCTCGCGCACCCGCTCTCGGATGTCCGCCGGAATCTGCGTCGTGAAGAACTCCCGCAAGTCGTCGCGGAAGGCGGCTTCTTCGTCGCTGAGCGCCAACCTCACTGTCGAACCTCCGATTTTCCGGGTAACGGCGGTGGCCGATACCGGGGTACGCGATGCCGCAAACCTACCGCCCGGTTGGTCGAGGGCCAAAGACGACGTCCGGTGCGGAATCCGTGCGATCTTCGCTCAACGTCGCCGACAGCGGCGTCATTCACCCAGTTCGCGACAGGCCAACTTTGCTGGTCGGTCTGGGGGCAACGTGATCCGCAGCGGAGGTCAAGGATTCCAGCCATGTGCGGGGGTCGCGTCAGTGACGACATCCGATCGGTGCAGGTGCTAGCACTTTTGATTGACTTCGAAACAGTCGTGATCGAAGTGCGGATTCCGTTGTACCGTGGACTTTCGTCCCTCGATCGTAGGGAGGCCACGTGAACGATTCGGGAACATGCCGCCGCTACCGTCCCGACCCGCTGCAGGTCTGGGTGGCCGAATGCTGGGGCCGGGCGGACGCGCACGCCGACCTCACGGCGCATGCGCTCGTGCTGACGATCCGCGGTGAGATCGATGCAACCAACGGCGCCCAACTGGCCGACTACGTCGAACGCCATGCCACGCTGGCGCCCTCGCTGATCGTGGACACGCGCGGCGTCGACTTCTTCGGCACGGCGGGCGTGGCGGCCCTGCGCAGGATCGATCACAGGCTCGGCTGCAATGGCGTCCGTTGGAGCCTGGTCGTGGGAGCAGCGGTGCGCAAAGTGCTCCGGGTGTGCGGTGCCGAGGATCTGCCGCAGACCACCGGTGCCACCCGCACACTCGTCCAACCCGAGCCCATTTGGACTCTCGCGTCCAATTGACGAGTTACAGTTGAGCAATGCCGCCGCCATCAACCGGCGCGTCGCGGCCGAAGCTGACTTCGCGCGGTGCCGCCACCCGTAGTCGGATCGTGCTTTCCGCAGCCGAGCTGATGCATGTGCGGGGTGTCGCCGCCACGACCATCGACGAGGTGCTCGCCGCCAGTGCTACGAGCAAGTCGCAGTTCTATCAACACTTCTCCGACAAGACGGAGTTGGTGTACGAGGTGATCACGCTGCGGGCCGACGAGATCCTGTCGTGGCAGCGGATGCGCCTGGAGAAGGTGGATTCCTTTCGCGGGCTTTACCTGTGGCGTGACGCGATGGTGCAGCGTTGTTCATTGCGCAGCGGACTCTGGGGATGTGAACTCGGATCGCTGGCGGCAGAACTTTCCGACACCGACGACAAGGCCCGCATTTCGCTGGCGGAGCACTTCGCGCAATGGCGGGGACTGTTCGCGGCCGCGCTGGAACGGATGCGCGACGCCGGTGTGTTGAAGGCCGACATCGATGCGCCCGCGCTGGCCACCGGCCTACTTGCGGCGGTCGAAGGTGGTTATCTGCTGTCGCAGACGGCGCACGATCCACGACTCATGCAGACCGCGCTGAACTCCGCGATCGCGCACATCAAGTCATTCGTGCCGGACGGAGCCGAGCTCGCCGACTGATCGGCTCAAACGGACGGGCGGGCCAGTCGAGTGACTGGCCCGCCCGTCCGTTTTCTCGGATTAGTTGTCGCCGGGGATGGCGGTGGGGGCCGGTGGCGCCTTCACGGGCGGAGTGAACAGGTTGCCACCGGTGGGGTTGATGCTCTTCTCGGTGGGTGAGACCGACGGCGCGGTGGTCGACGAGCTCGGTGTGGTGCTGGAAGGTCCTTCGGATTCGCCACCGCCACAAGCGGTCAACGCTCCCGCCAAGATGGCGGCAGAGATGCCAACGGTCGCGGCGACGCGGCGGGTCAGCCGACGATTCTTCATGATTCAGTCCTATCTATGGCTTCGGGAAAGCTGAGAACATGCAAACTGAACTATATCGTCCATAAATCGTTTGAGTCAAGGTGAGCGGTGACATAGCGGCAGGGCCGGAATGCGTCACAAACCTGCTGTTGATCGGGCATTCCGTGCAGTTTGAAGCCAGTGACGAGGGCTCGGCGCGCTTCGGGCCCGGGCCGGTGGCCGGACCAGGTAGTCCACCCCGTTAGGAAACACCCGCAGCGGCGAGGATGAGCGCCGCCACCGCCTGAGGTTCGGTGATGAGCGAGACGTGGGAGGTGTCGAGCTCGATCGTGTGCGCCCCCATCCGGCGGGCGAGGAACCGTTCGAGGTCCGGGTTGATCGTCCGGTCCTGGGTGGAAACCTGGTACCAGGACGGCTTGTCGTGCCAGGCCGCAGTGGTGGTGCGCTCAGTCGGCAGCGACGTCAGGTTGCGCCCCTGCACCGCGTAGAGCGCTCGCGCGCGCTCCGTGGGGACGCCACCCGCGAAGTCGCTGAGAAACGCCTCCTCGCCCAGCTGTGCGTATCCGTCGGGGGCCACCACGACGCCTGCCGAGGCAGGCGGGGTGGGGAACTGCTTGGCCAGCGCCGGAAAGTCTTCGTCGGCGTCGGGCGCTCGCGCGGCGATGTAGACGAGTGCGCTGACCGAGGGGTCGTCACCCACTTCACCGACGATCGTCCCCGACCACGAGTGCCCAGCCAGGACGGTGGGCCCGTTCTGCAATGCCAGCACCCGTCGGGTCTCGGCGGTCGCGTCGGCAAGCGTGGTCAGCGGGTTCTGGACGACGGCGACGTTCAGTCCCGCGTTCTGAAGGTGTGGGACCACGTCGATCCACGAAGACCCGTCGGCGTACAAACCGTGCACCAACACCACGTTCCTGGCGCGAACGTCGGCGACCGGCGATTGTGGTGCGGGGGAGTCTGCGCGAGCCTGCGGGCCGAGCGGGCCGGCCAGTGCCAATGTGGCGACACCTGCGAGGCCGGCCTTGCCGAACGTTCTGCGTGACGTGGACATTGGTTCCTCTCTATGCAGGGCCGCTGCCGGTGAACCGCCGCAGGAACTGCCGGGTCCGGTCCTGCTGCGGATCGGTCAAAACCTGTTCGGCCGAACCGGATTCGACGATACGGCCACCGTCGAGGAAGCACACCGTGTCGGCCACCTCGCGGGCGAACGCCATTTCGTGGGTGGCCATCACGATGGTGCGGCCCGAGGCGGCCAATTCGCCCACGAGGGCCAGCACTTCGCCGACCAGTTCCGGGTCGAGCGCGCTGGTGATTTCGTCGAGCAACAACAGCCGGGGTTCGTAGGCCAACGCACGTGCGATGGCCACCCGCTGTTGCTGCCCGCCCGACAGTTTGTCCGGATAGGCGTCGGCCTTGTCCGGCAGCCCGACTCGGGCCAACAGTTCGCGGCCGCGCTCCTCGGCGTCTTGGCGCGTCGACCCATGCACCACCCGCGGCGCCAGCGCGACGTTGGCCAGCGCGGTCATGTGGGGAAACAGGTTGAACGACTGAAACACCATGCCCATCGCCTGACGCGCCTCGTCGGCATCGATGCGGGGGTCGCTGATGTCGCGGCGGTCGAGCAGGATCTGGCCGTCGTCGACGTCTTCGAGCAGGTCGATGCACCGCAGCAGGGTCGACTTTCCCGACCCCGACGCGCCGATCAGCACCACCACGGCGTGCTCGTCGACGTCGAGTGAGACACCGTCGAGCACCGGCCGGTCGTGGTAGGCCTTGACCAGCCCGCGCACCGACAGCACCGGCACCGTGTCCGTCACAACGCACCCTGTCGCAACGCCGCGCGCTTGGCCGCCCAGTCGGCGAGCCGGGCCGAGGGCACCGCCAGCGCGACGAACAACAATCCGGCCACGACGTACGGAGTGAAGTTGTACGTGGTGGCGGACTGGATCTGGGCGGCCCGTACCGCGTCGACGGCGCCGAGCACCGAGATCAGGCCGCAGTCCTTCTGCAGGGCCACGAAGTCGTTGAGCAGCGCAGGCGTCACCCGGCGTGTCGCCTGGGGCAGCACGACCAGCTGCATGGTGCGTCGATGGTTGAGCCCCAACGACTTCGCGGCGGCCAGCTGTGAGGGGTGAACGGACTCGATGCCCGCTCGGAAGACCTCGGCGACGTAGGCCGAGTAGATCAACACCAGCGCAAGGCCGCCGAGTAGCACCGGGTTCGTCGGCATCCCCGACAACCGCAGCCCTGGCAGCCCGAAGCCCACGAGGTACAGACAAATCAACAGTGGCAATCCGCGAAACAGGTCGACGTACCCGGTTGCCAACGCCCGCAACGGAAACCACACCGGGCCGCGCAGCGTCCGCAACGCCGCCAGCCCGAGCCCGAAGATCAGCACCAGAACCTGGCAGACGATCAGCACCCGGACGTTCAGCCACAACCCCTCCAACAGCGCAGGCAGGCTTTCGGCGCCGATGCGCAGGTTGAAGAACGAGTCGCGGACCCGCGGCCAGCCCGGTGCCGACGTCACCGCGAACAGCAGCACGGCGGCGAACACCACGGTCGACACCAAGGCCACCAACGTGGATCGACGGGCCTGGGCGTGTCGGTAGGCCACCCTGTCGATGGCCGCCGCGGTCACGAAAGGACCGGTGCGTTACCAGCGCCGGTGAGCCATTCCTGCTGCAGCTTGAAGAGATCGCCGTTGTCGCCGAGCTCGTCGACGGCCTTGGACACGCACGCCGTGAGCGGGCTGCCCTTGTCCAGCACGATGCCGAACTGCTCGGACTTCTCGTCGGCGGCGGGCAACTGGCCGACGATGACCCCGTCGGTCAGCTCGGCCTGCACCGCGAAGGCGGTCGGCAGATCCAGCACCAGCCCATCGATCTGACCGTTGGACAGCGCGGCCTTGGCGTCGTCGTTGTTGTTGAAGACGGCGACATTTGGGTCGATCGCCTTGGCGGCCGTGTAGCTGGTGGTACCCACTTGGGCGCCGAGCTTGAGCCCCTTGAGCCCGTCGAGAGTCTTCACCTGCGCCGCAGGCGATGACTTCACCGCGACGACCGCCTGCGTCACGTTGAAGTAGGGCGAGGAGAAGTCGACGGCTTGCTTGCGCTCGTCGGTGATCGAGAACTCATTGAGGTTGGCGTCGAACGTCTTTGGGCCCGGTGCGATGGCCGCGTTGAACGGCACCCGCACCCACTTCACGTCGTCCTTGGCGTATCCGAGCTTGTCGGCGACGGCGTAGGCCACCGCCGATTCGAAGCCCTTGCCGTTGGCGGGGTCGTCGTCGACGAACCACGGCGGGTAGGCCGGCTGATCGGTCCCGAACGTGATGGTGCCCTTCGCCAAGGTGGTCAGGGAGTCCTTGGTACACGTCTGCGCGGCCGGCGGGGCCGACGACGTGTCCTCGGCGGGGGCACAGCCGAGCACGGCCAGCCCGACGACGGCCAGCAGGGATACGAACCTCGACACGTTGCGCATGGGCGGCATCATCGCGCACCTGGCCTGGTGGCGCCAAGGTTCTGCTCAGGATGACGCGCAGGACGGTCGTGGCCGAATAGTGCGCAAAGCTCGGTTCGGACCGTCCGCGGTCTCTAGAATCGGGCCTGTAGCCACAGGGGAGGGGGCGACGATGGCCTCGGACATCTTCGCGAAGATCGGTGACATCAAAGGCGAATCGCTCGACGCCAAGCACAAGGACGAGATCGAGGTGCTCTCGTTCTCGTGGGGCGTCGCGAACTCCGGATCGACTTCGTCCGGAGGAGGCGGCGGCGCCGGCAAGGCGACGTTTCAGGACCTGTCGATCGTTCACGGCATCGACAAGGCCACGCCCGCACTACTCAAGGCGTGCGCGACCGGAGTGCACATCAAGGACGCGACGATCACCCACCGCAAGGCAGGCAAGGGGCAGCAGGAGTACCTCATCGTCAAGCTGAATGACGTGACGATCACCGCGGTCAGCCATGCCGGCGCCGAGGACCAGCCGTACACCGAGTCCGTCGTCCTGAAGTTCGCCAAGGTGGACCTCGAATACAAGCCGCAGAAGCCCGATGGATCGCTAGACGTGGGGCAGCACTTCATCTTCGATCTGAAGGCCAACAAGGTCGGCTAGCGGTGGAACCGTCGGGGCCGCGGGAGCTGACGGTCGACGAGGCCATCGCACTGGCGATTGCACTGCAGAAGCAGCATCACCTGACCGAGGCACGGCAGCTCTACGCAGGGGTGCTCGACGTCGTGCCGAACCATCCCGACGCGCTGCACTACTCCGGCCTACTGGCGCACCAGAACGGTCGCACCGACGAAGCCGTCGAGCTCATCGGGCAGAGTCTCGCGCTCAGCCCGGATCAGGCCGACTGGCATAGCAAT
>Ga0070668_100000869_pt1 | contig 21022 bp, 16 predicted proteins | sample KBSS43metaG_FD_64661 | JGI IMG/M metagenome (GOLD analysis project Ga0070668, IMG submission 64661) | Switchgrass rhizosphere microbial communities from Kellogg Biological Station, Michigan, USA - KBS S4-3 metaG | ecosystem: Host-associated > Plants > Roots > Rhizosphere > Soil ...
GACGGCTGGCACATGCTCCTCACCGCCCACGCCGCCGAAGGATCCGACCGCGGCGTCATCGGTCACGCCCGCTCGACCGACCTGCTGAACTGGGAGGTCCGGCCGCCGGTCACGCGGCCGGCCGGGTTCGGCCACCTCGAGGTCCCCCAGGTGGCCGTTGTGGACGGACAGCCGCTGCTGCTGTTCTGCAGCAACCTCACCGAGCGCCCCGACGGACCCGTCTGGGCCGTACCCGGGCCTTCGGTGACCGGGCCGTGGGACATGGCGCTGGCGCGGCCGGTGCCGTGCGGGCACCTGTACGCACCCCGGCTGGTCCGCGACCACACCGGCGCCTGGCAGCTGATCGGCTTCGTCGAGGAGCGCGACGGCGAGTTCGCGGGCGAGCTGTCCGACCCGATCCCGGTGCGCTACACGGCCACCGGGGGCCTCGAGCCGATCAGCTGATCAGCGCTGGTGCGGTGACGGCCCGGCCCAAGCGCCCCAATGTGGCGTTCGGTGCGTCCAACGCACCGAACGCCACATTGGGTGCGTTGGACGCAACCAACGCCACATTGGGGCGCTTCAGGGCGTGGCCAGGGCGAGGTACTGGTGGCTTCCCTCGGCCTGGAAGGTGATCGTCCTGCCGTCGCGCCGGTACTGAACCACCGCGCCGCTGCTCGCGTCCACGAGGCGGAACCGGCGGGTGAACAGGTCGCTGCCGACCTTCAGCTCGCCGGAGCGGCCCGGCCGCAGCGTGATCCGGGACGGCACGCCGCCGGCCCACCGGGTGTCCACGGTGACGTCACCGCGGGCCTTGAGGCCGTTCACCGAGCCGTCCGCCCAGCCGCCGGGCAGCGCCGGGAGCACGTCGATGACGCCGTTCTGGCTCTGCAGCAGCATTTCGGCCACGCCGGAGGTGGCGCCGAAGTTGCCGTCGATCTGGAACGGCGAGTGGGTGTCCCACAGGTTCGGCAGCGTGCTGCTCTTGAGCTGTTCCTCCAGCATCAGGTGGGAGTGGTCGCCGTCGAGCAGCCGCGCCCAGAAGTTGATCTTCCACGCCTTGCTCCAGCCGGTGCCGCCGTCGCCGCGCGCGGTCAGCGAGACCTTGGCCGCGTTCGCCAGCGTCGGGTCGGTCCGCGCGGAGATCTGGTGGCCGGGGTGCAGGGCGAACAGGTGCGACACGTGCCGGTGGGTGTTCTTGGGGTCGTCCCAATCGGACTTCCACTCCTGCAGCTGGCCCCAGCTGCCGACCCGCAGGCCCGGGTCCAGCTTGGCGAGGATCGTCCCGGTGGACCCGGCCACGGCGGTGTCGCCGAGGGTGCGGGCGGCCGCCCGGGTGTTGGTGAACAGATCCCACACGATCTGCTGGGAAATCGACGCACCGGCGGAGAACGGGCCCTGTTCGGGGGAGAAGCTGGGGCTGACCACGAGCTTGCCGTCGCGCGGGTCGGTGACGAGCTCGTCGGCCCAGAACTCGACGAGCGACTTCATGATCGGGAACGCCCGCTCGCGCAGGAACTTCTCGTCCTTGGTGAAGAGGTAGTGGTCGTAGTAGTGCTGGGCCAGCCAGGCGCCGGCCTCCGGCATCCAGAAGGCGGTGGGCCAGTCGTGCAGCCCGGTGAAGCCGAACGGGTTGGTCTCGTTGTTGACCACCCAGCCGCGGTTGCCGTAGATCCGCTGCGCGGTCACCTTGCCGGGGGCGACCATCGAGTCGACGTAGTCGAACAGCGGCGTGGTCGTCTCGGCGAGGTTGGTGACCTCGGCGGGCCAGTAGTTCATCTGCAGGTTGATGTTCACGTGGTAGTCGGCACTCCACGGCGGCGACGTGGAGTTGTTCCACACGCCCTGCAGGTTGGCGGGCAGCGACCCGGCGCGCGACGAGCTGATCAGCAGGTAGCGGCCGTACTGGAAGAACAGGGCCTCCAGGGCTTTGCGGCCGGGCGCCGTGAGGGTGCCGGCGCGGTACGCCGTGAGCACGTCGTCGGTCGGCTGGTCCGGCATCTGCTGGCCGATGTTCAGCGAGACGCGGTCGAACAGCTTCCGGTAGTCGGCGACGTGCCGGGCGCGCAGGTCCTGGTACGTCTTGGCGGCGGCGTTGTCGACCCGCTGGGTGACCGCCGCGTGCGGGTCCGCGCCACGGTAGGACGGGTACGTCGGGGCGTAGTCCGTTCCCGCGGAGAGGACCAGGACGACCTCGTCCGCACCGGACACGGTGACCGTGCCGTTCGCGTTGTCGGTGCGGGTCCCGCCGACGGTGCGCACCTGCACCTGCGACTCGAACCGCATCTTGTTGTCGTTGAGGGTGCCGGACAGGGTGATCCGGCCGTTCTTGGCGGTGAACGTGCGTGCGCGGTTGTCCGGCGCGGTGACGGACACGGTGAAGCCGAGCTGTTTGGTCTTGCTCGCGGTGAACCGGCCGACGACGGTGTTGTCGGCCGCGGACGCGAAGTACTCCCTGGTGAAGGTCGTGCCGCCCGAGGCGTACGTGACGCTCGCGGTCGCGTTGGCGACGTCGAGGCCGCGCCGGTAGCCGGTGACGTCCTGCGGGGCGGTCGGCTGGGAGATGCGCAGCTCGCCGAAGTTCTGGTAGGCCCCGAACCCGGTCTTGGGCTGGCCGAGGACCGAGGCGACCCACTCCGGATCGGCCTGCCCGTCGGCCGCGATCTTGTCCTGCACCTGCTTGATCGCGTCGGGCCGGGGCGAGGTCCAGTTGCCGGAGTCGTAGCCGGCGACGCCGGGGCCGCCCGTCCAGAGCGTCTTCTCGTTGAACTGCAGCTGTTCGTTCTGCACGCCGCCGAACACCGAGGCACCCAGGGCGCCGCTGCCGATGGGCAGCGACTGGGTTTCCCAGTCGGTCGCGGGTTCGTCGTACCAGAGGTTCAGTGCCGAGTCCGCCGGCGCGAGGCCGGGACTCCGGTCGACGTGGTCCACCGCGCCGGCCGCTCCCACACCGACCAGGGCGCAGACCAGCGCCGCACTCACGCTCACGGCGGTCCGCCGTGACGCTGTTCGTCGAACGCGCATGTCCGCCCCACCCGGTGCTCTTCGCTGGACCTCAGGAAGATCCAGACTAAAGATCATATGTCTAAGCGGTCAAGGGGAACTTCTACGTCCAATCGGGTCGACTCGGGGTTGATAGGTCATATCAATGCGAGGGCCGACCCGCGCCGCGGTCCCGGCGACCTCGGCGCGGGCCGACCTCCGGGAGTCAGACGCTGACGGTGATCTTGGCGGTGTACCCGGTGGTGACGTCACCGGTGACGGTGGGCATCTGCCGGCTGTAGCCGTCGCTGAACACCATGTCGCTGCTCAGGCTGATCCGCCGGTAGTTCGGCAGGGCGGCGGCGTAGGCCGCGGTGCTGAACACCGTCTCGCAGGTCGCCGCCGGCATGGCGAGCTGCGAGGTGAGCCGCGGAGTGGCGCTGGCGGTGGCCTGGGCGAGGGTGTCGTAGACCTCGAAGTGGGCGTGGGGCCAGCGGCCGGGATAACAGCCGGGGAAGATCGACTGGACGGCCAGGGTGCCGGTGCTGTCGGCGACCTGGACGCCGCGGAGATAGTTCTCGTTCAGCTTGCCCTGGGAGTAAAGGGTGTAAGCGCCGTCCTTGTCGCACTGCCAGATGTAGAGCGCGGCGCCGCTCAGGGGAGCGCACGTGGTGGCGTTGAGGAGGGTGATCTCGTACCGCAGCGGGACGCCGGTGGCGACACCGCCGAAGGTGCCGAAGCTCCGCCGGATGTCGCTGCGGACGATACCGCTCTGGGTCAGGATGTCCGGGCCGTTGCTGCCGTCGGCCGGGTAAGGGCCGGCCGTCTCCGAGGGAACCTTGCCGACGCACGCTTCCACGGCCGCACTCGCGGTTCCGGCGTGCCCGGCGGCCATGGCGGCGACGGCTCCGCCGGCGACGAGACCGACGGCGCCGAGGAGCTTGAGCGCGCGCCGGCGGTCGTGGAACGTCTCCAGATCCGCGGCCAGACCGCGGTCGAAGATGTCGTGCTCGTGGTGGTTTGTCACCAACGCCTCCTGTGTCCGGATGATGGGGCACACAGAGTCCGTCGGTAATCTAGGAGATTGCTGGGAATTCGGCAACGGTTCGATATCGTGCGCGAATGTTGTTGTTTTTTGCGGCTGATTACGGTATTAGCAGCAACTTTTTGGAGCGAACGGGCCGCGTCGAAAGTCGCCCGCTCGGAGGATTTTGGTCATTTCTCATCGGCGAAACGGCTTGAGGGTGGCACGGACCTGCTCCGCCGCGCCCCAGTCGTGGTCGAACTGGGCGATGACGGCCAGGTGCTGACGCAGCTGGATGAGGGGCATCCGGGCCTGCCAGCCGTCGTCCAGGCCGGTCAGTTCCGCATAGATGCCGAAGAACCGCTTCGCCTCCGGCGGGCGCGGGGAGCGCCACAGGTGGGCCAGGTCGACCTCGGCCCACGTGTAGGAGACCGCCGGGTCGATCACCGCGGGCTCGCCCTCCTCGGTGGCGAGGATGTTGTGTGCCCACAGGTCGCCGTGGGTCAGGCAGGCGGGCCGGGGTGGCAGCAGGTCGGGCAGCCGCTCGCACAGCCGTTCCAGTGCCCGCCGGTCCCGCTCGTCCAGCGCCGCCCGGACGCGTCGCTCCGGCAGCCAGCGCAGCAGGCGGCGCCGGGCGAAGAACTCGTAGCCGTCGGCGGTCCACGCGTTCTCCTGCCGGTAGCGGCCGAGCCAGTTGTCGCGCTCCCAGCCGAACCTGGTGTGCGTGGTCGTGGTGTGCAGCCGTGCCAGCGCGTGGGCGAACTGTTCCCAGAAGGCCTCCCGCGCCGGCCGTGGCCGCAGGACGGACAACACCAGCACCTCCCGCGTCGCGAGCACGACTTCGGGTGTGACCAGCGCGCCGCGTTCCCGCAGCACGTCGAGTCCTTCCGCCTCGGCCGCGAACAGGTCGTCCGCGGGCACGTCGACGAACGACTTGACGAACAACGGGGGGCTGTCGCGCCGGGTGGCGAGGCCGGCGAGCGCCGCCATCCCGCCCTCGACCGGCTCGACCGCCGTGACATCGCGCAATCCCGCGGAATGCAGGCGGTCGAACAGCAAAGAGGTGATCGGCACGAGGGCGCAGGCTACCCGAACCTCGCCACGGTGATCCTCGCCGGCGCCGGCGAGGATGTGATGCAGGCCACGAACTGACCAACTGACGAATCGGGTCAGTGTGTCTATCATGAGACAGGTGAACACAGAGACCGATTCGCTCGGCAGCCGCGTCATGACTCCGACGACCATCGACCGCTACATTGAGATTTTCGACCGCGCCGCAAGCGATTCCGGAGCGCTCGACGAGCTGCCGACGATCTTCGCGACGGACGCCACCGTGCAACTCGACGATGACGCGACGCCGATCACGGGCTTGGCCGTGATCATGGAGTTCTACCGGGGCGTCACCGGCGGTATGGCCGACAGCAAGCACATCTGGTCCACCACGGAACTCGCGGACGGCACGCTCGAATGCCGCTGGGTCCAGGCGGCGCGCGCGGCCGACGGCCGGCTGACGACCCGGAGCGGGATCGAACACGCGCGCCTCGACGCCGGGGGGCTGATCACGAACCTGCGCAACAAGATGCTGCCCGCGGGCAGCTGGGTCTGACCGGAAAGGGCCGTTTTGTGGCCGTGCCGAGATTCGATTCTTTCGATCTGCCGTATCGACGGTGTCGATGTTTACTGCACGGCAATGCGGGAACGGGGGTCGATTCGGCGAATTCTTCCCAGTGGATCGATCTTGTGTCACGATCATCTTCGCCGGCAATGGCGCTGGGTGGTCGAAAGGGAAACGTCATGCGGAAACGTTGGCTGTTCGCGGTGGCGATGGCCGGATTGCTGATGGCTTCGGGCGTGCCGGCCATGGCCGCCGACAGCGCGCCACTGGCCGGGAGGATCAAGCCGGGGGTCACCTACAGCGGAGCGGGCACGTGGTACGACAGCGACGGCGACGGCGCGTGCCTGTTCGGCCACACGTCCGATCCGCTGAACGTCGCGATGAACGAGGCGGACTACGAGGCGTCCAAGGCGTGCGGCGCCTACGTCGAGGTGCGGGCGTCCAACGGCCGGAGCCTGGTGGCCCGGGTCAACAACCTCTGCCCGGCGCCGTGCCGGGTCGGTCAGCTGGACCTGACCAAGGACGCCTTCGCCCGGCTGGCCGACCCGATGGTGGGCGAGATCTCGGTGACCTGGAAGCTGCTCAGCCCCGGTCTCTCGGGCGGGATCTCCTTCCGCTACAAGGACGGCTCCACCCAGTGGTGGTGCGGGATCCAGGCGATCAACCACCGGAACCCGGTGGCGCGGCTCGAGGTGCAGACGAACAGCGGCTGGAAGCAATTGCGGCGCACCGACTACAACTATTTCCTCTCCGAGGACGGCGCCGGCTGCGGCGGCGCGATCGCGGTCACCGACATCTACGGGCAACGGCTGGTCAGCGGTCCCTTGCCGGTCAGGCCGACGGTCGCCCAGTCGACGAACCTCCAGTTCGCGCAACACTGAGCCGCGGCCTGCCAGGAGTTCTTCAGGCGGCGGCTGAATCCCGGGCAAGCCACCGGGCACGGCAGAGAGGAGCGTCCACGCCGGCCAGGCCTCCGAGGTTCCCGCCGGCCACTGTTGACGGTGGTGATCGAGGTCACCTACTCTCACGGGAGTTTTGCTGGATTGAATCGTTTCAATTTCAGGTCGGAGTTGACGTGGCTGGAAGGCAGCGCCGCATGAAAGCCCCTCGCCCTCGCAAGGCACCGTCGTTCTCCCGGAGAAACCGGGGCGCTCTTCTGCTGACCGTCATCCTCATGGGACTGGCACTCGTGCAGGGCACTTCCGCCGCGTCGCCCGCCGAGGGGGCGACCGGCGTCGACGGGCTCACGACGAACGGCAGGGTGAACCCGCTGGGGATTCCCGGGGCGGCGCCGGCCTTCGGCTGGAAGTCCTCCTCCCCGCGCCGGGCGGTGACCCAGACCGCGTACGAGCTCCAGGTCGGGCGGTCCCAGGGAGCCGCCGACGTGTGGCGTTCCGGGCGGGTCAAGTCCGCGCAGCAGGTCGACGTCGCGTACGGCGGCCCCGCGCTGGCTTCCGGCGTCCGGTACTACTGGCAGGTCCGGGTCTGGGACGACCAGGGCACGCCGAGCCGCTGGAGCCGGCCGGCGTGGTTCGAGACGGGACTGCTCACCGCGGCCGACTGGGGTGCGGCGGCCTGGATCGGCAAGCCCGCGCCGTCGTACGAGCAGTGGACGGACTACACGGTCACGATGAACTTCCGGCTGAACAACCTGGCGTTCGGGACGTTCCTGCGCGCGCGGGACGCGAGCAACGCCTACATGTGGCAGATCAACGTCGGCGACTCCGCGACGTCGGTGCCGATGCTCCGGCCGCATCGCCGGGCCAACGGCGACTACGCGGTACTCGGCGAGGTGGACCTGCGGCCGTTCGGGTTCACCCGGGCCGGGTTGCTGACCGGGACGCACAAGGTGGCCTACACGGTCGAGGGCACGACTGTCCGGACCGTGCTGGACGGTGTCGTGGTCGACACGCGGACGGTGTCCGACTTCCCGAGCGGCCGGGCCGGCCTGCGCACCTATGGGACGGAATCGGTGACGGTGAACGCGTTCACCGTCACCAAGCCGGACGGCACGGTGCTGGAGAACGCGGAGTTCGGCGTCCCCAACCCGTTCAGCGGCGGGAGCATCGAAAACCGGGAACTGACCGTGACCGGCGGCACCGACGCCCTGTGGGTCGGCCGCGACTCCTACGAGCCGCTGCTGCGGACGTCGTTCCGGACCACGCCCGGGAAGAAGGTGGCGCAGGCCCGCGTTTACGCGTCGGCGCACGGCGTCTACCAGCTCACGCTCAACGGCCGCAAGGTCGGCGACCAGTTCCTCGCGCCGGGCTACACGGAGTACGCCAAGCGCATCCAGTCCCAGACCTACGACGTGACCGACCTCGTCCGGGCGGGTGCCAACGGGTTCGGGGCGGCGCTCGGCGATGGGTGGTGGGCCGGGAAGGTCGGGCTCGCCGGCAAGGGGCAGTACGGCACCGACCTGGCGCTCGTCGCCCGGGTGAAGATCACCTACACGGACGGCAGCACGCAGTGGGTCGACACGGCGCCGAGCTGGAAATGGCGGGCCGGGCCGTTCGCGGCGACCGACAACCAGCTCGGGGAAACGTACGACGCCCGGTCGGAGCAGCCGGGCTGGGCGGACTCCGGGTTCGACGACTCGGCGTGGGCGCCGGTCGTGGCGCGCCCGTCGGACACGGCCAAGCTTTCGCCGCAGCCGGACGAGCCGGTCCGGGAAACCCAGGTCCTCGGCACGCGGGCGGTCACCAGCCCGAAGCCGGGCGTGAAGATCTACGACCTCGGCCAGAACATGGTCGGCGTGTCCAGGGTGAAGATCACCGGCAAGGCGGGCGAGACGGTGAAGATCCGGCACGCGGAGGTGCTCAACCAGGACGGCACGATGTACGTGGAGAACCTGCGGTCCGCCACCGCCACCGACTACTACCGGTTCGCCAAGGACGGCACCCTCACCTACCAGCCGACGTTCACCCAGCACGGATTCCGGTACATCGAGATCACCGGGCTCGCCACGCCGCCGGCCGCCGCGGACGTGAAGGGCGTCGTGTGGGGTTCGGACCTGCGCCGCACCGGAACGCTGGGCACTTCCGACGGCATGCTGAACCAGCTGCTCGGCAACGTCGCCTGGGGCGCGCGGAGCAACTTCCTCTCGATCCCCACCGACACGCCGGCGCGGGACGAGCGGCTCGGCTGGACGGGCGACATCAACATCTTCGCGCCGACCGCGAGCTACCTCAGCGACATGCGGGCGTTCCTCGGGAAGTGGCTCACCGACGTCCGTGACGAGCAGAAGACCAGCGGGTCCATCCCGGCCGTCGTCCCGTCCACCAACGGCGCGTTCGACGACAGCGGCGTCGGCTGGGAAGACGCGCTGATCACCGTTCCGTACGCGGTGTGGCACGCCTACGGCGACGCCCAGGTGCTGCGCGACAACTACGACGCGATGAGCAGGTTCTTCGCCTACGCCCGGGCGAGTGCCGGCCCGGACAACCTGGAGACCGGGCGGCTGACCTTCTTCACCAACGACTGGCTGAACCTCGACGACCCGTCGGACCAGGGTGTCCTCGGCACCGCCATCTGGGCGCAGGACGTCCGGATGATGGCGGAAATGGCCGGGGCCGTCGGCCGCACCGCCGAAGCGGCCGAGTACACCAAGCTCTACGGCGACGTCCGCACGGCGTTCACCAAGGCCTACGTGGCGGCGGACGGGACGGTGCTGGGCAACTCGCAGACCGGCTACGCCCTCGCTCTCGGGATGGAGCTCGTCACCGATCCGGCGTTGAAGGCCAAGGCCGGGGAGAAGTACGTGGCGAAGCTCGCCCAGAGCGACAACCACCTCAAGACCGGGTTCATCGGGACACCGTGGCTGATGCCGGCCCTGACGAACATCGGCCGGGACGACCTCGCCTACACGCTGCTGTCCAAAAAGGACTACCCGTCGTGGGGCTACGAGATCGGCAAGGGAGCCACGACCGTCTGGGAACGGTGGAACTCGATCCAGCCCGACGGCACCTTCGGCCCGGTGGACATGAACTCGTTCAACCACTACGCCTACGGCGCGGTCGCCGACTGGATGCACCAGTACATCGGCGGCATCCGGATCAAGGAAGCCGGCTACCGCAAGAGCGTCGTCGAGCCGCACATCGGGGGCGGGCTCACCCACGCCGAAGGCGCCGTCGACACCGTCTACGGGCGGCTGTCGAACGCGTGGGCCGTCACCGGCGACGGCCTGACGATGAACGTCACCGTGCCCGTCAACACCACCGCCGAGGTGGTGATCCCGTCGGACAACGCCTGGTCCGTCACCGACTGCGGCAAGCAGCTTCGTTCGGCCGCCGGGGTGCTCGGCGTCACGTACGACCCGGGGAGGAAGGCGACCGTCGTGGTCGTCGGTTCCGGGCAGTACAGCTTCCGGGCGCCGTGAACTTGGTATCACGCCCGGGCGGCCTCCCCGGTTGCCTCGCCGCCGGCGCGGAACGTTCCGTGCTGCCGGACCGCCCGGGCGCGTCCTAGTTTCGAGTCGACCGCTCGAAACAGGGGGAACCACCCATGAAAAGAAGCGCTATCTGCGTGCTGACCGCGGGGCTCGTCCTCGCCGCCGCCACGCCCGCCTCCGCCGATACGGGCCCGAACCTCGCGATGACGGCCGTCGTGGGGCAGGGCCGCTGGCTGCCGGGGGACACCGTCCCGATCGACCTGACGATCACCAACAGCGGCGACGCGGCCGCCACCGACGTCTGGGCGACCACCTTCCGGCAGTCCGGGCCGTACCTTTCGATCCCGCCGGAGGCCTGGAGCGAGCTGCAGTACTCGGGGAAGCACACGACGTTCGCGCCGGGGGAGACCCGGACCTACCACCTGCCCGCCACCGTCAGCTACAGCGACGAGGGCGATCCGGTGGTGGAGTTCATCGTGTTCGACGCCGAAGACGTCGACTCGGCCGACAACCGCACGACCGTCACCGTGCCGCTGGTGCCCGCGGACACGGTCGACCGCGTCGCCGGCCACGTCTACGGCGACCGCGACCGCGACGGGAAGCCGTCTCCCGGCGAAGACCTGGCGGGCGCCGAAGCCCACCTGATCGGCACGGGCATGACGCACGACCTGGTCGCGGTGACCGACGCCGCGGGCCGGTTCGCGTTCGACGGGCTGCGGGTGGGCACCGGCTACTCCCTGCACTTCGAGAAGGTGCCCGACAACTGGCAGCTCCCGTACCTGCCGCCCCTGCGGCTGGACGGCAGCGGCGCGAACACGGCCCTCGAGGTCCAGGGCACCCGCCCGCTCAGCGAGAGCCTCGCGGCGGCCATCGTGCTGAACAAGGCGAAGTACGCGGTCGGCGAGACCGCGAAGGCGACGGTCACCCTCACCAACACCGGCGACCGGCCGCTCACCGGCCTGTTCGCCGGCTGCGACCCGGGCGGTTTCGGCCGCCAGATCGAGGTCCCGAACGCCCAGTGGGGCGCCTTCGACCCCGAACACCCGGCGGGGCAGCTCGCGCCGGGGCAGCGGGTCGTGCTGAAGGTGTCCGGCAAGGTGCCGGCGTTGTCGGCCTACTTCGGCGTCACCGGTCTGGACTGCTTCTTCGACGACGGCAAGACTCCCGGCGGCCCGTACGTGGTCGCGAAGGCCAAGGTGCCCGGGATGAAGGCCGACGCCAAGGTCCAGGTGTGGGTCGACAAGAACCACAACGGACAGCCCGACGCCGGGGAAGGCCTGGCGAAGACGAAGGTCGTGCTGACCGAGGACGGCGGCCACCCCGTCTCGCTGACCCAGACCGACGCCGACGGCTTCGCGACCTTCCCCCAGGTCGGCGTCGGCGACTACCGGCTCCGCGTGCTGGGCGCGTGGACGACCGTGGGTGAGGCGGGTGTCTCGGTCATCGCGCCGCCTTACGGCTACGGCGACTGGAGCGTCCAGGTCGCTCCGCGCTGACGGCGGCCGGTCGGTGGTTCCGCTCCTTGGACGCACTGGTCCCGTGGTGACACCGGTGTCCAGAATGCCCCCATGACAGGGAGCGGGCCCACCGACGAAGCCGCCTACGACCGTGCGCGCTGGGCGCAGTGGCAGGCGGGTGCGGCCCGCATGCCCGGCCTCAGCCGGCGTGCGGCGCTGCGCTGGACGGCCGCCGGCGGCCTGGCACTGGCCGCGGCGGCCGTCCCCGCGCCGGCGGCCGCGGCCACCGGGCCGATCCTGAAGCCGCTGCCGCCGGAGCTGTTCGAGGTGTACGGCTCCAACGCGGAAACCCGCTGGGAATCCCTGCGCGGACAGGGGTATCTCACCCCGGTCGACCGGTTCTTCGTCCGCGACCACACGTCGACGCCGGTGCTGGACGCCGAAACCTGGAGACTGCGGCTCTTCGGCTCCGGGCTCCGCGGGGCACCGACGGCGGAGCAGCCCATCGAGTTCGGCTACCGGCAGCTGCGGGATCTTCCGGCCGAGACGATCACCGCGTTCCTCGAATGTGCCGGCAACGGACGAAGCTTCTTCACCGGCCAGCAAGGACAACCGGTCAGCGGGACCGCGTGGAAACTGGGCGCGGTCGGGGTGGCGCGCTGGCGCGGGGTCCGGCTTTCGACCGTGCTCGCGCGGGCCGGGCTGACCCGGGACGCGGTCGACGTCCTGCCGGAAGGCCTCGACCCCGACTACGTAGCGGCCGGCGTCAACCTCGGCAAGGTGCGGCGGCCGCTGCCGGTGGCCAAGGCGCTGCAGGACGTCCTGCTGGCGTACGAGATGAACGGCCGGCCGCTGCTGCCCGACCACGGCTTCCCGGTGCGGCTGGTGGTGCCGTCGTGGGCCGGGATCTCGTCGATCAAGTGGCTCGGCCGGATCGAGGTCTCCGCGACGCCGCTCGTGTCGCCGTGGAGCACGCAGTACTACCGGCTGCTGGGCCCGGACTACCCGGCCGAGGGCACGACCGTCACCGAGCAGGTGGTGAAGAGCGCGTTCGAGCTTCCGTGGAACGCCACGCTGGCGGCCGGGCGGCGGCACATCCTGTCCGGCCGGTCCTGGTCCGGCCACGGCCGGATCCGGCGGGTCGAGATCAGCACCGACGGCGTCACGTGGGAACCCGCGAGGCCGGTCGGCCCGGCGCTCGACCGCGGCTGGCTGCGGTGGGAGTTCCCGTGGCGTCCCCGCACCGCGGGCGCGTACACGCTGCGGGCCCGCGCGACCGACATCACCGGCGCTCGCCAGCCCGACGTCGCGCCGTACAACACGCAGGGCTACCTGTTCGGCGCGGTGGTCCGGCACCCGGTCACGGTGCGCCCGGCCTGATCCGGCGCCGCCGCTGACCTTGGTCCCCGGGTGCGAGGACGAACGACCACAGCGCACCCGGGCCGGCGAGCCATACCGTCGGCTTCGGATGCGTGGTTCGCGCACCGGAAGCCGGAGGAACCAGGTCATGAGCCCCACGGGAAACCCGCCGATCGTCGTCGCCGTCGACGACTCGGAAACCGCCGCGGCGGCCGCGTTGTGGGCGGCTGGGGAAGCCGCCCGCCGACACGCGTCCCTGCTCGTCTACACCGCTTACGGCTACGAGGACGCCGCGTTCGGCGGCAGCATGTACCCGCCGTCGGACTGGCTCGCGTTCAAGAAGGCGGAGGCGGACGATCTGCTGCGCCGGACGCGCGCGACGCTCGAAGCCGCCGTCCCCGGGCTCGAGGTCACCACCGAGGCGAGCGACCGCGGGCCGGTCCCGGGTCTGCTGGAGGTTTCGGGGCGAGCGCGGATTCTTGTCACGGGCGAACCGGTCGGCGCGATCGCGGGCCTGTTCAGCGGCTCGCCCGACGTCGATCTCGCCGCGAAGGCGCACTGCCCGGTGGTGGTCGTGCGCGGGAACGAGAGCGTCGAGGGTCCGGTGGTCGTGGGCGTCGACGGCAGCCCGCTCAGCGAGGCGGCGATCGGCTGGGCGTTCGAAGAGGCCTCGGTCCGCGATGCTCCGCTGGTCGCGCTGTACACCTGGCACGACGGCGACGCCGCGGGGCTGTTCAGCGACGGGAACGTCGCCTTCCAGGGCGAGTCCCTGCCGGAGTCCGGCCGGCGGCTGCTGGCCCAGCGGCTCGCCGGCTGGCAGGAGAAGTACCCGGACGTCCGGGTCGAGCGTCGCGTCGAGCACGACAAGCCGCGCCATCGGCTGTTGAGCGCGAGCCACGGTGCGCAGCTGGTGGTCGTCGGCAGCCGTGGCCGGGGTGGGTTCAGCGGGTTGGTGCTGGGTTCGACGAGTCAGGCGCTGCTGCACCACGCCGTCTGCCCGGTGATGGTCGTCCGTACCGAGAAGGAGATGTGACCATGAACGCCGGCAGGGTGTCCGCGGTGATGACCGCCGACCCGATCACCGTTTCGCCGCGGACGCCGTTCAAGGACATCGCCGAGTTGCTCACCGGCAACGGGATCAGCGCGGTCGGCGTGCTGGACAAGACCGGCGCGCTCGTCGGTGTCGTCTCGGAGGCGGACCTGCTTCCGCACCTGTGGGAGGGCCGCCTGCCACGCCGGCTGGCTCGGAAGGCGAAGGCGTGTCTGGCGAAGGACCTGATGACCAGCCCGGCCGTGACCATCGACGCGGAGGCCACGCTCGCCGCGGCGGCGGAGAGGTTCGTGCACGCCGGAGTCCGGCGGTTGTTCGTGCTGCGGGGTGGAAAGGTGGCGGGCGTGTTGTCCCGTCGCGATCTGGTGCGGGTGTTCACTCGTGGTGACGCCGAGATCGAGCGGGAGGTCGGCGACCGGGTGCTGCGCGAGCGGCTGAACCTCGGGCCGGATCGGGTGCGGGTGGAGGTGCGGGCCGGGATCGTGACGGTCGTCGGGCGGGTGGAGCGTCGCAGCGACATCGAGCCGGTGACGCGGCTGATCGGCGAACTGTCCGGGGTGGTCGAGGTGCGCAACCGGCTGGACTACGTCTGGAACGACGTCGCCTGAGCGCGACTGCGTGCCGGTTGCGGGACTGAGGAGAGTGCCATGCGTGTGCTGACCCTGAACCCGGGCTCGTCGAGCATGAAGGTGTCGCTGGTCGCCGACGGCGCCGCGGTCGGCTGGACCTCCTGGGACCTGGCCACTCCTGGCGTGGTCGCCAAGGCGGTCCGCCGTTGGTCCACTGTGGACGCGATCGCGGTCCGGTTCGTCCACGGCGGTTCGCAGAAGGCACCGGAGCTGGTCGACGACGCGATGCTGGCGAACCTCGAACGGCTCACCTCGCTGGCGCCGAACCATCAGCCGCTGTCGCTGTCGGTGACCCGCGAGGTCCGGCGCCTCTTGCCGGCTGTCCCGATCGTCGCCTGTTTCGACACCGCTTTCCACGCCCGGATGCCGGAAGCCGCGGCACGCTATCCGCTGCCCAGGTCGTGGACCGCCCAGAACCGCTTGCGCCGCTACGGCTTTCACGGCCTGTCGTGTCAGTACGCCCTGCGTCGCACCGGCGAGCTGCTCGGCAGGGCGCCGGCCGGCCTGCAGATCGTCTGCGCCCACGTCGGGGCCGGGGTGTCGGTGACGGCGATCCGCGACGGCCACGGCGTCGACACCAGCATGGGCTTCACCCCGCTCGAAGGCGCGATGATGGCCACCCGGTCGGGTTCGGTCGACCCGGGCTTGCTGTTGCACGTGATGCAGACGGTGCCGATGAGCGCGGCCGAGATGGCCGACGCCCTGTTCCACCGTTCCGGGCTGGCCGGGATGACCGGTACCAACGGCGACCTGCGCCGGGTGCTGGCCGCCGCGGCCCACGGCGAGCGGGACGCCGAGGTGGCCCTGGAGGTCTACCGGCACCGGCTCGTCCGGGAGATCGGCGCGGCGGCGATGAGCCTGGCGCGGCTGGACGCGGTGGTGTTCACCGGCGGCGTCGCCGAGCACCAGCCGGAGCTGATCACGTCCGTGATCGACGGGCTCGGTGTGCTCGGCCTGCGCGCCGGGGACGTGCCGAATACCGACGTCGGCAGTGACAACCGGGACTCCGCCCCGGGCCGGGGGCTCCGCCACCCGGAACCCCCGAAAGACCGGATCGTCACCGCACCGGATTCGCCGGTGCCCGCCCTGATCGTCCTGCCCCGGGAAGACCTGGAGCTGGCCCGCGGCGCCGAAGAGGTGCTCGCGCGAGTGCCCGTATGACCTCGTTCGGGTTCCGGTGGGACCGGTCGTCGCGGGCCGTGCTGGGGGACGCGCTGGTGTGGCTCGGGCCGAACCGGTGCGTCGCGGAGGTCCGGCCGGACGAGATCGTGCTGACCGAGCCCCCGGCCCGGCGCGAGCGGGCGGGGACCGCGGCCCTGCTCGAGTGCGGCGCGGTCCTGTCGACGATCTGGACGGTGGTGCGGGTCCTGGGCCGCGAACCGGTGGTGATCTTCCCGCGCGATCCCAGCCGGCCCGACGTCGTGGCCGTCGTCCGGGCCGGTGGTGCGCGCGGCCCGTCCAGCGGCGAGTGGGCGCGGTATGCCGCGTTGCGCAAGCTGGGGGAGCCCGGCCACGGCAGGCCGTTGCGGCCGGTCAGTCTCGCCGTGCTGGGCGCGCTGGCCGGTGACGGCTTCTGGCCGGAGACCGACGTCCGGATCGTCCGCCCGGAATGGGCACCGACGCTGAACCAGCTCGGCGCCGACGTCACCGGGCACTCGTCGCTGCTGATCACCACGCCCGGCGACAGCCGCCGCCACCACGTCCTGGCCGGCGCGGCCCTGCACTCGACCCGGCTCGCCACGGTGGTCCGCGGCTTCGGGTCGCAGGTGCTGCCGATGCCGCTGCCGTCGTCCGCCGAGCGGGCCAGGTACGTCGCGGAGGCGCTGCTGCCCGGCCTTCCCCAGGCCCTGCTCCTGATCGGCCTCGCCACCGCGAAGCGAAAGAAGCACTGAGGCCGGGGAGAAGGGCTGCCGCGATCGTGCGCCCTGCCTGAGGGCGCGGGTAGGGGACGAATTCCGCCGGAGCCGGGGACTTTGTGCTCCGGTGCCGGTACCCGGCGCGGATCCATCATGACTTCGGCGGAGCGCCCGGCTCCGCGTTCGGAGGCGACCGCGATGACCACCGCAGCACCGGCAGCCCTGACGTCCGAACAGATCGGCGTGCTCGCCCGCGCGGTGAGCCGGGCGCCCTCGGTGCACAACAGCCAGCCGTGGCAGCTGCTCGTCCGCGGCACCGAGGTGGACCTGCTCGAGCGCCGGGACATCGAGCTGCGCCGGCACGACCCGTCCGGTCGCGACCGGCTGCTGTCCTGCGGCGCCGCCCTCACCAATCTCGAGCTCGCCGTCCGTGCGCTCGGCCGGGACTGCCACACCGAGCTGGCGACCGCCGAGGGCGTCGCGGCCACGGTGACGATCGGCCGCCCGCGCGCGACCTCCACCCGGGCCTACGCGCTGTATCAGGCGATCGGCCGTCGCCGCAGCCACCGGCACCGCTTCTTCCACAACCGGGTGCCGACGGCGGTGCGGACCGCATTGGTCGCCGCCGGTGAGACGACGGGCGTGCGCGTCGTCGTCCCCGGTCACCTGGACAAGCTGGCCGAGCTGCTCGGCTTCGCCACACGCGTGCTCCGGGAGGACCGCGGCTACCAGCGCGAGCTCGAGGTGTGGACCGCGCACACCCACGGGTGGGACGCCCTCGGCGACGGCGTCGCCGAGGAGGCACTCAGCTCCGAAGCCCTGCCGGTCGCGGGGCTCGTCCGCCCCGGCACGCCGGTCCCGGACGACGTCGTGCTCGCCGACCGGCTGGCCGCGGAGAGCCTGCTGATCTTCTGCACCGACAGCGACGGCCGGGTCGATCAGGTGGCCGCAGGCGCGGCGTTGCAGCGCGTCTGGCTCACCGCGGCGTCGAAGGCGCTGGCCGGCTCGGTGCTCACGCAGCCCCTCCACCTGACCGGGTTCCGGGCGCGCCTGGTCTCGGAGCTGGCCTTGCCCGGCGTCCCGCAAGCGATCTTCCGGTTCGGCTATCCCGCCGTCCCGTCGGCGCCCTCCCCGCGCCGTCCGCTCGGCGAGTTGTTCCCCCCGGTGAAATGAGGTGATCGGTGTGACCATGGCAGATCAGGGCGACATCGTCGTCGGCGTGGACCATTCGGCGGTCAGCGTGGCCGCCCTGCGCTGGGCGGTGGCGGAGGCGGCGGCGAGTGGTCGTCAGGTCGTCGCGCTGCGGGCGTGGAAGTTCGAGCCGTCCTACGACCTCGGGGCGGCGGTTGCCGGTTCGCCGCAGACGGTGGTGGAGCGGGAGCGGCGTCAGCTCGACGAGGTCGTCGGCGAGGCGCGTGGCGAGTACCCGGGCGTGGCTGTCCGGGCGGAGCTGGTCGAGCATTCGGCGACGGTGGCGCTGGAGGAGGCGTCGAAGACCGCGGCGATGCTGGTGCTGGGCAGTCACGGCCGTGGCCGGCTGCTGAAGCTGCTGGTCGGTTCGGTTGCCGAGCACTGCCTGCGGGAGGCGAGCTGCCCGGTGGTGGTGATCCCGGCGCGGACGGTTCCGGAGCCGGAGAGGGAAGCGGCGCCGGTGGAGGAGCCCGCGGGCAGTTACCACCCCGGCCCGCTGCTGTGAAGATGCCCCGTCGCCGAGCGGCCACCGTCCACACCGGACGGTGGCCGCTCCGCTGTGTGGGACACGGCCCCTACAGGCGGGTCAGCAGACCGGCGACGAGGGCGATCCGGTCGGGAACGTGGTCGACGAGCACGTGTTCGTGCCGGGCGTGGGCGCCCGCGCCGCTGCTGCCGAGCCCGTCGAGCACCGGCACGCCGAGCGGGGCGAGGAAGTTCGCGTCGCTGCCGCCGCCGACGCTGATCGGCTCGAGCGGCCCGCGTAGTGCGCCCGCGACGTCGTCGGCCAGGTCGAACAACGTCTTGCTCTCGGGGGTGAGGCGCAGGGGCGGGCGGCTCCACGCCCCGCCGACCGTCACGGTGACGCGGGGATCGGCGGGCCGCAGCTCCCGGAGCACCCGGTCGACCCGGTCGGCTTCGGCCTGCCGGGTGATCCGGACGTCCACGAGACAGCGGGCCCGGCCCGCGACGACGTTGCGCGCCGTGCCGCCCTCGATGGTGCCGACGTTGATCGTGGTTCCGGCGCCGGGATCCGCCGCCGCGGCGAGGTGCCCGACGAGTTCGGCGAGGGCGTGCACGGCGCTGGCGCCGTCGGCGGGCTCGTTGCCGGCGTGGGATTCGACGCCGGTGGCGGCGACGGTGAACGTGCCGACTCCCTTGCGTTCGGTTTTGACGTCCCAGCCGATCCCGGGTTCGAGCACCAGCGCCGCCGCGCACCCGCGGGCGGCGGTTTCGATGTGCCGCCGCGAAACCGGGCTGCCGAGCTCCTCGTCCCCGTTGAACAGGAAGGTCACCGGGGGGTGGGGCAGGTTCAGCGCGCGCAGCGCCCGCAGCGCCCAGACCCCGGTGACCAGGCCCGCCTTCATGTCGTAGACGCCCGGTCCGCTCGCCTTTCCGTCGTGCACGGTGAACGGCCGGTCGGCCAGCGTGCCTTCCGGCCACACGGTGTCGTAGTGGCCGATCAGGAGCACCGGCTTCCCCGGGGTGCCGGGGTAGGCCGCCTCCAGGACGTCGCCGTGACCGTCCTGGGCGTGCCGGGTCCAGCCGGTGGGCGGGCCGAGGCGGTCGTGCAGCCAGCCTTCGATCCAGTCCGCGGTGGTGTCCAGCAACGCCTTCCCGTCGCTGGGCGACTCGTGGCCGACGAGCGCCGCGAGGTCGGCGAGCGGCTCGTCGAGCCGTTCGTGGCACCAGGTGGACAGGGACTTCACGGACATACGAGCGCCAATCTCGGGAGGAGGCGGGGATTTCAGCGGACGGGGACGCCGGGGCCGAGCGGGATGCCGAGCGCGTACCAGGCCAGGAACATGCCCAGCCACACGACGAGGTCGACGACGGCGAGCGGCAGCACCAGCGACATCAGCGTGCCGATCCCGGCGGTGCGCCGGTACCGGCGGATGAAGCCCAGCGCGATGACGAAGTACGGGCTCATCGGCGTGAGGCTGTTGGTCGGCGCGTCGGCGATGCGGAACAGCGCCTGGGTGGTTTCCGGCTGGATGTGCAGCAGCATCAACATCGGCACCAGCACCGGCGCGACCAGGGACCACATCGCCGAACCGCTGGTGAGCAGGAGGTTCAGCAGGCTGATCAGCAGGACCGCGCCGACGAAGATCAGCACGGGCTGCGCGCCGAGCGAGTCCAGCACGCGGGCGCCGCCGATGGCGACGACCTGGCCGATGTTGGTCCACTTGAAGTAGCCGAGGAACTGCGAAACGGCGAAGAACAGCACGAGCACCGGGACCAGTTCGCGCAGCCCGCCCGCCATCAGCTCCGGGAAGTCCTTCGGCGCGGTGATGGTCCCCACGGTCACGCCGTAGACGGCGCCGATCAGCATGAAGAACAGCATCAGCACCACGGCGACGTTGTCGAGCAGCACCGAGTCCACAATGGACCCGCCGGCGCCGCGCAGGGGTGAGCCGGCGGGCAGGATCGCGGCCACCACGGCGAGGACGTACAGCGCGCCCGCGAGCACTGCCCGGCGGACACCCTTGCGTTCGGTCTCGGACAGGGACATGTCCGGCAGTTCCTCGACCTCGGTGAGCTCCGGGTCCGCGGCGTTCATCGCGGCGACCCGGCGGGCGACGACCGTCTCGGTGACCAGTGTGATCGTGATCGCGAGCAGCAGCGAGGACGCCGCGGAGAAGTACCAGTTGGACACCGGCGTGACGGTGTAGCCGGGGTCGATGGTGTGCGCGGCCGAGGTGGTCAGCCCGGCGAAGATCGCGTCGGACCCCTCGATCACCGGGCTGATGCTGCTGGCGCCGCCCACGGCCACGTAGGCCACGACCGCGCCGATGATCGGGCTGCGGCCGACCGAGCGGAACACGATCATGCCGAGCGGGATCATCACCACGAAGGCGGCGTCGCCGGCCACGTGGGCGAACATGCAGGTCAGCGCGAGGGCGAAGGTCACCAGCCTGCCCGGCACGCGGGTCAGCGCGGCCCGCATCAGCGCGGGCAGCAGGCCGGTGCCGTCCGCGACCGCCACCCCGAGCATGACCACCACGATCAGGCCCAGTGGCGGGAAGGTGACGAAGTTGTCGATCAGCTTGCCGAGCATCACCTCCACCCCGGCGTCGGAGACGAGGCTCTTGACGGCGATCTCCTTGCCGGTCGCCGGGGAGACCACCGAGACGCCAAGGCCGGCCAGCAGCCAGCTCGCCGCCACCACCAGCACGCTCAGGATCACGAACAGCCAGAACGGGTGCGGCAGCCGGTTGCCCGCCCGGTCCACGAAGTCCAGCACCCGCAGGATCAGCGACGTCACCGAACGCCGGGACCTCGTCATCTCGGTCATGGAACCTCCGGAGCTTCGTGGGGTCGGCGATATGACCCGGTATGACACAGCACGATGCACGATTGTGTCAACCCTGATGCTGTTGATGGCAGGATCGTTCTGTGTAGGCTGTCCGCATGGGATCACCGGAGCACGCCCTGGACGACGCCGATCTCGATCTCGTCGCCGCCCTCCAGCTCGCGCCCCGGGCGACG